>Ga0209371_1002235_pt1 | contig 11160 bp, 12 predicted proteins | sample AgamicAtAmrz_FD_187165 | JGI IMG/M metagenome (GOLD analysis project Ga0209371, IMG submission 187165) | Agave microbial communities from Guanajuato, Mexico - At.Am.rz (SPAdes) (version 2) | ecosystem: Host-associated > Plants > Roots > Rhizosphere | place: Guanajato, Mexico | collected 2012-06-07
CTTTCACCACGCCTGCTTTATCCGCTTCGATCTGGTTCATCATTTTCATGGCTTCAACGATGCACAGGGTGTCGCCCACGTTGACTTTCTGGCCGATTTCGATAAACGCTTTCGCGTCCGGGCTCGGAGTGCGATAGAAGGTTCCAACCATCGGGGAACGTACGATGTGGCCACTGATTTCTGCTGCGGCAGCCGGTGCTTCCGTAGCGGTTGCGGCTGGTGCGACAGCGGCTGCCAGAGGCTGAGCTACCGGCGCAGCATAAGCCTGCTGCATCATCGGGTAACCAACATTCGGCGCACTGCGGCTGATGCGAACAGACTCTTCGCCTTCAGAAATTTCCAGTTCGGAGATGCCTGACGCTTCGACCAGTTCGATCAATTTTGTGATTTTATCAATATCCATAGGAGTCTCTGTGGTTCTGTGCTGAATATTGCACAGGGGCAACGACGTTAATACGCAGTGTATAGAGGAGGTTATAACAAAGCGCAGCGATAAACAGGACATACAGAGATCAGGTGGTGTCATAACAAAACGCGAAGTATGAGAGGAAAACCGGGAGGCTAAAATGATGAAGCACAGGCAGATGTCAGTGATTAAATAAGTGCGCCGAGTAATAGCTCACCGGAAGGGGCCAGTAGCAGAACGGGACCAGAGCTCACTATGAGTTAAATTCCGTCTACTGAGAGATAAGCGTTGAAATAGTCAGACACCGCGTTTTTATTTCTACTTATCTCAATATCTGCCTGATTGTGTTCTGAAAGCGAGAAACTGACATTATGACTGAGCGGTAACACCATTCTCTTGTTGGTTATTCCGATATATTTTCAGGAGTTATATTTTTAGCCATCGCCAGCACGTAATGCGTTCCTTACCCTTTTATCTATAAGCCTTGTTTATCACTTCACATCCATTGTCTTCTATCCCCTTGATTGTTATTACGCTAAGTTGCGTTATTGCCACGGGAAGCGGAAATACCCGTTACATACTCCTGTCCCATTATTTCATTCCATATATGGAGAACGATCATGACGTCACTTGATGAGAAATTCAGAAAACTCGGTACTGATAACGCTCCCGGACAAGAGGTGCGTCAGAATAACAACAATGCTGAACTGCCTTTGACTGGTGAATCGTTACCGGGTATAGCCGTGGACTTTTCTCATGGTGATGTGGATGCCTTCGAACCCACGCCGGGTGCATTTGAGCATTTCAGCGAAGGGGTCAATATCGGAGGGAAACGTGCCTACACCGAATACCGGGGCGATGGGAAGATCCGGGAAACTCTGGCGGCCTCGCTGGGCGCTTTTACCGGTGCGCCGGTTGCCAGCCAGCGGCAACTTATTCTTACTCCAGGGTCTCAGGGCGCACTCTTCCTTGCGATGGCCGCGACCATCTCCGCAGGGGATAAAGTCGCTATCGTGCAGCCAGATTACTTTGCCAACAGAAAGGTGGTTGAGTTTCTGGATGCGGAAATGGTGCCGGTACAAATGAATTATCTCTCCGGTGAGCAACATGCCGGTCTGGATCTCAGCCAGCTTGAAGCCGGATTCAAAAATGGTGTGAAAGTATTTGTATTCTCCAATCCCAATAACCCGACCGGGGTGATTTATTCCGCAGAAGAGATCGACGCCATTGCGCAACTGGCCGCACGCTATGGGGTGACGGTTATCGTCGATCAACTCTATTCCCGGCTACTGTACAGTAATGAGCGCTACACGCATTTACGTGCCCTTCCAGGCGCCCCGGAAAACCTGATCACAATAATGGGGCCATCCAAAACGGAATCTCTTAGCGGCTATCGGCTTGGCGTTGCTTTCGGTTCAGAAAAAATCATTAACCGCATGGAAAAATTACAGGCCATTGTCTCGCTCAGAGCCGGAGGTTACAGCCAGTCGGTATTGCAGACCTGGTTTGCCGAACCCGCCGGATGGATGGAGGAGCGCATTCGCCAGCATCAGGCTATTCGTGACGATTTACTCAACCTCTTCTCAAATATCGACGGCGTTGCTATCCGCAGACCGCAGGCCGGTAGCTATCTGTTCCCTCGCCTGCCAGCGCTACGCCTGAAAGAGGAAGAGTTTGTGCGCATACTGCGTCACCAGGCGCAGGTGATTGTCACCCCTGGCTCTGAATTCAGTCCTCATGCTACACAAAGCGTGCGACTTAATTTCTCGCAGGATCATCAGGCTGCGGTTAAAGCCGTGGAACGCATGGCTGAATTGATCGAGCGCTACCGCAAATGAACAGGGTTCCGGTTCCTCAGGGGAACTATCTTCCGGCGAAGCGGCATGGCGATATAATTTATACTGCAGGCATGACGCCGCGCAGTGAAGGCGTGCTGATTCAGCAAGGCATCGTAACAAGCGATCGGGCGCTGTCACACTACAAGGATGCGGTGGTACAGGCCTGCCGTAACGCCATGAACGCCGCGCTTTCGTTGCTGATGCCCAGTGAAACTGATTTTCATCTCATGGCAATGACAGTGTTTATTGCCAGCGACCATCATTTCACCGCCCACGCCCGGCTGGCGGATTATGCTTCGGATTATCTGGCTGAACAGTGGGGCGCGGCAGGCAAAGGCGTGCGCACGGCAGTCGGCGTCGCCTCGCTCCCGGGAAATGCACCGGTAGAAATTCAACTTATCGTTGCAGCAACGGGAGCGACGGCACGCCACTAATATCAGGGCTTCTGTTAAGAAGCCCTCTCCATTTCTCTGTCCTGTAGTGTATTCAATGAGACCGGTAATGACCGCATAGAGGGGATGTTATGACGCATCCGTAAGGATAACGTCTGCTCGGCGAGAATATTGAGCAGGATCTGCCGGACAGCCTGAGCCGGTAATGAAAGCGTCAGCGATTTGGACTCACATAGTGCCAGAGTGGTGATAATCACCGGCTGGAGCGGCGCACAATGGAGATTCGGCGAGCTTTCACAAAGCTGAATTGCCACTGACGCAGGTAATATGGTGGCGGCAATTCCGGCATTCAGCGCCTCGGTCAGTGTAAGGTTGGTCGAAATCTCGGCCACTACTCTTGGCGTTCCGTCCAGTTGCATAAAAGCATCATCGACCGTCTTACGAATAAAATGATTTTTATTTGGCAGAATAAGATCGCTATCCAGAATGTCCTGTAACCTTATCTCACTTGAAGCTGAAATATCCTGATTGCAAATAAAGTACATATCCTCTTCTAATAATGGCGTAAAATGAATGCCGTGCGGCATATTGTTGCCGTACAGACTGGTTCCTAATAACGCCAGGTCGATATTGCCATTCATCACCAATTCACTCTGACGCACGCCAGAATTTTGATTCAGATTCAGCGATATTCCGGGATATTTTTCCCGTACCGCTTTAATTAATGGGATCGCCAGTTGTTCCGCAATGGTGCATTGTGACAGGCCGACGCTGACGCTGCCCGATAAATTCTGCCCCGCCGTCTGGACTTCCATATGTGCCTGTTCGCACAGCCTTAATATAAGCTGTGCTTTTCGATAAAGCACTTTACCCGCTTCAGTCGGTTTCACGCCCCGTTTATTACGGATAAGTAATGTCTGTTTTAATTCATGTTCTAAGACAGAGAGCTGCTGGCTAAGCGCAGGCTGAGCGACAAATAAGACTTCTGCCGCCTGCGTCAGGCTTCCAATTTCAATGCTCTTAACAAAATACTGCAGCCGTCGAAAATTCATTATTTATCCACCTGATTTTTCAAAACAGACATTAGGCCATAAATAATGAATGCATAATATATGCCATTTGTATCACCGGACAGCACATTCTCAGGTAATGTATTCACTCGGCTTTGTTTTTCTATAAACGCCATTTATTACCTCAGAGACGATGTGTCTTATCGTGCACCAGAATGGAACGATATATTCACCGTTAACCACTCTTTCAACCTATGTGTGTCAACGGAGGCAGAAAATATATGGATCAGCAGCGAATTAAAACGTTGATTGATTTGATGTCAGCAAGCGATCTGGTTGAGCTGAAATTCAGTGAGAATGGCAGCACCCTCCAGTTACTCAGAGAGACATCCGCAGAGAGCGCGTCTGAGGGACGCGTCCAGCAGCATACTGCCCCCACCACATCCGTGACGCCGCTGGCTACGGAAACCACGCTGCCCGGCGCGCAGACCCAGGCTGCCCCATTTTATGGCGTACTGCACCTGACGCCCGAACCCGGAAAACCGCAATACGCCCAGCCAGGTGATCACATCGAACAGGGGCAAACCCTGGGATTGCTGGAAGCGATGAAGATGTTTCATCCATTGCTGGCGGAATACAGCGGCACGCTGGATGCCATTCTGGTGGGCGCAGGCGAAGAAGTGGAAAGCGGACAACCGCTATTTCGCATCACACCAGCCCGTTAATCACAACCTGAGGTGAATAATGTTTACTCGCGTACTTATCGCTAATCGCGGTGAAATTGCATTACGCATCCTGCGCGCCTGTCAGGCCCTGGAGCTGGAAACCGTAGTGGTTTATTCAGAAGCGGATCGCGATGCTGATTATGTCCGCCAGGCCGACATTGCAGTGTGTATCGGCCCCGCCCGGCTCGCAAGCAGCTATATGAATCCTGCCGCCCTGCTTCTGGCAGCGAAAGCAACCCGGGCGCAAGCGATTCATCCGGGGTATGGATTTCTCTCCGAGAATGCGGACTTCGCCGCACAGGTTGCCGCTGCCGGTCTGACTTTTATCGGCCCTTCCCCCGACTGCCTGCGCACCATGGGCGATAAAATCGCTGCCCGGCAGACAATGCAGAAAGCCGGAATGCCTTGCGTTCCTGGCTATGATGGCGTGCTGCCGGATGATGAAAACGAGCTTGCGAACAGCGTGGTGCATATCGGCTACCCTCTGTTGATTAAAGCAGCGGGCGGCGGCGGCGGACGCGGTATGCGCGTGGTGGAAAATCGTGAAGCGCTGAGCAATGCCATCAGCCTGACACGTCAGGAAGCGCGCCATGCGTTTAACAATGATCGGGTCTATATCGAGAAGTATCTCGACCATCCACGTCATGTGGAAATCCAGGTGCTATGCGACAACCACGGCAACGCATTATGGCTTGGCAGCCGTGATTGCTCACTGCAGCGTCGTCATCAGAAAGTGCTGGAGGAAGCACCCGCTCCTGGCATTGATCCGGCCCTGATTGCCGAAATTGGTCAGCGTTGCGTTCAGGCCTGCCTGGATATTCAGTACTGCAGCGTCGGCACCTTCGAATTCCTCTATCAGGACGGCGCCTTCTATTTTATTGAGATGAACACCCGTTTGCAGGTTGAGCATCCGGTGACAGAGATGACGACCGGCATTGATATTGTTCAGCAGCAAATTCGTGTTGCGCGCGGTGAAGCGCTGGCGCTGACTCAGGATGCCATTATCAGCCAGGGGCATGCCATAGAATGCCGGATCAATGCTGAAGATCCCACGACCTTTATGCCAGTACCTGGCGTGATCCGGCACTGGGAAGCGCCCGCAGGCACCGGTATTCGCGTGGATACCCATGTCAGCAGCGGGTTTCGCGTCACCCCCTATTACGACTCAATGATTGCAAAACTGATCGCTTATGGCGCTGACCGTGAGGAGGCTCTGACGCGTATGCGGCAAGCCCTGAGCCAGCTACATGCGGAAGGCATAATGACTACCGTTCCGCTACACCAGCACATTCTGATGGAGCCGGGATTCTGTGCTGGCGGCGTGGATATTCATCACCTGGAGCGCTGGCTCGCTGCGTCACCCGTTTCAGTTGAAACTCGTTAACGTTCCCCGGAGACGCTATGGAAATTCATGACATACAGCAAGTATTACGCTGGATGCAGCAGGCCCGGCTTTGCCAGTTTTCGCTGACATCGCCGCAAAGCCAGATTCTGCTCCGCAGACAACAGCATAACCCGCGATCCCTTACACAACAGGACACCGTCACGCCTTTAGCAAGTAGCGGCACGCCGGAGAGCATAATCGCTCACTGCGCCGGTACTTTTCTGCCCTGTCACCCTGCGCATGAAGCCCCTCAGGCTGCGCCTGGTTCGCAGGTAGAGCAAGGCGATATCGTGGCATTTCTCGCTGTTGATACTCTGCTCCTGCCTGTGGTCGCCCCGTGCGCTGGCACACTCAGCGAAGCGCTGGTCGGGAAAGGAACGTTGGTGGAATACGGCACAACACTCTTTACGGTTTTGCGATCTGACACGTCGACCTGACTTTCAACGACGATTTTCTCGTCAGTCGGAAGCCTCCTTGCCATGTCACTGTTAACCACAGGAAATGAACGATGAGCACGCACTTCGATTTACGCCCGATTCTGTCGGGCGAATACGGTGAGCACATACTCGAAGGCCTGAAAGTCACGCTTCAAATGGCGGTGATCACATGGGTGCTGGCAATGTTGCTCGCGCTGATCCTGGTCTCAATCCGCCTGAGCGGTAATGTGTATGGTAGGCGTTTTGTGGCCGTTTACGTGGCTTATCATCGTAACGTCCCCACGCTGGTGCAGTTCCTGCTCTGGTACTTTGCCATCCCCTCTCTGCTACCCGACAGCATGCAGGCCTGGCTGGCTGATTTTGGTTATGAATTTGTTTTTGCTGTTATTGCGCTGAGTCTTTGTGAGGCGGCGTTTTTTTCTGAGGATTTGCGCAGTGGATTGCGCGCGGTACCGGATGGGCAAATGGAAGCATCAAGGTCATTAGGCATGGGGTATATCCGTTCAGTACGCTATATCGTAATGCCACAGGCGATACGTAATTGTCTCCCATCGTTGGTCAACCATTCCGTCACGCTCTTCAAAAACACCAGTCTTGCCATGGCAATAGGTCTAAGTGAGCTTACCTACGCTACACGCGAAGTGGAGAACTACACCTACCGCACGTTTGAAGTCTATCTGGTGGCGACGGTTACCTATCTGGTGATCTCTCTTGCCTTAATGGGAGCAGGCGCATTGCTGGCCCGCCGTTACCGAATTGAAAAAGCGAGATAACTGATTATGTTTGATTTTTTTGACATTATACGCAGCAACTGGGAATTATTCCTTATCGGTCAGTATCCGCATGGGCCGGTCGGCGGGCTGGCGTGTACCTTGATGCTGTCGGTGCTGGCGCTGCTGATCGCCTTCCCGGTAAGCATTCTGCTGGCTATCGCGCGGATTTCTCACTACCGCTGGCTTCGTTACCCGTTGACATGCTGGGTGTACATTGTGCGCGGCGTGCCGCTTATCATGTTTATCTTCTGGACCTATTTCCTCGTGCCGCTGCTTATCGGTCACAATATCAGCGCCTTTATGACCATGCTCTGCACCCTGGTGTTGTACCAAAGCGCCTATATTAGCGAAGTTATCCGCGGAGGCATTGAAGCCATATCCAAAGGGCAGAGTGAAGCATCAAGAGCGTTGGGGATCGGCTATTTTCGCAACCTGTGGTACATCATCCTGCCACAGGCGCTGTACAACTCGCTGCCAAGCCTTGTCAGCCAGTTTATCGGCATCATTAAGGAAACCACGCTTGGCTATATTATAAACCTGCAGGAAATGACGTTTGCCGCTAACCAGGTCAATAACCAGCTGCTGACCAAACCGTTCCAGGTTTATGCCATCCTGGCACTAACCTACTTTGTCCTTTGCTACGGATTAACGCAGGTGGCCGAAGCGCTGGAGCGCCGGATTGAGCGTAAACGCCGCAATAAAGGCGATATGACGGCGGCAACCTGCGCTGTTTCGGCAGCAGCCCGTGAATAATGAAAACCGGGCGAGAATGGCTCGCCCTTATCCTTCCATACGCAGTGACTGCCGATATTTCGCCGCATTACGCACATAATTTGCGCTGGTTTGCTCCAGCGAACGCCACTGCTCTTCACTCAACGTCCGTATCACTCGCGCGGGCGATCCCATCACAAGAGAGTAATCAGGGATGATTTTACCCTCCGTCACCAGGCTATTGGCGCCAATCAGGCAATGATGCCCGATTCGGGCATTGTTCAGCACCACAGCATTAATACCAATCAGGCTATAATCGCCAATGTCACAACCGTGGAGCATCGCTTTATGCCCGACCGTCACGCCGCGACCAATGGTTAACGGCGCGCCTGCATCAACATGAAGCACCGCGCCATCCTGCACATTCGATTCCGGCCCGATGGCGATGGTGTCGTTATCGCCGCGGATCACCGCATTAAACCAGACACTGCATCCCTCGGCTAATGTCACCCTGCCCATCACGTGAGCACCCGGAGAAATCCACACGCTGCTGTGCGCATCAACCCTGTCATTACCTAAGCTGTAGATCATGTTCACTCCTGCATGAATAACCGGGCGACGCCCGGTATAAGAAGAAATAAAGCACAGCGGCGCCGTTATTTCACTGAATGCGCTTTCTGTGTGCTCTGGGGTTTGGCTGTCAGGGGGATATAAGGAAGTTTACAGATAAGGATCAATGCAATAATCGCCAGTAGCGCCACAAAGCCCAGGCTTATCGACATGGCGTGAAGTAATGCGAGACGCGCCAACGGCAACATTGTCTGGTGCGTGATATCTGCCGCCTGCCCGGAATGGATCAGAATCCGCGGATCGGCATATTGCGCGACATAACGCTCATAGCCAGCATTGGTGAAAAGCCGCAGCACATTAAACTGGTACAGTTCTTTGACCAGCGTCCCCATCACCGCTGTGGCAATGAGCGCCCCAACCAGCCGCAAGGATTTCTGCATCGCAGTGGCGATGCCCATATATTGCGGCTGCGTTAAAGACTGGGTAAACAGCGTCAGGTTGATCATCGTGAATCCCAGCCCGCATCCGGCCATAAACGTCAGCGTAAACAGCGTGCTGAAAACGGCTTTTGCGCCGATAAAGGCGAACCCCAGGCTGGAAAGCAGTAGCAGACTGACGCCGATAAACGGCAGTAATGACGGATTCGGGATGCGTGTCACCAGGCGGCCATTCACAATCGCCCCCAGCGTCATGCAAAGCGCCAGCGGCGTAATCAACACCCCGGCCTCGGAAGCCTGAAAACCATATCCGCCCTGGAACAACAACGGCAGGTAGATCAGAAACGAAAACATCACCCCGCCAATCAGCAGCGCCAGATAATAGAGTTTACGCAATGCGTGATGGGTAAAGAGCGCCCCCGGCAACAGCGGGTCCTGTGCGCGAGGTTCCAGGTATGCCAGCCCGCCAGCCGAAGCAATCAGCACCATCAACAAGCCGAAAATTAACGGAAAGTTATACTGCGGCAACCACTCCACCAGCAATTGCAGTGAGATCAATCCCGCCGCGACCATAATCGCCCCTGGCCAGTCCACCCGGGGTTTTCCCTGAGTATGAGGAGGGAAATAAGGCAAAAACCGCCAGGCAAAAAGCAGCGCCATCACCCCCAGAGGAATATTGAGCCAGAAGACAAAACGCCAGCTATAGTGACTGCTGATATATCCCCCCAGTGCCGGACCTGCTGCATTCGCCACGCTGGAGACCACACTGAGGATAATTTGCCATCGCAAACGTCGGTGGGTATCCGGGAAAAGTTCCGGGATACAGGCGAAAGCACTGCCGATGACCATCCCGCCGCCAATGCCCTGCATGGCGCGGGCGAAAACCAGCTCCAGCATACTGCTGGCAAACCCGCACCATACTGAACCGGCAGTGAAAATCAGCGTGGAGGCGAGTACGAAGGGTTTGCGCCCGAAATAATCCCCGAGACGGCCGGTGATGGGAATCGCAACCATACTCGCCAGCAGATAGCTGGTTGCCACCCAGGCATATAAATCGAAGTCCTTCAGATCATTAACAATACTGGGTAGCGCATTACCGACAATCGTCTGTTCCAGCGAAGAGAGCAGCATTACCAGCGAAACGCCGCACATAGCCAGCAGGGAAGACAGAAAGTCGCGTGGTTGGCCAGCAAGCGCGACAGGTGATGAGGGTTCCGCCATGATGCTGACTCGTTATTTCAGGGCTGAAAGTGCATTTGCAATACGGGAGAATCCCGTTTCAATGTTCTGCATCGAAGTGGCGATGGAAGCCCGGAAATAAGGCGAAAGTCCGTATGCCGCGCCCGGTACCAGCGCCACATGTGCTTGATCGAGCAGATAAAGCACCACGTCGTTATCGGTTTCCAGAATCTTTCCTTGTGGAGTCAGTTTGCCGATAATCCCCTGGCAGTTGATGTAGAGATAAAACGCACCGTCAGGTGCCAGACAGGAAAGCCCATCGATGGCGTTAATCAGCCGAACGGCGTTCTCACGTCGTTGAGAATAGATTTCCCGGTTGTGCTCAAGTACCGACTGATCGCCTTCATAGGCGGCAACCGCCGCGGCCTGGCTGATGGAACAACCCGCTCCGGCGGTCTGGGATTTCATCGCCGCGATGGCTTTGATAACGTCAGTCGGCCCGGCAACAAAGCCTACCCGCCAGCCGGTCATGGCATAGCTTTTTGATACACCGTTGATGATAACCGTACGCTCCCGCAACTGCGGCGCCACCGCCACGATATTGGGGTTCTCCAGTGACTGATATCGGATATGTTCGTAGATTTCGTCAGTCATCACCATCACATGGGGATGACGCTCCAGTACTTCAGCCAGCCTGCGGTAATCTTCCGCGCTGTAGCAGGCGCCGGTCGGATTCGAAGGTGAGTTGATCACCAGCCAGCGCGTCTTGTCGGTAATCGCTTTTTCCAGTGCATCCGGCGTCAGCTTGAAACCGTCGGACTCCGGGCACGGCACAATAACCGGTTTCCCCTCGCAAAGTTTCACCATATCCGGGTAAGAAACCCAGTACGGTGCCGGGATAATCACCTCGTCATCTTTGTTCAGGGTTGCGCCTAACGCCAGATATACAGCCGCTTTCGCCCCATGTGTCACAATGATTTCATTCAGCTCATAACTGACGCCGTTTTCATTTTTCAGCTTGCGGGAAATCGCCTGCCGCAGCGCGGGTGTGCCCATATTGTGGGTATAGCGGGTATCCCCTGCTTCCATCGCTTCCCAGGCAGCCTTACGGATATGTTCCGGAGTATCAAAATCAGGTTCGCCCACCACCAGGCTGATAACCGGGCTGCCCTGGCGTTTGAGTTCAAGAGCGCGGTCTGCCGCAGCACCACTGGGGGAAGGCTTTATCTGCTGAATTCGTTGTGCAATACGGGAAGTGCTCATCGTCATCTCCATTTTTGATTAACCGACTCAGATCC
>Ga0209371_1002238_pt1 | contig 11141 bp, 19 predicted proteins | sample AgamicAtAmrz_FD_187165 | JGI IMG/M metagenome (GOLD analysis project Ga0209371, IMG submission 187165) | Agave microbial communities from Guanajuato, Mexico - At.Am.rz (SPAdes) (version 2) | ecosystem: Host-associated > Plants > Roots > Rhizosphere | place: Guanajato, Mexico | collected 2012-06-07
ACTGGCCAGCATGGAAACTGTCTTTGCCCTTTGCGCAATTCTGCTCCTCGGCTTCAATCTTCTCGGCATCGTTCTGGCCGGCTGGCGACTGACGAGACGGGACGCGGAAAACGATCTCGTCCGGCAAAAGCCGCCTGTCTCGCTCGTGGTGCCGCTGCGCGGCGTGGAGAACTTCACGCCCCTGACGCTGTCGCGCGCCTTCGAACTCAACTGGCCCGATTATGAGCTGCTGTTCTGCGTCGCCGATGAATTCGATCCGGTGATCGAGGAAGTTCGCAAGGCGCAAGCCGCCTTCCCCTCGGTTTCCATGCAATTGCTCATCGGCGATGACCGCATCAGCGCCAATCCGAAACTGAACAATTGCGTCAAGGGCTGGCGGGCCGCCCGGCATGAATGGGTGATTCTGGCCGATTCGAACGTGCTGATGCCAAAATCCTATATTGCGACCATGATGTCGGCCTGGCGGCAGGATAGCGGGCTCGTCTGCTCGCCGCCGCTTGGCTCAAGGCCTGCGGGTTTCTGGGCGCATGTGGAATGCGCCTTCCTCAACGGCTCGCAGGGCCGCTGGCAATATGCGGCGGAAGCGATCGGCATGGGTTTCGCACAGGGCAAGTCAATGTTGTGGAACAAGCCGTTTCTGGAAGACAATGGCGGCATCCGCGCGCTGGCCGCTGAAATCGCCGAAGACGCCGCCTCGACGAAGCTGGTGCGAAGCGCCGGCCGCAAGGTGCATCTGGTCTGCGCCCCCTTCGAACAGCCGCTCGGCCAGCGCCATGCCGGCGAGATCTGGTCGCGCCAGACCCGCTGGGCGCGGCTGCGGCGCGTGACCTTCCCGCAATATTTCGCGCCGGAAATACTCACCGGCGCGCTTCCCCCGCTTCTCTTCGCGCTCGCCGCCGCCGCCATGACGGATGTAAACCTCGCCGCAACCGCCTTTGCCGTCCTCGCCCTCATGTACGTGCCGGAACTTGCGCTCGCGGCCCTCAACCGCTGGCCGATATCGCTCCATACGCTGCCGGCGATGATTGCCCGGGACATGATCATGCCCATCGTCTGGGCGCGAAGCTGGATCGGCAGCGCGGTGGCATGGCGCGGCAATGTCATGACGATCGGCACGGCGGAGAGCACTCTGGCCGGTCCGTCCGCGGAATAAATCACGGCTATTTGGAAGAAGTTACGCCGGAAAGCTGATATTTTGCTTTAAAATGGTCGGAGTGGAGAGATTCGAACTCCCGACCCTCTGGTCCCAAACCAGATGCGCTACCAGACTGCGCTACACTCCGCCGAGGCGATGGCTGGGGAATACACGGTTCACCCGCAGTCCGCAACAGGGAAATTCATCTTTGTTCAGCCGCGACCCCGATGAGCAAAACATAACCTCGAAACGGCAGCGCGCGATCGGACGGCAAGGGGATAATCGTCTTGACTCTCACCTGAAGTCAGTCCATTTCAAATTCAACGTTCCTGACACGATTTGGTTATTCTATTCAGGTACGTGATGAATAATTCGGGGTGTTTCGCCCCGCTGTCCAACCGGAGCAGTTTCGACATGTCTGCGAAGATTTACCGCCCTGCAAAAACCGCCATGCAATCCGGCAAGGCGAAGACCAATGTCTGGGTTCTGGAATTCGACGCCGAGGTTCCGCGCAAGATCGATCCGATCATGGGCTACACCTCCAGTTCCGACATGAAGCAGCAGCTCAAGCTGACATTCGAGACGCAGGAACAGGCCGAAGCCTATGCCCAGCGCAAGGGCATCGAATACCGCGTCATCCAGCCGAAGGAAGCAACCCGCAAGGTGGTTTCCTACACCGACAATTTCCGTTTCAACCGCACCCAGCCCTGGACGCACTGAAACACGACGATCAAAGTTTTTGCCGGAGTATCGATTGCCCGGCATGACGGCCCCTTAGCTCAACTGGATAGAGCAACTGCCTTCTAAGCAGTAGGTCGCAGGTTCGAGTCCTGCAGGGGTCGCCAATCTTTTCAAGCGCTTAGCGGCATTTCCTGAATCACCAGTTTGCAGTTTTTCGGCGCAGTTTGCAGAATTTGTTCTGCGGGCGTTCTAGTGGTGCAACTTGCGGGACGCATAGAAAACCCCGCCGTGGTTAGTGGCGGGGTTTGGTGTCAGAGCAGTGGCGGCTCCCATTTCGGATCCATGATGGCAGCCGCGATCTTTTCTGGCTCATCTTCATTCATGTTGCAGCCGGCAATGTCCTCCAAATAGCGGCGGGCAACATCGGCGCATCGTTCACGCTCGGCGAGGATGGCTCGGGATATCACCACCGCACCCTCCGTCGAATCGAGATAGCCATGAGAGCCGTTGACCTCCGCCCAGGCTAACTCCCGTATGTCTTCGGGAAATGTCTTTATGAAGTCGTCGAGCGCGCTCATGCTGCGTCCTCTAAATACCAGAGCAGGAAAGCATCAAGCTGGCGTCGCAAGTCCACAATATCACCAATGTTGTGGATCTCTACGTCAGCAGCACCACACCCCGCCTCACTCTCATGGCTGCCGGCGATCCCGCCGCGCCCCACAAGTTGCCAGACCACACCGCCGAGCTTGCGAACCTCGTCCGCTTCATTCGGGAATCGGCAGTCATCGACGGCCACGCGGCCGCCTGCGGCCAGAATACTACCGACTGCACGAATCCAGAGACCCGTCCAGAAATTCTTGCCAATGCAGTCTCTACCGAACTGTGTTCCGAGTAGCTGCATGAATTGGCGCGGCGACTTGCCGCATAGATAGGACAGAGGAACCTCCTTGTAGCTGCCCTCTATCTCATCCTCCGTCATACCCACGGCGCGACACATATCCTTCAACGGCCCCGCGAACTTCACCAATTGGTAGCCGTGCCTCTCGATGAGATGCTTGCTTGCCGTGCTCTTGCCGCTGCCAGCAAGGCCGGTCAGCGCGATGACTGGTGGTAGATTGGCGATGCTGGCCTTCCCAATAGCCGCCCCGAGTGCGCGCAGCTCGACAGGAACGTTATCATTCGCTGGTACGGCTGTGAGGCAGCCGGTATCTTTGGATGAGATGGTCATGGCCCGGCCTCCTCAATGGCAGCTTTTCCTTTTGACGTTATGATTGCTCGCCTACATGGGTAACGGTTCGCTACAATGATGAACCCATTGTCGCGTAACGATAAAACATTCTCGTTGTCACCATCGTCGTAAAGATCGTCCTCAGTTACCCCATCTCCGCCAAAGCGCCCAATGAATTTCAAAAGGTCTAACTCGTCTTCGGTCATGGCTTCTCCTTCAATGCTGCGTCGATCATCCTGGGCCAAACGTCGGAAGCTGTCTCGTCAACCCAGATATAGGTCGGTGAGTTACCTGCGTCCTCCATTGCTTCTGTCGGATCACGCATCGCTTCGATGGCGGCTCGGGCCAACACCATGTAGTGTTCCCGGTACTTCTCCCAGAAGTAGTCGCCCATCTCGCTGTCATCGATCTGGCCAGATTGTTCTGGATCAGCAACAGCAATAGCGCGGGCAACCCTTTCAATCATCTCGCTCATGCTGCCTCACCTGCAAAGTTGTACGCGACGATCTCCCCGCCGTTGCGGTAATTGTCATTCGCAGCGACTGGGCACTTCGGCCTGCCCCACATTACCTCCTTGGCGACAACGCCATTTATGACTTTGCCGCTGCGAAGCCGCACGTCGCCGACGGCATTCTCAGCTACGGGCAGGAACTTGCCGCCGTTCCAGTCTTTCCAGTTATCGCTCATACCGTCTCCTCCACCTTCTTCTCTTCCTCCACACGCGGCTTAACAACCGGCCTGAACCGCCGCGCTGCAAACGGTGGATCCTCATCACCAAACTGCGGGCAGATGCCGCGGTTCACGCCAGCCAGCCTGATGCCGGCGTAGTCGCCACCGAGATACGTGCGGCACATGCCGACCCACGTTGCTGTGTAAATCTCCCCGGCACGAATGCCGAGGTATTGCTCTGGAAGGGTGGAATCATCCACGCAGATCACTTCGTCTCCTGGTTTGATGGTCATGAATCAACCCTCAAGAATTTGGCCATCTTCTCGGGACCGCAGTGTGCGACCTGCTTGACCGCCTGTTCGAATGGGACGATCCAGGCGTTAGGTTTTCCGGGCCACGTGTAGCCACAACCGCCTTCCCGCCAGACACCGTTCTCGGTCTGGATGTGGACCATCTTGCCGAGCCAAGACTTCGCTCGCTTGCTGTTTGGATATCGACGCAGATATTTCTGCGTGATGAAGTCTTCACCAAAGAGATGACCGTGAGATCGTTGATGGCATAAACGCCCAAGATTTCCGGAAGCCTTTGTAGGAAAGACGCCATCAATCATTTGGCTAGCTAGAGATTGCATCAGGCAGCCCTCCCCGCCATCAAGGCATCAAACGTCGCTAAGAACTCCGTTTCAGCCTCCTCTGGCGACCAGTACCGCAGCTTGACGCCAAGCTCTTTGCCGGCGTACCGCGCATGCCACGACATCTCTCGAAGGTTGACCAGCTCGTCGGCGATGATGCGATTGTCAGCTTCGTGCACCTCGCGAGGCAGCTCGCGGTTCAGCTGAAACCGCGCCGCGATAGCCAGCCAGTTGTCCTGCTCGATTGCCCGGTAGTTCGTCAGGTACGGCTTGAGCGGTCGCGGAATGTCCACGCAGTACGCTTCTGGCGCGTCATGCAGAAGGCCGGCCAAGGCAACCTCAGGCGCGTGCTTGGCCGCGAGGTGGCGGGCGATCAGAACCGAATGCTCGGCGACGCTGTAGAACTTGATGCAGTGCCCAGCGTATCGGCATTGCAGGCTGAGGGAATGCGCAATGTCCTCAATGTGGACTTCGTGCGGTCTCGGCGACATCGGCCAGTATTTGCGGCCGTTGAAGGTCTGCATGAAATCGCCGGTGCGGGGCAGACCCGCGCTCCAGTCGCGCTTCGGTGGCGGTTGCCGAGCAACAGGCACGTTGTCATTGGCAGCAACATATTTTTCGAGCGGTCCGAAGGTAGTGGTGGTGATGTCGACCTCGGCCCTCGTCTCGTTGAGGAACTTATCGATCTTTCGTCGCGCTAATTCTCTGGTTACGGAACCCATTCTCGTCTCCTCAGTGGTGTGGTGGTTGACCGCCAGTTGGTGGCTGGCGGTATTGACTTTTAATCTTGCTCTCGCTTTCGTTGCTGTGTGGCAAGGCGGGAGAAAGCTAGTGAAAACACTGATATTTATTGCCTTATCAAGCGTATGTTTCTCCTTTTCCTGTCCCTCATGGGCTGCAGGAATCTATGTTCAAGGGCAATCGGACTGCGGGACATGGATAAAGAGCAGAAACAATAACGCGTCGGATATTATCGAAGGCTACTTTCTTGGTTTGCTGAACGGGCTTGCATTGGGTTCGGGGGTAGAGTTCTGGAACGCTGATGCGAACGAAATCAACCGTGAGCAAACGTACTTGTGGGCAGATAAATATTGCCGGGAAAACCCACTTAGTACCACTATCGGCGCTGCTGTCGGACTCATGAACGAGCGAACAGGCGGCGCGTATTCGAGATCACATCAGAACTAGGACACCGCCCTCACCGGCTTATTGTCATTCATGGCTGCCAACACAGAAAATTCTCTGAATTCTGGCAACGCTGCTTTTGCGTATGCGGCATGCGCTTCCTCCTCGGTATCGTATGTGCCAAGGTAGCGATGTTCGCCACGAACTCGAATCTGCGCCGTAAATTTGCCGCCGTTCCTAGTGGTGCCTCGCAGGAGACCACTCTCGCGAACTCGCTTTGGCCTGTTGGCGCAATTCAGGGATTTTGTTGCGGACCTAAGGTTTCTCCAAGAATTGTTGGACCTATTACGATCCTCGTGGTCAACCTCATATGGTGGATACTCCCCCGTCATATAGAGCCACGCCCAGTGCGATGCATATTTGCGCTCGCCTGCCACCTGGATACGAATATACCCATCGTCTCTCAATGTGCCCGCGACATCACCGATCCTGATGCCCGGCTGGCGATTTACCAGCCACGTGAATATCCCGGTCTCGGGGTCGTAGTGTACCAACTGCTTGAGCTGATCTTGTGAGACAGTCATGCCGCTCTCCGTTCCACCGGCTCATTATCATTCGCAGCATCCATCATCGCGACCCGAACGCGCGAAACTTCGCCATATTCCTTGTGGTAGCTGATCGACTGCATCGACCGGCCAGACAGAAAGCCCGATCCGAAGTGCCACGCATCCTGCGGGGTCGGCGTCTGATGAGATTCCGAAATCACCCCGCCGCCCTCAGAAGCAAACTTGCTCGAGTGATGGATGTGGAAGCCGTGGACGAAGCGGTGACGAGTGGCGCCCCAGTCTTCGGCCCTCCGGTGCGCCATGATGCTCGCCATGTCCTTAAGCTTGACCGTGTGGCCATGCGTGGCGCCGATCATCACCTTGCCGAAACGGAACCAGAAGAACAGCGACGGATCGACATCAACTGTCACTCTCGGCTCATTGCGATACCAGGCGAGCAGGAAGTATGCGACGGCTACCGAGGCGTGCTCATCATGGTTGCCGGGCAAGATGCGGACAGTGACGTGCCCGTGCCGTTTAAGGCTGGCATCGATCGCGCGCACAACAAGGCGGCATGCCGTCATCAGCACCTTCTGATAGCGCCCGTCAACCTGTAGGACGTTTCCAGATCGCGCCGTCTTGTTCTCGTTGTTGTCCGAATGGAGCAAATCACCACCACCCAGCACAATCGCATTAGCCGATGGGAGCGACCGCGCGATTAAGTCTTCAATCGCCGAGCCGATGACGCTCTCCGCAATTTTCAGATCCCAATTCGTATCAGTCTCGCGATGCCACGAGAAAAGACCGATATGCCAGTCCGCAAGTGGCGTCAGAGTCAGCAGATCGTCATAGACGTGCGTCGGCGCCGCGATAGGTTCGGCAGGCTGAACATCATGGAATGCTTCTTTGAGGATGGCAGCAATATCGACCGGCGATTGCTCAACCGCCGTCTTCTGCCACTGCTGAATAACGCGCCCTTCAGCATCGACGAGCGCAGACACACCTTTGACAACGTGACCTGTCGGCACCGCGAACTTCTCGCCGCGCTCCTGCGTCTGCTGGATGAACGTGCCGCTCGGCGTGTTGCTGATGCGGCTGATGCGGAAACCAGGCAAAACAGGCTCCGTGCCGAGAAGGCCAGCCTCAGCGGCGCGGCGCAGGCTTTCGGAGAGCGCGGACTTCTTGACGCCAAGTGCGACGGCAGCCGCTTTCAACGTGCCGTGCTCTTTGTAGGCGTCGGCTCTTCGGCGTAATTCTTCGATTGGTAGAGGCATGCAGTCTCCTCGTGGTGGTGGTGAAGGCCGCTTGGTGGGCGGCCTGATGATTTTACTTCCGCGCCAACAACTCACAAACAGCAGTCGAAGGCACGACATAGCCATAGCCAACCAGCGAACCAGAGAAGCCAATCGGTGCGGCCATGACCCCGACCGTGATGCCGATCAGGTCGCCGTTCTCCGCAAAGGTTCCGCCACCCGATTGCCCCATCACAGTTGTGATGTCGGTCACATAGACCGATTTCCAAGGACCTGTTTCGCGGGGCTCGCCGGCGATCTTGCCGTAGGCGGCAACGAATTCGATTTTCAGGGGATTGCCGTAAGCAACAATAGGGTCGCCAGCCTTCGCAGCGTGGCAGGAAAGCTTTGCGGCGCCAAGGCCAGCCGACGACGTGCGCAGCAGTGCAATGTCGTATGCTTTATTGACCCAGAGCACATCGGCCTTGCGGTTCTCTCCGCCATTGGCCTTCACCTGGACTTCCCTCGCGTCGCCGACGACGTGCGCAGCAGTGACGATGAAGCCATCTCCGATATGAACGCCGGAGCCGTGGCCGCTTGCAGGGAAGATTTTGACGGTGGCGCTCTCTGTGTCGGGCAGTGCCGGTGGAGGAAGGAGCGCATAGGCGGCCGCAGAGGTAGCGGCGACGACGAGAAACAAAGCAACGAGGAATGCGCGTGGCGACACAATACGCCGCAGGAATCGTCTGAGCATGATTATCCCCTCTTTCTGGCGACCGTGCGCCAATGTGGTGGTCTCGGCTGGTTGCCGAGCGGCTGGTGAGGCCGACAATTAATCTATACTGTTTTTACAAATTTGTCAAGATTTCAATACTCTACTTGACTCCCTCTCAAAATGAGAACATTTGTAGAACAAACTTGGAGTAAGCAAAATGGCAGACGCTGAGAAAATCATCGTGGTGCAGTTCAAAAATAGCCGCGGCGGCATCGTGCCCGGCGATATGCGGCAAGCCTCTAACGCTGCATCCGCAGAGAAGATGGCGGGCGCAATGGCGTCTCGCCATGTCGGCGTTGCGGCGTATGCCGTCACCGTAGACGAAGAAAGCGGCAGCATGGCAAACCCGCGTCTTCTTGTGGCGCACGGGCAGATTGCCGACTTGATGCCAGACTGAGTTACCGGCGCGGGGGCGCGCGCCTTTCAAAGACAGGGAAAGATTTTTGGCTCTGAGACAGGAGAACGAGAACGTGCGCCCAAACCCTAGAGAACCACAAGCCGATCCGGTTGACCACATCATTGCATGGCATGACGGAGACGTCCGCGCCGCCATCGAGACGCTGATGGGGGATATTCAGCATTTGCGGCTGCAGCTCGCGCTTGCGACCGCAGCGATGGGAACGGGATTTACACGGGGATGGAAGCCGGAGGCGGAGCGGAAATGAAATGCGCCATCGTCGCGGTATCGACCTTACCGGCGGCAGCAACGATAATCTGCCGCCAAAGCCGACAGGAATTTTTGTGCCGCAGCGGGACCATTCCGCCACCTTGGCCGATCTTCCGCAATGGTACGTCCTCGGCGCACAATGCTGGCGATGCAGGCGGGTGGGTATGCTGGATAGGTGGGCGCTGCAACGTCGGTACGGCAAATTCCGATCCATCATATCGATGGAACCGCTTTTACGATGCCTCGGCTGCCAGAACCGCGAGAAAAACAGCTTCGTTTTGGCGAGGGCAAAAAGAGATTGGCCGTGAGCTTTGAACCAACGCCGGGCACTTACGGTTATTTGTGGGTGTATTGCTATAGCGTGACGGCTTATTGCACTCCATGCAACCGCGCCATCAAAGTCGATCTCGAGAAGATGCCGGCAGAACAGAGCTACATAAACAGACGCTGGAGGTGCGATTATTGCCACAACTTGGGACAGGCGAATTTAAGCCCCGATCACTCTCCACGAGATTCACCGGCGGCGAAACTACGTGATATTGAGATTGAGCGCAGGAAGGAAGTGTTGGCGTTTCGCCTTGAGGAGAAGCACATGTGTAATCTGTACCGCGTGAAAACCAATCAGGAATCGATCCGCGATATCACGGGAATCATGCAGGAGCGGCTTAACCTGGAGCCGGATGTGGAGGTCTATCCAGATCGGCCGGCGCCAGTAGTTCGCAATGGTGAGACAGGCCTGGAGTTGGTCGGGTTGACGTGGGGCATGCCGTCGCCTCAGTTCGTGACGCAAGGCAAGCCCGATACGGGCGTGACGAACATCCGCAACGTAACCTCCCCGCACTGGCGCCGATGGCTTCGGGTGGAGAACCGTTGCGTCGTGCCGTGGACGACCTTTTGCGAGTGGGAAGACACGAAGCCGAGGAAGACCAAGCGCTGGTTTGCAATCAACGAGGAAACACCCCTCGCCTTCTTCGCCGGTATCTGGACGGACTGGCACGGCGTTCGCGGATCGATGAAGAACCCGCGCGATGGCGACCACCAGCTTTTCGCGTTCCTGACGACAGACCCGAACGGCATTGTGAAGCCGATCCACCCGAAGGCCATGCCAGTCATTCTGATGAACAAGGACGAGGTGGAGATGTGGCTGACGGCGCCATGGGAAGAAGCGAAAGCGCTTCAGCGTCCGTTGCCCGATGACGGGCTTGTGCTGCTTCCCGTCGAAGACGAGACCAAGACGGCCGATCTATTCGGATAGGAGACGAATATGCATATCCGTCCTTACATTCTGGAAAAACACGGTGTCTACCCGACGGCACCGCTCGAAGATGGTGACTTCTTCGGGGTGCAGAAGGCCATTCACGAGGACATAGATCCGCGCCTGTTAGCGGAAGTGGATCGGGAATCTGACCTCACCGCTTATTCCGGATATGTCGCCATGGAACTCTGGGCCGATGACGACGATATACCGACCGGCGCCAGGGTTGAGGTGTTGTTTAGCGAGCGAAAAGGCATTGCCGCCCTTCTCTACGACCACCCCAAGATTTCCGATGCGTTCATAGAGTGGGTGTTTTGCACATCACCCGACAATGCCTTGGCCGAATGGAAGAGGAAAGTTCGCTGGCCGCTGATTGAAACGTCGAGGGGACCAGTGGAGATTATCGGGGAGGCCCACACATGAGCGACCAGTCCGACAAGGCCGGAGATGGCATCCATGAGAACCACTGGTGTGAGCATCCCGGCTGCCGTAAATGGGGAGGATTCGGCTTTAACCGATCAAAAGCTGAAAAGCCGTCCTGGCATTGCTGGGAGCATTATCCGCACAAACAAATAAACCCGCCCACCTCTCGGCAAGCGGGCTAGTTTAAGAAGACCTCGTCGTCCGCGGCTTCGACTGATTTTCAACAATCCGATCGACGCGCATCGTCATCTTGTCGACGGCGTCCTTCACGGCGCCAATCGCGCCCATGATTTGCTCCGTCTGTTCGCGCAGGCCGGACTTGGAAACGTACGTTTCGGCCACATGGAGGCGATGCTGAGCCAGCTCTTCCCTTGCCAATGAGGCCAGCGCCTGGGCAGCGGCGGCTGCGCCAGACGCCTCGGTCTTCGCAGCGCTGATTTTTGCATCCACGTACTTCCAGAGGCCAAAGAGAAAACCGAACAGCAGCACGAAGAACCCGCCGACAGCCATAATCTCCGCGCCGGTCACGGCTTCACCCCGCACAGCTTCTGCAGCTTCTCGTTTTCAGTGAGGATTTGACGCTTCGTTTCCGGCGTCATCTGGTCGTCCACGGAAGGACGCACCGGGCGCGCAATGTCGCAGTAGCTACCGCTTGTCGCGCATCCACTTGCCAAGAGCGTCATCAACGCCAGCGTTATCCAAATTCCTGATTTCATTTTCTACATCCCCGGCCTTTTTGATGGCCTTGGCATTCGCTGCGGCCTGTTCGTCTTTT
>Ga0209371_1002239_pt1 | contig 11136 bp, 7 predicted proteins | sample AgamicAtAmrz_FD_187165 | JGI IMG/M metagenome (GOLD analysis project Ga0209371, IMG submission 187165) | Agave microbial communities from Guanajuato, Mexico - At.Am.rz (SPAdes) (version 2) | ecosystem: Host-associated > Plants > Roots > Rhizosphere | place: Guanajato, Mexico | collected 2012-06-07
GATACTTGCGCCAGTTGGTGAGCGAGCGTGCAATGTTCATTTTCATCTTCCTCTTCGTGCTGTTCAGTCTCTGCGGCCAGTCTTGGGAGGCTTTGGTCCGGGGCTGAACTCGATCTCTGTATGACCACGAATATAATCGGTTTAATCAAAACAAAAACAGACAAAGCAAGATGTCACCTATGCACGCATTGCAATGCAAGCCGGTAAATCAGGCCGATTGCGGCGATTCATGCATAATTTGTGACCAATTTGTGTGCTTTTGGTGATCGTCTGGGCTTCGGCAGTGCGAAGGCGTGAGGGATGACCGGATAAGGGGCGGGGCAGGGTGCGGAAGCCTTGAATCGCTGGTTTGGAGCATGGGCCGGCAATCTGGCAATGTGGACTGCGGCGCGCGCTATATATAATGTCAATGTAGCCGCATAAATATTGCCTGTTTTATCCGCCTGCCTGCATGCGATGCGCCGGGCGAGGTGGTGAGGGAGGCGGATGCGGTGCGGCTTGCAGCTTTCCGCGCCAAATCGCCTCTGTCCGGCTGTTGCGCCCTGTCCTCCGGTGCGGGCGGCGAATAAGCGGAGAGGGCGTCCGCCTCCTGCCACCGGCACGGGGGACGAGAAAAGTCCCGAGGAAACGAAAGGCGGCGATAAGGCGTGCTTGACCCTTTCTGAACATTGTGACATACCGCCGCCCAACGTGCGGGTATGGCGGAATTGGTAGACGCATTGGTTTTAGGTACCAACGCTTCGGCGTGGGAGTTCGAGTCTCTCTACCCGCACCACAAGCAAGGCATGGCTGTGCCACGCTTGCGCCAGAGTGCATCCTTACAGGATGCGGGGAGCTTCGGGGTTCATTTCTCCCCTTTGGTCTTTATTCTCCGGTGCAGGCGTAACGGTGTCCGGCAGGCGCTTGTGTAAGAAATAACGGAAGCCACGGCCGGGGAACGATGTTTCCGGCGCAGTGCTCGAAAGTAAACCAACGGCTGTCTGAGCACCGCCGCCATGATGTGAAGGTTAGGAAAATGCAGGTTATCGAAACGCTCGCTGAAGGGCTGAAGCGCGAACTCAAGGTCGTTATTCCGGCCGCCGACATGAAGGCCCGTCTGGACGAGCGCCTGGTTGACGCCAAGGACAAGGTTCGCATCAACGGTTTCCGTCCCGGCAAGGTGCCGATGGGCCACCTGAAGAAGATGTACGGCAAGTCCATCATGGCTGACCTCGTCAACGAGCTGGTTCGTGAAAAGCCGACCGAGATCCTCTCCAGCCGCGGCGAAAAGTCTGCGACGCAGCCGGCCATCTCCATGACCGAAGACGAGCAGGAAGCCGAAAAGATCCTGTCGGCCGAATCCGATTTCGAATTCACCGTTGCCTATGAAATCATCCCGGCCATCGAACTGAAGGCCAATGACGGCATCAAGGTTACCCGCGAAGTCGTTGAAGTCTCCGAAGACGAAATCAACGAGCAGATCCTCAAGATCGCTGAAAGCGCCCGCACCTACGAGACCAAGAAGGGCAAGGCCGCCGATGGCGACCGCGTCACCATGAACTATCTCGGCAAGGTTGACGGCGTTGCCTTCGACGGCGGCGCTGCTGAAGATGCTGAACTGGTTCTCGGTTCGGGCCGCTTCATCCCCGGCTTCGAAGACCAGCTCGTTGGCGTCAAGGCCGGCGACGAAAAGACCATCACCGTGACCTTCCCGGCCGACTACCCGGCTGCGAACCTCGCAGGCAAGGACGCCAACTTCGACATCACCGTCAAGGAAGTTGCTGCCGCTGCTGCCGTTGAAATCAACGACGAACTGGCTGAAAAGCTCGGCCTCGAATCGGCTGAAAAGCTGAAGGAAATCGTCAAGGGCCAGATCGAAAGCCAGTACGGCAACGTCACCCGCCAGAAGGTCAAGCGTCAGATCCTCGACCAGCTGGACGAAATGTACAAGTTCGACACGCCGGCTGGCCTGGTTGACGCCGAGTTCGACAACATCTGGCGCCAGATCAACACCGATCTCGCCCAGTCCGGCAAGACTTTCGCTGACGAAGACACGACCGAAGAAGAAGCCCGCGAAGAATATCGCAAGCTGGCTGAACGCCGCGTCCGTCTCGGCCTCGTTCTCTCCGAAATCGGCGAAAAGGCCGGCGTTGAAGTGACCGAAGAAGAAATGCAGCGTGCGCTGTTCCAGCAGCTGCAGCAGTTCCCGGGCCAGCAGAAGGAAATCCTCGATTTCTTCCGCAACACCCCCGGCGCTTCCGCTTCGCTGCGCGCTCCGATCTTCGAAGAAAAGGTTATCGACAAGCTGCTTTCCGAAATCTCGGTAACGGACAAGACCGTTTCCAAGGAAGAGCTTCTGGCTGACGACGCCGAAGAAGCAACGGAAACCAAGAAGAAGGCCCCGGCCAAGAAAAAGGCCGCTGCCAAGGCTGACGACGCTGCTGAAGGCGAAGAAGCCGCTCCGAAGAAGAAGGCTCCGGCCAAGAAGAAGGCCGCTGAAGGCGACGCCGAATAATCTTCTTCAGTGCAAGCTGATTGAACAAGGGGCCGTAGCGAAAGCTGCGGCCTTTTTGTTTTGGGCGTCCGGTTTCTGGGCGGTCGCGCGGGCTTCCCTACCTTCGTCCCGATCACAATGCAGTGCAGCATGATTTTTTGCTGCATCTGCTCTTGTTCATCTCCCGTTCATCTGGCACCCTGCGCAGCATGATTTGCCCCGGCCGCTGCATGCGGTCGTTCGGGCATTGTGTGCCGCTCTTGTGCGGCCTTATCGCTGCCAAACCATTGGCCTTAAGCTTTTACCGTGCCTGCCGGGTTCTCCCGGTGCGCCCTTAATTTGCAAGGGGACAAGATATGTCGCCACAAGCGGGTTTTACCCTTCTATTGTCTTTTTTCACCGCCGCTGGCACCGCGGCACACGCCGATGAGGCCGGGCTGATCTGGAAGCCGGTCAAGAATTCCGACCGTTCCTATACGGCGCGCATCGGTGCGAAACTGCCGGTCGATACGCCCATTCGCGCGGGGCTGGAAATGGGCATGAGCGCTTCCAAAACGGGGCAGGTGGTGGATACGCCGGTGCGGGTATGGGGTAATGTCACGCTGCTGGCCGAACAGTTGCCAGGCGTTTCACTTGCCCGTGATGTCGGTGTCATCTTCAATGCGCTGACGGGATCGAGCAGCGTTTCCGTGACCTCGCAGCAGAAGCGCATCGTTACGCCGGAGCTGGATATCGAGGCGAACCGCAATTTCACCGTGCGTTATGACGGCACGGCACAGCAATGGAACGGGCTGGATGTGTCGCAGTCGCTGCGCCTTTCCCGCTCCGAGACCGGCACGGCCTTTGTGCTGACGGGGGCGAGCCGTAACAGTTTCAACGAGTTCAGCAGCGGCGTGGCGGTGGAGCAGAAACTGGGCGATCACCTGACGGTGCGGGGGACGCTCGATCAGGGTTATGCGGATCATTTCCGGCCGGGGGTGAGTGCGCGGTATAGTATTCGGTGGTGAGGGTAGGCGTCACCTATCGTCAAGGGACCGGGTGCGAGTGATCGGCATCCTCGCTCCAGACGCCGCGTCATCCTTGGGCTTGTCCCAAGGATCTAATCACGTCTCATAAATCGAAACGTTGCAGATGCTCGGGACAGGCCCGAGCATGACGGCAGGAGAGGTTCGCACATTGCAGGTGATCTTTTTACCCGCAGCAAAGCCTAATCCTTCTTGATCTCACCCATGCGGTTCCACGCATCCAGCCCCGCAATCTTGTAGGCTTCGGCAAGGGTCGGATAGTTGAACGTATTCTCCACGAAATACTCCACCGTGCCTTTCAGGTTCAGCACCGCCTGGCCGATATGCACCAGTTCGGTCGCGCCTTCGCCGACGATGTGGACGCCGAGCAGGCGGCGGGTTTTGAGCGAGAAGATCATCTTCAACAGCCCGCTGTCGAGACCCATGATGTGGCCGCGCGAGGTTTCGCGGAAATGGGCGATGCCACATTCATAGGGAATGCCGCGTTCGATGACTTCCTCTTCCGTCAGGCCGCAGGTGGAGATTTCCGGTACGGCATAGATGCCATAGGGGAAGAATTGCGGCGGTTCGCCGGCCGGTGCGCCGACGGCGTGGCGGGCGGCGATGCGGCCCTGTTCCATGGAGGTGGAGGCAAGGCTCGGGAAACCGATGATGTCGCCGGCGGCATAGATGTTCGGCACCGAGGTCTGGAAGGTCTCGGGATCGACCTTCAGGCGGCCGCGGCTGTCGGCCTCCAGCCCGCAGGCCGAAAGGTTGAGCGTATCGGTGGCGCCGACGCGGCCGGCGGCAAACAGCACCGTCTCGGCCTTCAGCACGCGGCCATTGCCGAGCGAGACGAGGCATTTGCCGCTTTCGTCGCGCTCCACCTTTTCCGCCTTCTGGCCGAAGATCAGCTTCATGTTGCGGTCGCGCAGCTGATAGGTGAAATCCTCGACGATTTCCTTGTCGATGAATTCCAGCATGGTCTCGCGCGGCTCCACCACCGTCACCTGCGTGTCGAGCGCGCTGAAGATGGTGGCATATTCGATGCCGATGACGCCGGCGCCGACCACGACCATGGAGCGCGGCAGTTCCTTGATCTCGAGAATCTCGTCCGAGTCGAGCACCGCCTCGCCATCGAAGGGAATATGCGGCGGCCGGTAGGGGCGGGTGCCGATGGTCAGCAGGATGGAGGTGCCCGTCACGGTCATGATCTCGCCGTCGCTCTTCACCACCTTCATCGTATTGGCGTCGATGAAGCTCGCCGTGCCGCGAATGTGCTGCACGCGGTTGCGGGCGAACTGGTGTTCCAGCACTTCCACTTCGTGATCCAGCGTGATGAGCAGGCGGCGGCGGAGATCTTCCGCATCGATCTCCTGCTTGACGCGATAGGCGCGGCCGTAAAAACCACGCTCGCGCCAGCCTGTGAGGTTGAGCGCCGTTTCGCGCAGGGTCTTCGATGGAATGGTGCCGGTGTGCACCGAAACGCCGCCGACGCGGCTGCCCTTCTCGATGACCAGAACCCTCTTTTCGAGCTTGGCGGCCTGAATGGCGGCCCGTCTTCCCGCCGGACCGCTGCCGACAACAATCAGATCGAACTGGTGCATGAAAAACCCCGGAACAGAATTATTGCAATGACCGGATGTCGCATCCGGCATGGCGTCGCCGCGAAATGGTCGTGATGCCATTTTGACGATGGGGAGTGATTCCCCCTCAGCCTTGCCCGCAAGAGTGCAATGCAACAAACGCCTGCGTCAATCTGTAGCGCAAGAATCTGACGGATTCGTAACTGGGGGTGAGGTTTCAGGAGGTTGTGCGATTCATGGAGGGGCGGAGGAGCGTGGGGCTTACCCCCCTCTGCCCTGCCGGGCATCTCCCCCTCAAGGGGGGAGATCGGCAGGAGGCCCTACCATCGCTCCATTCGCAAACGTTGAGATGGGCGAGACCCAACCACGAGTCGATCTCCCCCCTTGAGGGGGAGATGCCCGGCAGGGCAGAGGGGGGTAAGCCCCACGCACTTCGGTCGACTTTTCCAGAAAATACTCTAAACCCCCCAACAGCTTCATCCCGCCCGGCGCTGCCGGTCGGGGATGGGTCAGCGTGCGTGGGGCGATTGCCCGGCTGCGCTTCGGTTGAGGTTGGTGTGGGTCGGATGCGTTGCGCAGCCGGGTCTTTCACCATGCCGTATTTCGCAAAGGGCCGTGCACCGCGCTTTGCGAAATGGTCCTGTCGTCACGAACGCGCCACCGTCCCTTTCAGAACCGTCCCTCGGTTTCCGCCACGTCTGGCGTCCACCCGGCGGGACTGCGTTTAATCTAACAGCGCGTCGCGGGGTGGGGAAAAGCGGGGATGAATTTTTCCGGCGTCAGTCTTCCTTGCGGGTGACATGGCGGTGCAGTGCGGCAAGGTCCTGACGGAGCGCGGCCAGTTCGGCCAGCACCTTCACATCGATCTTTTCATGCAGGGAAAGAACCTCAAGCTCGGCCTTCAGGTTCACCTCGTAGTCCTTGGCGGCCTCGAAACGGTCGCGCGCGGCCTGGCGGTTCTGCGACATCATGATGATCGGCGCCTGAATGGCCGCCAGCATGGAAAGCAGCAGGTTGAGGAAGATGAAGGGGTATGGATCGAAAGCGCCGGTGGTCAGGATGATGGTGTTGATGATTGCCCAGAAGATCAGGAAAAAGCAGAAGCCGAGGATGAAACCCCAGGAGCCGCCGACCCTGGCGATATTATCGGCCAACCTGTCGCCGAGACTGGCGCCGGCGGAAAATTCGGCATTGGTGTCGCGCGAGATCAGTTTTTTCTGGTGCGACAGTTCCAGAATGCGCCGCTCCACTTCGCCGATTTCGCGGGAGGAACGCTTGAAATGCGAAACGATATAGTCGGAGATATCTGACACGGTGTGTCTCCGGTTCTGATGGGGCGATGCGGATGTTTCCCGAGATAAACCCGCATGGCGGTGGAATTCAAACGATTTCCACCGCCATGCGGTTCAGGCGTCCCCGCCGAAAAACATCAGACCGATGGCGCGCCCTCGTGCAGCCAGTTGAAACCGGGGAAGAAGCGTTCGCGGCCATATTGCTGGCCGAACATCATGTCGAATTGCAGCAGGCGGTAATCGCGCACCACGTCGGGAACGGCATTGGGCGCGATCGACCAGTCGGGCAGGGCCCTGCCATCCGTCGCCACCAGCATATGCCGGTCGATGACGGAAAAGGCCTGCTGCACCTCGCCGAGCGTGCCGGTATAGAAGGGATCGGAGAAGCCCGCCGTTTTCAGCACGTGATAGGGCAAAAGCGCCGGGCTGATGGTGCCGATATTCTTGCGCACGCCCTTCTTTGAGGACCAGACGACAAGCGGCGTCTCGTGTTCCTTCTTCATCACCTCCAGCGGCGCGCGGCGGCTGGCCACCATGCCGGGCATATAGCCGCTTTCCACGAAGGTCTGGCCGAGCGGCGGCAGGTGATCGCCGAAGAGGACGATGATGGTTTCGCGGTCGCGCTTCTTCGCCCAGCGCATCAGTTTCAGCAGCGCTTCGTCAGCTTCCGCCACCCCTTGCGAATAGGTGGCCAGCGCCTGCGAGGCCGAGGCGGAAAGGGCGCCTTCGACGCCAATGGTGTTCTCGGCATAACGGGTCGCCTCGTAGGGACCATGTCCCTGAAGGGTGACGGCGAAGAGGAAGAGCGGGTTCTGCGCCTTCTCGGCCGTCGCCATGATCTCGTCCATCAGCGCATCGTCGGAGGCGAAGTTGCCGCGTTTTTCCATGGCCGGCAGCGTCTCTTCGGAGCGGAATTCTTCGAAGCCGAAATTCTGATAGACCTGCTTGCGGTTCCAGAACCATTCCTGGAACGGGTGCATGGCGATGGCGGAATATCCTTCGCCACGGAAGAAGCTGGCGAGCGAGGGAACCGGGCGGCGGATATATTGCTGATAGGGAATGCTGCCATAGGGCAGGAAGGCGTTGGAAAAGCCGGTCAGCGCCTCGAATTCCACATTCGCCGTCATGCCGCCGAATTCCGGGGAAAAGACATTGCCGGACTGTTTGGCGCGGATCGTCGGCATGGGATCGGCGGAGAGCTTCACATTTTCCAGCCGCGTCGGATCCCACAGCGATTCGCTCATCAGCATGATGACATCGGGGTAATCGCCCTTGTTGGCGGCAAAGGCGGCGGGCTCGGAGGTCAGGTCGGCAATGGTGTTTTCGCCGTAACCCTGCGGCGCCGAGACATTGGCCATCGGAATATTGAAGGCAAAGGCCATCAGGAAGCCGTTATGGCGGTAATTTTCCTGCTGATCCCACATCATGGGAATGATGTTGAGGCGATCGCGCACCCAGGAATAATGCGAATAGTCCATAAGCGAAGCAAGACCGGCAAGAAGCGGCAGCGCCAGCGCGAGACCAGCGGCGCGTTCGCGCCAGCTCAAGCCCGGTGAATGGCGGCGCGCCAGCAGCCACAGCGCTGCGAGAGCGGCAATCGTGGCGCAGATGCCGAGGGCGACGAGGGCTGCCGTCAGCGGCTGGGCCTTCAGCATGGTCGGCAGAAGCTCGAGGATCTGGCGGCCGAACAGCAGGTCGGACGGGTAAAGCGGATCGGAAAGATAGGTCTGTTTCTGTGCCGAAATCAGCCCCGTCAGCGCGCAGAGCGGCGCAAGCGCGATCAGCGACAGGTAACGCCTGCCAAGAAGTGCATCCAGCGCCACGAGGAGGGCAAGCACGGCGGCAATGGTGGTCATGCCGGGGCGGGCGGAGGAGGTGAGGAAAGCGCCGACATCCGTGAGCGAGCCGCGGGCGATCCACTCCAGCGCCACGACCAGCACGACGGACGCGACCGTCAGATTGGCGAGCGGATAGGCGATGCCCGAAAGCTTGGAAAGGCTCCTTGTCCATGCAGGCGAAAAGACGAAACCAGCCTTTTCGGAAGCCGTTGTTTTTGGCGCCGAATCTCTCAAACCCATACTCCGGTATTGCAGGCGGCACGGCCGATCCGGGGAGATGAATCGGGTGTCGCAAAAGTGTCATGTAACTGTCACATAAGCGCGATGAACGCGACATGAACTTTGAAGAGTCTGGCGGGTGCGGCGATAACCTTAGCGTGAACGCGCGCGGACGAAGCGTAACGGACGCCGCCATGCAATTGCCGCGTTGCGGAGCGGCCACGGGCGCGGTATTGAAAAGCCATGAGCGACAGACACGATATAGAGAACCATCTCCGGATTGCCGTTGGGCAGTTCAATCCCACTGTTGGCGACGTGGCGGGCAATCTCGCCAAGGCGCGCGAGGCGAGGGCCGATGCGGCGACGCAGGGCGCCGATCTTCTGCTGCTGACGGAGCTGTTCATATCCGGCTATCCGCCGGAAGATCTGGTGCTGAAGCCGGCTTTCCTGAAAGCATGCCTGAAGGCCGTGGAAGAGCTGGCGGCGGAAACCGCCGATGGCGGGCCGGGCGTCGTTATCGGTTTTCCGCGACAGGGTGAGACGGGCCGGCACAATTCCGTGGCGCTTCTGGATGGCGGCAAGATCATCGCGCTGCGCGACAAGATCGACCTGCCGAATTACGGCGAATTCGACGAGAAGCGTGTTTTCTCCGAAGGTTCGATTTCCGGTCCCTATAATTTCCGGGGTGTGCGGATCGGTATTCCGATCTGCGAGGAAATCTGGAACGATATGGGTGTCTGCGAGACGCTGGCCGAAAGCGGTGCGGAAATCCTGCTGGTGCCGAACGGTTCGCCCTATTATCGTGGCAAGCTGGATGTGCGCCATCAGGTGGCGCTGCGGCAGGTTATCGAAAGCGGCCTGCCGCTGGTCTTCGCCAACCAGCTGGGCGGGCAGGACGAGCTGGTGTTCGACGGCGCGAGCTTCGGCTTTAATGCCGACAAGACGCTTGCCTTCCAGATGAGCCAGTTCGAGGCCACACTTGCCGTCACCGACTGGAAACGCACGGCAGACGGCTGGCATTGCGACAGCGGACCTTTCTCGAAGATTCCCGAAGGCGAGGAAGCGGACTACCGCGCCTGCATGCTGGGCTTCCGCGATTACGTCAACAAGAACGGCTTCAAGAGCGTGGTTCTCGGCCTTTCCGGCGGCATCGATTCGGCGATCTGTGCCGCCCTTGCCGTCGATGCGCTGGGTGAGGAGCGGGTGCGCTGCATCATGCTGCCTTACCGTTATACTTCGGAAGAATCGCTGAAGGATGCGGCCGATTGCGCGAAAGCGCTGGGCTGCCGTTACGACATCGTGCCGATCGTCGAGCCGGTGGAGGGATTCCTCTCGGCGCTTTCCGATCTCTTCGAGGGCACGGAAGAGGGCATTACCGAGGAAAACCTGCAGAGCCGCACGCGCGGCACCATCTTGATGGCCGTTTCGAACAAGTTCGGCTCCATGGTGGTGACGACGGGCAACAAGTCGGAAATGTCGGTGGGTTATGCCACGCTTTATGGCGACATGAATGGCGGTTTCAACCCCATCAAGGACCTCTACAAGATGCAGGTCTATGCCATTTCCAGCTGGCGCAATGCCCATGTGCCGCCCGGCGCGCTCGGCCCTTCCGGCGAGGTGATCCCGGCCAATATCATTTCCAAGGCCCCTTCGGCCGAATTGCGCCCCAACCAGACCGACCAGGATTCGCTGCCGCCCTATCCGGTGCTGGACGATATTCTCGAATGCCTCGTCGAGAAGGAAATGTCGGTCGAGGAGATTCTCGCGCGCGGCCATGATGTCGCCACCGTGCACCGGGTAGAGCATCTGCTCTATCTCGCCGAATACAAGCGCCGGCAATCGGCCCCGGGCGTGAAGATCACCAAGAAGAACTTTGGGCGTGACCGGCGTTATCCGATCACCAACCGGTTCAGGGATCGGTGATTGAAGGAAGGCGCTGGTAGCGGATGTTTTGCCCGGCGTTGCCGCCGTTTCTTCTCCCCGTCGGGGAGAAGGTGGCCCGAAGGGTCGGATGAGGGGGCAACCTCTCGATTTATCTCTACAGTCGCCCCCTCATCCCGCTGCCGCGGACTTCCCCCCTGTGGGGAGAAGAAACAAGTGGCATGCGCTCGTTCCACAGTGGGGCTTCGTGTTTAAACAGACGGCGCGGACACGCCGCGCCGTTCACTTGCCTTAAATAACCTGCCCCACATCGATGCGGTTGCCATCGGGGTCTTCAAACACAAAGGCCCTTAGACCGTAATCCTTGTCCTGCAGGCCCTTGATGATGCGCAAGCCCTGGCTCTTGCAGAGCGCATGCAGCGCGTCCACATCGCTCACCATCATATGCGCCACATTGAAGGGCGCTGCCTTGTGGCTGGGCTGCAATGTCAGGTGCAGCTCGGCATTGCCCTGTTTGAGGATCATGAAGCCGACAGGGGTGCCGTTTTCGAAGGTCTTTTCGAAACCCAGCACGCCAACGTAAAAATCATGGGCCTTTTCGATATTTTTGACAGGAAGCATTGCGGCGATCCGGCCGAAGCGGATGCCGTGATCGGCGATGGTATTCATCGCGGAACCTCGGATCTGGGAGAAACGGCAAGGGTCACGGACGGTGCCGGAGCGCTGGCGTTTTTTCCGGTTTGAATTTGCAGGACGGTGCCTGCCGCCCTAGGATCATAATCGAGGCGATGGCGGATGCAAACGGAATGTCTGCATTGTCGGGCGCTTTGAACGAGACACGGA
>Ga0209371_1002245_pt1 | contig 11123 bp, 12 predicted proteins | sample AgamicAtAmrz_FD_187165 | JGI IMG/M metagenome (GOLD analysis project Ga0209371, IMG submission 187165) | Agave microbial communities from Guanajuato, Mexico - At.Am.rz (SPAdes) (version 2) | ecosystem: Host-associated > Plants > Roots > Rhizosphere | place: Guanajato, Mexico | collected 2012-06-07
ATACAGAACGATCTGTCTCCACCAGATTCATTCCTCAGCCAAATCATGATTACGATATCGTCGTCACTGGCTCAGAATTTGGCGGGGATAGCGTATCGGTGAGAGATCTGGATCCAGGCGCTAAGATTGTTGGATGGGAAGGCAATTACTGCCCCTCCGGTATATTTGATTAATTGCATGACGCTGGTCACCGTTTGTACGCCTAAGCCCACCCTGGAGTGGGCTTTTTCATGTGGTACTCAAACCAGGCAGAGGTTGAGGACAATAGCTGTTACGGGATTCAGCGCAAGGCTAAGTCAGCGTAGCGGTGTGGTGCGCCAGGGGCCTGGGGGAAGACGGAGATAAAGTGCGTTTAGCGAAACGGTGCTTACAATTCATAGGGTTACATAATATTAATACCGCCAGACCACTTCATGAGCTGTTCTACACTTACACATTCAATCAAGCCGTTTGATTGAAAAAGCAGCATCACTGAGAGGGTGGCGACCGCAAAGCGTCACGCAGCCGCAGCCTTCATAACTGATCATGCACGTGAGGAGAACATCATGAAAGCAGTTGTCTAAAACGGACCTTTTGACGTTTCAGTCAAAGAGGTTCCGGATCCTAAAATCGTTCGCCCTACCGATGTGCTTGTCCGTATTACCACCACCAATATCTGCGGTTCAGATCTGCATATGTACGAAGGACGCACCAGCTTCGAACAGGGGCGCATCTTTGGTCATGAAAATCTGAGGCAGGTCATTGAAATCGGCAGCGCGGTTGAGCGGGTCAAAGTCGGGGATTATGTCTGTCTGCCCTTTAATGTCGGCTGCGGATTCTGTGAAAATTGCGAGAAAGGGTTAACCGGCTACTGCCTGACGGCCAATCCGGGTACGGCCGGTGCCGCCTATGGCTTTGCTGAAATGGGCGAGTGGGATGGCGGCCAGGCGGAGTTACTGCGTGTGCCCTATGCTGACTTTAACTGTCTGGTGCTGCCGCCGGATGCGGTGGAAAAAGAGGAAGACTACGTTTTACTTTCCGACATCTTCCCCACCGGCTGGCATGCCACTGAACTGGCAGGATTGCGCCCCGGAGAGAGTGTGGCGATTTACGGCGCAGGCCCGGTCGGCCTGATGGCTGCTCACTCGGCCATGATCAAAGGCGCATCGCAGGTGTTTGTGGTTGATACCCATCCGGACAGACTGGCGCTGGCCGAACAACTGGGTGCAGTAGCGATCAATGGTGTGGGCGATGACGCAGTAAACAAAATTCTCGAGTTAACCGACGGGCGCGGCACGGATTGCGGTTGCGAGTGTGTGGGATATCAATGCTGCAATAAACATGGCCACGAGGATAACTCTGCCACGCTCAACAGCCTTGTCGCGTCAACTAAGGCCACGGGCGGCATCGGTGCGGTCGGCGTTTTTGTTCCGCAGGATCCCGGAGGCGCGACCGACCTGGCCAAAGAGGGTAAAGTGCCATTCGATTTTGGGAATTTCTGGTTCAAAGGTCAGTCAATCAAGACCGGTCAGTGTAATGTCAAAGCGTACAACCGCCAGCTCGCAAGGCTTATCCATCAGGGCAGGGCCAATCCGGCGCAGATCATCTCCCATCGTCTCGCTCTGGCGGACGCTGCCGATGGCTATAAGCATTTTGATGATCGTGATAATGGCTGGACAAAAGTCATTCTGAAACCCTGAAAGGTAACTCAGAAAAGCTAAGACGCATTCAGGCGGTGGGAAGAGGGAGAACGAAAACTGCCTGTTTGTGGCTGGCTATATCTGGCATGACCACATTAATGACATATCAGCGTAAATCCGGCAGAAATTTGCCCACTGCTTATCCAGTTTGATGCATATGCGCAGCATCTCTTTCGCAAGGCACGAAGCCGCACAGTGATTACCTGCCGCAACAAAGATAACAAGCTTCGAGGCATTTCTGGTCGTCGTCTGACATCATTCCTCCTCAGCTAAAGTTATTTATCAGGCATGAAAGAGATAACGGATTATTCAACTTTGTAATAACTAATTTTTTAATTATCATTTTTCATGATTTGCTAATGCCCGCGATGAGCGAGAAGGGGACACAACATTAATGTGATAATCGTGCGAGGGAGCCAAACGCCTGGTATTATAGCCATATAAATGATTGTGACGGAGAAAAGGCTAATGAAAATTACAGTTAAAAAAGAAAATGGAACATCCGAAACACAGGATGTTGCATCTTTGATTATCACATTAAGTAATGGTGAAACCGTTGAAATTAGTGACGAAAGCCAGCAGCGCCCGTCGCATCTTTCGGAAGGAATTACGGTGTGGGGAGGAAGCATGCCGAAAGAAGGCGCCTCCATTGACGACCTCAGGGCTTCAACGCGATCATTAGGTATTTATCCCCTGGCCGCTAATTTGATTCACCTTTTTCCACTCAGTAAATAGCCGCTAAATACAACAGTATGTGAGTTTCGTCTGGGGGCATTTGAGTCGGATAATCGTAAACATCGGCTTTTGCCTTAGAACGAATTGACGAACAGACCGATGTCCGCTTTGAGCGAAAAGCGGACATCATCCATTTGATTTGCAAGCAATTCGGGAAACAGGTTGTTTGCGTATACATGAATTTGCCGGCGATCTCTTTTAGCCGGGCTTGCAGTCTGTGGTTAGTTGAACACACCGTTAATCACGGCGGTCACAACTGCTGTGCTCAACGCAATAAGCACTAAATCATCTCCAACCGCGCGCCATTCGTAGCCGGGGTAATGAGGCAGCGCATTTATCATGGATGCTGGCAAATTTTTCTTAGCAATACCCGGTGGCAATGCTTTCCCACGCGCCACTTTCTTAGCGATTCCCGGCGGCAGAGATTGATAGCCTACCAAACCATAGTTGACGGCGAGCGCTCGTGCCTGAGAGAAGCTGATATCAGATTGAACATGATCGGGGTGCCGGGCGTTCTTGCGATGTCCATGTTCGTTTTTCGACGATGCGTAACCCTGCTCTTTATTTCCGTGCGCGCCATTATTACCGTGATTGCCATTGCCATTGCCATTGCCATTGCCATTGCCATTGCCATTGCCATTGCCATTGCCAGGGTTTGCATAAGCCGGTGCAACAAAAACGGCGAAACCAATCATCAGAGCAAAGGTTGTTTTAAGCGTGCGTTGCGTGAGCATGACAAATGTCCTTAATAGTATGTATTGACTTATTGAAATATAGAACGAGGCGGCAATCTTAACCATCACCTCATTTCTGAAATATCAGTAATGTAATAAGCCGGACATGTCTGGGACTCACTCTGACCGCGGGCATTCCACTGCTTAGCCTCTGAATCCAGGGGGGCACCTGCCGGCTCGTGACTATTGAGAGAAATGTCCGCTCGTCGCGCAAAGCGGACATTGACGCTTCGAATCAACTTAGAGACGAATCAGGACAACCGTTAAGTCGCCCTGAAAAGGGCGCTAAAGCGGTAAAACGGTTTCCACGGTGTGCTGAAAAACGTATGGATCGGAAAGTAACTCAAATTGTTCGTCATCCGGATACGTCACTGCCACGTGATAGTTTTCTCCCGCAAAAGTTTTTACTGAATGCAGATCCTTCCAGTAAGTTGCCAGAAAGAAATGCTCCCAGTCACCCTGTGTTTCTCTGCGCACATAAGCGCCTATATTCCCGGCAATGCTTCGTGAATGTTCCACACCTGTCTTCTCAAGGTGTTTCGCAAAATCTTCAGCGTGTTTAAGCGGAACACAACCGTGCCAGGTCCTTACAATCATTCGTTTTTCCTCTTAATGTGGCAAGGATGTAACCCTATCATCGCAAGCCACTTAGCGGTGTAATTTCTGAAGGGCACGTTCTTTAATGCAAAATAAATTTATGATGACCGAAGCCTATTCACTGTTACCTGTAGGTCCGTTTTTCGCTCATAAAGGACATCGGTCGGTGGGGAAGTCCGCTCCGTGCCGGCCCGTTATTTCTGCAGTCTGGCTGCGGCTTTCAGCGTCGCCTGCCGCCGCTTTTCAATAAATGGCGCAACCTGTTGCTGAGCTTTTTTCAGCTGTTCTTCAGATGCGGAGCGGGGCGAGCCACAGTCAAAGGGCGGGGCAGGGTCATATTCCATATGCAGCTGAATGTTTTGCGCGATATCCGGTCCGAACATCTCTGATACGACGCTGAGGGCAAAATCGATACCTGAAGTCACACCAGCGCCCGTTATGCGATTGCGGTCGCGTACAACGCGCTCATTTACCGGCTCTGCGCCCAATAGCGCCAGCTGATCCAGCGAGGCCCAATGCGTCGTCGCTTTATATCCCTGCAGAAGCCCGGCCGCGCCCAGCACGAGCGATCCGGTGCATACCGACGTTACCAGCTTCGCCTGCTTACTTTGAGCCCGGATAAACGAAAGGACTTCTTCATCCTCCATCAGGTTTATCTGCCCCGGCCCGCCGGGAATACAGATGATATCCAGCGCGGGACACGCGTCGAACGTGGTGGTTGGCTGAATCGCCATCCCCCGGTCTGACACCACAAGCTCCAGATTTTTCCAGATGAGATGCACCTTCGTGTCTGGTGCCCGCGCAAAGACTTCAAACGGACCGGTCAGGTCAAGCTGCGTAAGCGCAGGGAACAGCAGCAGACCGATGGATGTAGATGCAGAATCATTCATAAATAATGCCTTCATTGTGTGCCAGCAGCCGACATCGCTGCGGTAAGTTATGAATCACTGCAACAGACGATGCAGAGAAACCGCCATCAGCAATAGTGGCATATTTCCCCAGCATCAATGAGTTTGTTTTATTCGCGAAAAATACTCGTGTTTGAATGACGGCGACAAGCCAAATGTCCATAAGCCTGAATGGCCGCGCTGGCATCGTCGCCTTCCAGTGAAAGCATAATTACCCGATCGGAATCTCATCTATGTCAGTATAAATTTTTAACCCGCGTTCTCTGCCAATCCGTATATCGTTATCGGCGCCGTGCGACGCGCCCGGCATACGTAAGATCGCGTCGCAATGTTGAATAAGCCGATGTGCAACCGGATAAAGATAAGCCTCACTGATTTCATCACCGATTGCCTTTGAACCTGCGGCGGCGGCAAGAGGTAATGCCAGCCATTCTCCAATCACCGGCGTATGGCCTCTGTGATAAACCTGCAGAGCGGCTTCATCTAATTTTTGTATATTGGCGTGAATTAAGACCGGGTCTCCTTCGGTGCCGCTGCGCACAGGGCCGGCAATCAGGATCAGCATGGTTTTGGCTCCTCAAAATGGACATTCATGGCAACGTATTGCAGTAACATTATGGTTTTCGCATCCATAATCTCCCCGCTGCGAATTGCGCTCAGGGCCTGAGTCAAAGGCCATTCCAGTACTTCAATATCCTCGCCCTCATCGGCAAGGCCACCGCCTTTGCTCTGGCGATCGTCATCAGCATATTCGGCGATAAAGAAATAGAGTTTCTCGGTAACCGAACCCGGACTCATAAAGGCTTCCATGACTTTTTCAATATGCTGCACCCGGTAACCGGTTTCTTCTTCTGCCTCCGCGACAATGCGGGTTTCCGGCGAAGCGTTATCGAGCAGCCCGGCAGCCGCTTCAATCAAAAAACCGTGGTGACCATTAATGAAAACCGGCAAGCGAAACTGGCGGGTCAGCACCACGCTGCGTTTTTGGCGGTTATACAGAAGCACGACGGCACCATTACCGCGGTCATACGCTTCACGCTGCTGCTCCTGCCACGAGCCGTCACGGCGCTGCAATTCAAAGGTGTATTTTTTCAGGGTGTACCAGTTGTCGGACAACAGCTGCTCACGGATATTGCGTATTTTCTGCTGCATAGCTTGCCTCCTGGAGATGACAAAACAGACGCTATCATGCATAATCGTGCAAATTCAAGAAAAAACGTGAGCGGTAATTATGCTATCGAGCCAGCGTAAACAACAGATTCTGAAGATTCTGGCGGCTGAAAATCAGGTGATGTCAGGTGAGCTCAGTCAGCGTTTTGGCATATCCGAGGACTCAATACGCCGCGATTTGCGGGAGCTGGCCGCTGAAGGTCTGTTACAGCGCGTGCATGGCGGCGCGCTGCCGGTTTCAGCCGCTCTGGCATCCTTCGAAAAACGCAAAAACGTGCAAATGAGTTCCAAGCAGTGTGTGGCGCAAAAGGCGGTGAAGCTGATTCAACCCGGTCAGGTGGTGATTATTGACGGCGGAACCACCACAGCAGAACTGGTGCAGTTGCTGCCAGCAGACCTGGCTTTCACGGCAATCACCCACAGCCCCGGTATTGCGGTTGCGCTGGTGGATTTTCCACGGGTAGAAGTGATAACGCTGGGCGGGCTGCTCTATCGCCACTCGGTGGTCGCGGTGGGATCGGCTGTCCATGAGGCAGCTGCGCGTATTAATGCTGATCTGTTTTTCATGGGCGTTACCGGCGTGCATAAAACCGCCGGCCTCACGACCGGCAACTATGAAGAGGCCGGCATAAAACGCGCGCTGGCGGGGAGAGCCGCCGAGACCGTTGTCATGGTGTCAAAAGAGAAACTCAATTCCGCCTCCGCCTTCGCGATTGGGGATCTGGAGCTGGCCAGTACGCTGATTGTCGATGGCGAACCTGATAAAGAGCTGCGCCAGATTTTACAGCAGAAGCATGTCTCGCTGATGTAGTGCTAATCGCCGTGTTTTTGCAAAACAGATCGGTTCATGATCTTCTATGGCCTGCCGGGTAAAGCGATTGTTGTCGGCTGTGTGTCAGAAGCGGACATCGAAAACGTCACTTTTTTAATTAGAGGATAACAGATGATAATCTATGGGCTTCAATGACTAAGCTCCATTAATTCAAGCGTCTGACCATCAGGGCTTTGTAAATATATTACTCTGGTTCCCTTCATGGGGCCTGACAACACTGTCTGAGGTTTACCCGGCGTCTTCCAGCCATAGTCCGATGCTTTGCTCAACAGTGTATCAAGATCTTCAACTGTAAAAGCAAGGTGAGCGTAGCCTGGGATATAAGGTGCTGAAGGTTCTGCAGGCTGCTCAATATTACTATATTGTAGTAATTCAATTTTGATACCAGCCAGTTCAAGCAAAGCCATCCGTACATCAGCTCCCCTTGCGCCTGTGACTTCATCGATTATGGGTCCAGACATTTTTCCTTCGCGTAATAATTCACCTCCAAGGATATGAGTCCAGAAGAATACGGAGTCTTCAATGTTTTTAACTGAAAAACCAACGTGATTAACACTTAAGATCATTCGATTACCTGCTGAGTTTCGAAAATTGACCATCCAACTATATGAAATGAAAGCTTTATTGCTACACAATAAATGCGATGGGATTTTTTCCAGGAAAAAGCATTACTGAAATCGGTTTAACTATGCATTTATGATGGATACACAGCATCAGATGGATAGAAACCAGCTCCCGTTGATAAATAAGCAACCATGCTATAAGCCTTAATGCCGTTCAGTTAAGTCCCAAATTCACTTACCGCACATTTCGTAGCGGCGCGATTAATCGCGCCTACTAATAGCAGCACCGTGCCCATCAATGCTTCGCGCAATAAATTGCGCCGCTACAAAAATGTGCCTGCTGTTTACTCTCAATTGATAAGCATTATGCTATAAGCCTGCATTTTTTGTCGATAAATAGCTGATGACCGCTTCGCGCTCATAGCAGACATGGACTTGTGCTAAGTCCTCTGTAGGCTAAAAGCGGACATTATTATTGATGGCCGCCGATAAAATGCTGGACTTTTTCCTGATCTTATAGCACTTCCACCACTTCAAATTCTTCAGCAATCAACTCCATATCTTCTGAAAAATGACCTTCACGGCTAAAAAAGCGCTGGTGTTCTTTCTGCCAGAATTCAAGACTTAAATCGCCTTCACCTTCTTTGCGGGCAAACGCTTCTGTAACATCACAAAAACGCACCAGCCGCAGTGAAATCAATCTGATCACACAGACCGGGGTATTCTGACCATCAAGAATAATGTTATAGCTCCCAATCTTCGGAGCAGACTCCTCCTGCTGGTAAGCGGTAAACGATCCGCAGGAAGCTGTTTTGATGCCTTTTTTTACCAGTTCCGCCAGCTTGCTGGCCAGTTCCGCACTGTCACCCATTTGCCAGGCATCTGCGCCAGGATACTTCTTTTTTATTTCCTCAACCGCAAACATGAAAATTCCCTCAATCGTCGGTGAATGAAAAGTTTCATCGTTTATAGCATGAACTGTACCGGTATTAAGAATCAGGCTGATCGTCGCATATTGTGGTTCACTTTTTGCCCAACGCGGACACTTACGTAAATCCAGACGACAGAAGGCTAAGGACTAATCTGCAAACCTGCGCGAGCCAACGACACACAGGATCACGCCGAGCGTTATGAGAATCATCATCGGACTTACCGTTTCAGACAGTAACGTTGCTGAAAGTCCGAGACCAAAGAATGGCTGCAGCAACTGTAATTGTCCCACAGCGGCGATGCCGCCTGCAGCCAGTCCCCTGTACCAGAAAATGAAACCAATCAGCATACTGAACAGCGATACATATCCCAGTGAAAGCCACGCCTGCAGGCTTATTTCGCCTATGTTCTCAGGCAAGGTCTCCAGGGTGGCAACAAGCATCAGCGGCAGGGAAATAATCAGTGCCCAGCAGATAACCTGCCATCCACCCAATTCACGCGAAAGCTTTGCACCTTCGGCATAGCCGAGGCCACACACAACCACGGAAGCCAGCATCAGAAGATCGCCGGTTACTGATACAGAACCCTTCTGGAGTAGGGCAAATCCCATCACTAGCAGACTGCCGGCAACAGAAAAAATCCAGAAAGCCAGCCTGGGCCTGTCGCCTCCCCGGATAACGCCGAAAATAGCCGTCGCCATGGGCAGCAGACCGAGGAAGACAATAGAGTGAGCCGAGGTAACGTGCTGCAGCGCCATGGCTGTCAGAAGAGGAAAACCAACCACTACACCTGCAGCAACGACAACCAGAGAAATCAGCTGATGTCGCTGAGGACGAGCCTGACTTAAAAAGAGAATCAGCATAATGGCCAGTACACCGGCAATTGAAGCGCGTGAAAAAGTCAGAAAAAAGGGATCCATTTCCCGCACTGCTATGCGTGTTGCGGGCAAAGAGCCACTGAAGATGATCACGCCGGTCAGCCCGTTCAGCCAACCTGATTTCAGGCCAGAATGTGTATTTTTTACCCTGGTAGCTGTCACAAATGACCTCATTAAGTTCGATAAATGATTTAACAGATAACGTTGACAGCGCCCATGCTAAGTAACAGCATCTATGACAATCAAATAATTGTCATAGATACAATCCATGAAAGCTCGATACAAAGTCATCGTGGATGAATTCGCTTCCGCGATACGAACAGGCGCGCTCGTGCCGGGCACCCGCCTGCCTACCCACAGAGCGCTGTCGGCTGAAAAGCACGTGTCTCTGGCAACGGCTACCCGCGTTTACGCTGAGCTGGAAGCCATGGGATTGGTGAGCGGAGAAACCGGAAGAGGAACGTTTGTCAGGGAAATTTCGCTGCCCGAAGGGCTGGGTCTGGATCAGCACGCAGTGGCGTCAGACGTGCTGGATCTGAACTTCAACTATCCTTCGCTACCGGACCAGGCGGAACGGTTACGCGAAGCAATGCGACAGCTGGCCACATCTGGCGATCTGGCTTCACTGTTGCGTTACCAGCCGCACGCTGGCAGGCAAAGCGACAGGGAGACAATCGCGCTATGGCTTAATGACTCCGGCCTGACCGCATCTGCTGATGAGGTTTTAATTGTAAATGGCGCGCAGCACGGTCTTAGCGTTGCTGTCATGGGGCTGCTGAAACCCGGGGATGTGGTGGCAGTAGATGCTCTGACCTATCCTGGCTTCAAAGCCCTGGCCAGCCTCTATCATCTGGAACTGGTGGCGATACCCACTGATGCCAGTGGACCGGACCTGACGGCATTCAGGCAAATCTGCCAACGCCGGCGCCTGCGCGCGGTATATACCATGCCAACACTGCATAACCCGCTTGGCTGGGTTATGAATGATGCCCAGCGCAGGGAGCTGGCCCGGATTGCCAGAACGTTCGATCTGCTTATCATCGAAGACGCGGCCTATGCATTTCTTGTCCGTCGTCCACCGCCGCCGCTTGCCACTTATGCGCCCGAAAGAACCGTTTATGTTACCGGTTTTGCTAAAAGCGTTGCCACTGGCCTGCGCGTCGGTGCTGTGGTGTGTCCCGCTGAAATGCGAATCGCCCTGGAGCGAGCCATCAGGGCAACGACCTGGAATACTCCCTCCCTCATGGTTTCGATTGTCTGCGACTGGATTAAAGATGGCACACTTAAACGCTTTGAGGCGCTGAAAAGACGGGACGCGCGTCACCGGCAGGCGCTGGCGCGCAAAATACTTGTGAACTGTGAATGGGTAAGCCATGACGACTCTTACTTTATCTGGCTATCACTTCCTCAGGAAGTGAGGGCTGACAGGCTTGTTTACCGATTGATGCAGCAACATATCTCTGTTTCCACAGCAGAACCCTTTAGCACCTCAAACTGTGTGCCGCATGCTATTCGTCTGGCTCTTGGCTCAGTCACGATGAATCAGCTGAGCGAGGCCCTGGCGAAAATTAAAGAGGCTATTGAGTATGAGATTGATCTTTGAGCGCTGTCCGCTCCTCGCTGATAACAAACCGTAGCTGCGTGCATGCCCACCTGCCTCTGGTGTGGATGTGGCTTACATCATGCCCGAGCATCTGCACAGGCAGTGCAAAACCTCTTCGCCTGCTCCAGTGACGCTGTTCACAATCCGTGCAATTTAAAAGACATCGCGGTGACTTTGCAGTCATAAAACCCGTTGCGGAGTGTTTTAAATGTAACATTATTGTTAATTAATAGATCTTTTAATGTTGTAAAATGGCAGCAGAAGCCATCATAAAGCTCAGAATCGTGCCACAACTTTCTCTCAATTAACTATTATTTAACATATATGATTATAAAATTTAACATTTATGGGCTTTGCTCACATTTCCTTCACATCTGCGCGAAAACCTATGTACGGGTAAGTTAATCTCTGAGCGTGAATTAAATAGCAACCGCCTGTTCCCTATACCAGAACCTCATCAGAAAGGTACCAAAATGAAATTTAACCTCGCATTAG
>Ga0209371_1002246_pt1 | contig 11120 bp, 7 predicted proteins | sample AgamicAtAmrz_FD_187165 | JGI IMG/M metagenome (GOLD analysis project Ga0209371, IMG submission 187165) | Agave microbial communities from Guanajuato, Mexico - At.Am.rz (SPAdes) (version 2) | ecosystem: Host-associated > Plants > Roots > Rhizosphere | place: Guanajato, Mexico | collected 2012-06-07
CGACGATTCGACCACGCGCATGCCCTTGCCGCCGCCGCCGGCGCTGGCCTTGATCAGCACCGGGTAGCCGATGGCATCGGCCTGTTCCTTCAGGAATTGCGGGTCCTGGTTGTCGCCGTGGTAGCCGGGCACCAGCGGCACGCCGGCCTTCTCCATCAGCGATTTGGCGGCGGACTTGCTGCCCATGGCGGCGATGGCCGAGGCCGGCGGGCCGACGAAGGCGATGCCGGCCTGTTCGGCGGCTTCGGCGAAGGCTTCGTTTTCCGACAGGAAGCCGTAGCCGGGGTGGATGGCTTGGGCGCCGGTATCGCGCGCGGCCTGCAGGATGGCGTCGGCGCGCAGGTAGCTGGCGCGCGGCTCGGGGCCGCCGATATGCACCGTGACGTCGCAGGCGGCGACGTGGCGGGCGTTGGCGTCGGCGTCGGAATAGACGGCAACGGTGCGGATGCCCAGGCGGCGGGCGGTGGCGGCGACGCGGCAGGCGATTTCGCCGCGGTTGGCAATCAGCAGGGTATCGAACATGGCGTTATCCAGACTGGGATGATTCGTTGACTACGTTGCAGCGGCGAGCGCGTTGCATCCAAAACCCTCACACCTCGCATCACGCCGACCTTATCGGGGACACCGCGGATCCGGCTTCGCCGGTCCGCCGGTGTCGCCCCCTTGAGGGGGCGCGCGCAGCGCGTAGGGGGTGGGCTTTCTTCTACATCCGGAAGACGCCGAAGCGCGTGTCCTCGATCGGCGCGTTCAGCGCCGCCGACAGCGCCAGCCCCAGCACGCGGCGCGTGTCGGCCGGCGCGATGATGCCGTCGTCCCACAGCCGCGCGGTGGCGTAGTACGGATGGCCCTCGCGTTCGTACTGCTCGCGGATCGGCGCCTTGAAGGCGTCTTCCTCGGCCGCCGACCACTGGCCGCCGCGCGCCTCGATGCCGTCGCGCTTGACGGTGGCCAGCACGCTGGCGGCCTGCTCGCCGCCCATCACCGAGATGCGCGCGTTGGGCCACATGAACAGCAGGCGCGGCGAGTAGGCGCGGCCGCACATGCCGTAGTTGCCGGCGCCGAACGAGCCACCGATCAGCACGGTGAACTTGGGCACGTTGGCGGTGGCCACTGCCGTCACCATCTTGGCGCCGTGGCGCGCGATGCCTTCGTTTTCGTACTTGCGGCCGACCATGAAGCCGGTGATGTTCTGCAGGAACACCAGCGGGATCTTGCGCTGCGCGCACAGCTCGATGAAGTGCGCGCCCTTCTGCGCCGATTCCGAGAACAGGATGCCGTTGTTGGCGACGATGCCCACCGGCATGCCGTGGATGTGGGCAAAGCCCGTCACCAGCGTGGGGCCGAAGCGCGCCTTGAATTCGTCGAACTCGGAGCCATCGACGATGCGCGCGATGACCTCGCGCACGTCGTACGGCTTGCGCGTGTCGGCGGGGATGATGCCGTTCAGTTCGGCCGGATCGTAGCGCGGCTCGCGCACCGGCACGGTGGCCAGCGGCGCTGGCTTCTTGCGGTTCAGGCGCGCCACGGCGCCGCGCGCCAGTTGCAGCGCGTGCATGTCGTTGGCGGCCAGATGGTCGGCCACGCCCGACAGGCGCGTATGCACGTCGCCGCCGCCCAGGTCCTCGGCGCTGACTTCCTCGCCGGTGGCGGCCTTCACCAAGGGCGGGCCGCCCAGGAAGATGGTGCCCTGGTTCTTGACGATGATGGACTCGTCGCTCATGGCGGGCACGTAGGCGCCGCCGGCGGTGCAGGACCCCATCACCACCGCGATCTGCGCGATGCCCTGCGCCGACATCTGCGCCTGGTTGTAGAAGATGCGGCCGAAGTGTTCGCGATCCGGGAATACCTCGTCCTGCTGCGGCAGGTTGGCGCCGCCGGAATCGACCAGGTAGACGCACGGCAGGCGGTTCTGCGCGGCGATCTCCTGCGCCCGCAGGTGCTTCTTGACCGTCATCGGGTAGTAGGTGCCGCCCTTGACGGTGGCGTCGTTGCAGACGATCACGCATTCGGTGCCGGCGATGCGGCCGATGCCGGTGATGACGCCCGCGCCCGGCGCGTCGCCGTCGTACATGCCGTGCGCCGCCATCGGCGACAGTTCCAGGAATGGCGAACCCGGATCGATCAGTTGTTCGACGCGGTCGCGCGGCAGCAGCTTGCCGCGCGCCACGTGCTTGGCGCGCGACGATTCGCTGCCGCCCAGCGCGGTCCGCGCCAGTTGCTGGCTCAGGTCGTCCAGTTGCGCCTGCATGGCGCGCGCGTTGTCGGTGTAGTCCTGCGACCGCGGATTGATGCGGGATTCGATGATGGGCATGGGGTACCACCCGTCCTGCTTAATGGGATGTTGAAGGCGCTCGGGGTCGAGCGGTTTGTCTCGCTGCCCGCTGAGCCGGGCATTCTTGTCATGGATTAACTCAGCTGCATTTCGTTGCGCCTCTCCCGCACGGCCCGCGACCGACCCGTCGCGGACTTCGCCTTGCGGAAAAGGCGCAGCGAAATGATGCCCCTCGGTGTGCCCGCCACGCGGGCTTGCGGCCTCCCGAGGCGGCGCTTTTTCCCAGGGACATCCAGGGAAAAAGCGCGCCTCGGGAGAAATACCGCCTTAGACCATCTCGATCGCCATCGCCACGGCTTCACCGCCGCCGATGCACAGCGTGGCCACGCCGCGCTTGCCGCCGGTCTTGCGCAGCGCGCCGATCAGCGTGGTCATCAGGCGCGCGCCGGAGGCGCCGATGGGGTGGCCCAGGGCGGTGGCGCCGCCGTGGATGTTGACCTTGTCGTGCGGCAGCTTGAAGTCGGTCATGGCGGCCATGGTGACCACGGCGAAGGCTTCGTTGATCTCGTACAGGTCCACGTCCTCGGCCTTCCAGCCGGTCTTGGCGAACAGGTTCTTGAGCGCGCCGACGGGCGCGGTGGTGAACCAGTTCGGTTCCTGCGAGTGCTGGCTGTGCGCCACGATGCGGGCCAGCGGCTTGATGCCGAGCTTCTCGGCGGTGGAGGCGCGCATCAGCACCATGGCGGCGGCGCCATCGGAGATCGACGACGAGTTGGCGGCGGTGACGGTGCCGTCCTTCTTGAACGCGGGCTTGAGCGTGGGGATCTTTTCCGGCATGGCCTTGGTGGGGGCCTCGTCGGTGTCGATCACGGTGTCGCCCTTGCGGCCGGCGACCGTGACCGGAGTGATTTCCCACTTGAAGCTGCCGTCTTCCGTGGCGGCGCGGGCGCGGCGCAGCGATTCCAGCGAGAACGCATCCTGCTGCTCGCGCGTGAACGAATACTTGGCGGCGCAATCCTCGGCGAACACGCCCATGGCCTTGCCCTTGTCGTAGGCGTCTTCCAGGCCGTCCAGGGCCATGTGGTCATAGATGGTGCTGTGGCCGTAGCGATAGCCCTGGCGGCCCTTGAGCATCAGGTAGGGCGCGTTGCTCATGCTTTCCTGGCCGCCGGCGACGACGATGTTGGCCGAACCCGCGGCCAGCAGGTCGTGGCCGAACATGGCGGCCTTCAGGCCCGAACCGCACACCTTGTGGATGGTGGTGCACGCCACGCCCAGCGGCAGGCCCGCGCCCAGCGCGGCCTGGCGCGCCGGGGCCTGGCCCTGGCCGGCCTGCAGCACGTTGCCCATGATGACTTCTTCGATCTGCTCGGGCTTGAGGCCGGCGCGTTCGACGGCCGCCTTGATGGCGACCGAGCCCAGCTCGTGCGCGGCCAGGCCGGACAGGCTGCCGAGCATGCCGCCCATGGGCGTGCGGGCGACGGAAACGATAACGATGGGATCTGACATGACTAGCTCCTGTGAGGGTCGGGACAGCGTGTTTTATGCGGTGGCGCCAGCGGGTGCCGGACGCAGCCGTCTGTCCGTATCGTAAGGGAAAAATTCTTCGATCCGGCCTTGCGCCACGTGGGCGCGACAGGCCTGCCACCACTCCGGTTCCAGCAGGTCGGCATGGTGGCGCAGGAAGGCGCCGCGCACACGCGCGTCGCCCAGCAGGAAGCGGCCGAATTCCTCCGGAAAGACGTCGTTCGGTCCGACGGCATACCAGGGTTCGGAGGCCATTTCCGCTTCCTCGTTGGGGGCGGGAGGAATCCGTCGGAAATTCATCTCGGTCATGCGCTGGATTTCGTCGTAGTCGTAGAACACGACCCGGCCCAGCCGCGTCACGCCGAAGTTCTTGTAGAGCATGTCGCCGGGGAAAATGTTGGCGGCGGCCAGCTGGCGGATCGCGTCGCCATATTCGCGCACGGCCGGCTCCAGCAGCGCGTCCGGCGCCTGGCTCAGGTACAGGTTCAGCGGCGTCATGCGCCGTTCGATGTAGACGTGGCGGATGACCACCGTGTCGCCGGTTTCCTCGATCAGGCTGGGCACCAGGCGCCGCAGTTCGTCCAGCAGCTGCGGCGCGAAGCGGGCGCGCGGCAGCGCCACCTGCGAATATTCCCAGGTGTCGGCCATGCGGCCGACGCGATCGTGCAGCTTGACCATCTGGTACTTGCGCCGCACGGTGGCATGGTCCATGCCGTCCTTGTCGATGCGGTCCTTGATCAGCTTGAACACATAGGGATAGGACGGCAGCGTGAACACGCACATCACCATGCCCTTGATGCCGGGCGCGATGTCGAAGGCGTCGCGCGAATGCGCCAGGTGGTGCAGGAAGTCGCGGTAGAACAGCGTCTTGCCCTGCTTCTGCAGCCCGATCATGGTGTACAGCTCGGCCTTGGGCTTGCGCGGCAAGAGGCTGGCCAGGAAGTTGACCACCGCGGCGGGCGTCTCCATGTCCACCAGGAAATACGCGCGCGTGAAGCTGAACAGCGTGCTCAGGTCGTCCGCGCCCAGCAGCAGCGCGTCCAGGTTCACCTGCCCGGCCGGGTTGCGCGTCAATGCCACGGCGAAGGGATAGACGGTGCCCTGGTTGATCAGGCGGCCGACGATGTAGGCGCCCTTGTTGCGAAAGAACAGCGAACCCAGCGCATGCACCTGGCAGTCGCTGGCGATGCGGCGGCCGACGTGGCGCGGCAACTGCCGTCGCAGCTGGCCGATGGCAGCGCGCGCCAGCAGGCGGGTGTCGCGCGGCAGGTCCTCGAACGGCAGCGCCAGGCCGAAGTCGGCCACCATGCGGATCAGGCTTTTGTGCAGGCCCTCGGTCACCGGGTAGTAGACCCGGTACGACGGCATGCGACTGTCCAGGTAGTCGGTGGCCACGGCCGGCCGCACGAACAGGAAATCGTTGTGGAAGTAGTCGCGGTGCAGCAGCCGGCACGACACCGAGTTGAAGAAGGTCTCGGCGCATTCGGGCTGGCGATGCTCGCCCAGCAGGCCGACGAATTCCTGCTTGATCTGTTGCCAGTAGGCGGTCTGCGTTTCAGTCAGCGCGGCGCCCGCGGCGCCGTTCGCGCCGTTGGTGCCATGGGCGCCGACCGCGCCCTCGGGCCGCCCGCGCAGCACGCCTTCGAGCTGGCTGGCGCACTCGCGCACGCGCATGTCGTAGTACTCGATGCGTTCGCGCGACAGGCGCTGGATGCCGTGCCAGTCGCCCGATTCGAACAGCGCCTTGGCGCGCTGCGCGCTGTAGCGGAACAGCGCGTAGTGACGGTCGAAGCCGGCCAGGATGCGATGCGCGACGTCCAGCGGCGAGGGGCCCTGCGCGGGCGCCTGCTCGATGTGCTGGACGTCGGACGTGCGGATCATGGCGGACTCGGGCCGAATCAGGCCGTTTCGGCGAACAGCTCGCGGCCGATCAGCATGCGGCGGATCTCGCTGGTGCCGGCGCCGATTTCATACAGCTTGGCGTCGCGCCACAGGCGGCCCACCGGGTACTCGTTGATGTAGCCATTGCCGCCCAGGATCTGCACGCCCTCGCCGGCCATCCAGGTGGCCTTCTCGGCGGTGTACAGGATCAGCGCGGCGCAGTCCTTGCGCACCTGGCGCACGTGCTCGGCGCCCAGGCGGTCGAGGTTCTTGCCGACCTGGTAGCAGAAGGCGCGGCTGGCCTGCAGCGTGGTGTAGAGGTCGGCCACCTTGCCCTGGATCAGCTGGAATTCGCCGATGGCCTGGCCGAACTGCTTGCGGTCATGGATGTACGGCACCACCACGTCCATCACGGCCTGCATGATGCCGACCGGGCCGCCCGACAGCACGGCGCGCTCGTAGTCCAGGCCGCTCATCAGCACCTTGACGCCGCCGTTGACCTGGCCCAGCACGTTTTCCTCGGGGATCTCGCAATCCTGGAACACCAGTTCGCCGGTGTGGCTGCCGCGCATGCCGAGCTTGTCCAGCTTCTGCGCCACCGAGAAACCCTTGAAGCCCTTTTCCACCAGGAACGCGGTGATGCCGCGCTGGTGCGCCTCGGGGTCGGTCTTGGCATAGACCACCAGGGTGTCGGCGTCGGGGCCGTTGGTGATCCACATCTTGGAGCCGTTCAGCACGTAGCGGTCGCCCTTCTTGTCGGCGCGCAGCTTCATGCTGACCACGTCCGAGCCGGCGCCCGGTTCGCTCATGGCCAGCGCGCCGACGTGCTCGCCGGAAATCAGCTTGGGCAGGTACTTGGCCTTCTGCGCCGGGGTGCCGTTGCGGTTGATCTGGTTGACGCACAGGTTCGAGTGGGCGCCATAGGACAGGCCGATGGAGGCGCTGGCGCGGGAGATTTCCTCCATCGCCACCATGTGGGCCAGGTAGCCCATGTTGGCGCCGCCGTATTCCTCGCTGGCCGTCATGCCCAGCACGCCCAGGTCGCCGAACTTGCGCCACAGGTCCATGGGGAACTGGTCGCTGCGGTCGACTTCGGCGGCGCGCGGCGCGATCTCGGCCTGCGCGAAAGTGCGCACGGCGTCGCGCAGCATGTCCAGGTCTTCGCCCAGATCGAAGTTCAGGCCAGGAAGGTTCATCGCTGTCTCCGTGATAGTGGGTACTTACATTTTTATGGGCGCCTGCGATCGCGCCGGATCTCGCCGCGTGGCCCCATGATGCGCTGATCGACGCTGGCTACGCAATGATGCACCGCAAATATTACGTTTACGTAAACGTAAATAAGAGTCGGGTTTTCCCTAGGCAAATGTTTGCGTCCCGGGCGGCGCCCCTGGGTACTATTCCCCGGATCCTTGAAACTTGAAATTTTGTTACGGAGTCAGCGGTGTCCGACCTGGCCAATCTCGACGATATTGTGGCGCTGCGGCGCGACCTGCACGCCCATCCCGAGCTCTGCTACGAGGAGCACCGCACCGCCAAGGTGGTGGCCGACGCCCTGCGCGGCTGGGGCATCGAGACCCACACCGGCATCGCCAAGACCGGCGTGGTCGGCGTCATCAAGCGCGGCACTTCCGACCGCGCCATCATGTTGCGCGCCGACATGGACGCCCTGCCGATGCAGGAAGAGAACCAGTTCGAACACCGTTCGCGCCACGACGGCAAGATGCATGGCTGCGGCCATGACGGCCACACCGCCATGCTGCTGGCCGCCGCGCGCCACCTGCAACAGGAAGGCGGCTTCGACGGCACCGTCTATTTCTGTTTCCAGCCGGCCGAGGAAGGCGGCGCCGGTGGCCGCGCCATGATCCAGGACGGCCTGTTCGAGCGCTTCCCCTGCGAAGCCGTGTTCGGCATGCACAACTGGCCGGGCCTGGAAGCCGGCTCGTTCGGCGTCTGCGCCGGGCCGATGATGGCGTCCGCCAACGGTTTCAAGATCACCGTGCGCGGCAAGGGCGGCCATGCCGCCGCGCCGCACGACTGCGCCGACCCGGTGCCGGCGCTGTTCGCCATCGGCCAGTCGCTGCAGACCATCCTGACGCGCAGCAAGCGCCCGCTGGACGCCGCCGTGCTGTCCATCACGCAGGTGCAGGCCGGCGGCAGCGTCATCAACGTGATCCCGGGCAGCGCCTGGCTGGGCGGCTCGGTGCGCGCCTACAGCACCGACGTGGTCGACCTGATCGAGCGCCGCATGCACGAGATCGCCGGCAGCATCGCCGCCGCCCACGGCTGCGAGGCCGAGGTCTACTTCGAACGCCGCTACCCGGCGCTGATCAACACGCCCGCCGAAACCGAGTTCTGCATGCAGGTCATGCGCGAGGTGGCCGGCGCCGACCACGCCCGCGTGATCGAGCCGGTGATGGCCTCGGAGGACTTCGCCTTTCTGTTGCAGGCCAAGCCCGGCTGCTACGTGTTCCTGGGCAACGGCGACGGCGACCACCGCATGGCCGGCCACGGCCTGGGCCCGTGCATGCTGCACAACACCAGCTACGACTTCAACGACGCCCTGATCGCGCCGGGCGCGAGCTACTGGGTGCGGCTGACGCAGCGCTATCTGGCCGGTTGATTCAAGCATTACCTGACGCAGTGCTACGCAACACAACAAGGAAGCCATGAAAAAGAAGATGCTGTTCACGGCCGCGGGGGCGGCCCTGGCAATCATGACGGGCGGCGCCGCGCTGGCGCAGGGCTGGCCCGCCAAGCCCATCACCCTGGTCGTGCCCTACACCGCCGGCGGCAGCGCCGACGCGATCGGACGCCGCCTGGGCGACGTGCTGCGCAAGGAGACCAACGCCACCGTCATCGTCGAGAACAAGCCCGGCGCGGGCGCCTCGGTCGGCACCGACTTCGTGGCGCGCGCCCAGCCGGACGGCGCCACCCTGCTGCTGGCTTCCACCAGCCCGCTGACCATCTTCCCGCACCTGGCCAAGACCAACTACGACCCGATGAAGGACCTGACGCCGGTGGCCAGCGTGGCCGTGGCGCCCGTGGCGATCGTCGCCACCAAGGCCCTGCCGGTGAAGGACTTCGCCGGCCTGATCGACTACGCCAAGTCGCATCCGGACGGCGTGCGCTACGGCACGCCGGGCCAGGGCACCGTGGCCCACATCGGCATGGCGGCGCTGACCACGCAGACCGGCACCAGGATGCTGCACGTGCCCTACCGCGGCAACAGCCAGGCGCTGACCGACGGCCTGGGCGGCGTGGTCGAACTGCTGGTGGTCAACACCGACGTGGTGCTGCCGCACGTGGCCAGCGGCGCGCTCAAGCCGCTGGCGGTGATGGCGCCCGAGCGCCTGGCCGCCTGGCCCGACGTGCCCACCATGGCCGAACTGAAGCTGCCGCAGGCGCAGTACTACTCGAACTTCGGTATCTTCGCCCCGGCCAACCTGCCGCCGGCGGTGTCGGGTCCGCTGCAGGCCGCGCTGGCCAAGGCCGTGGCCAGCCCCGAGTTCAAGGACCTGCTGGCCAAGTCCTACCTGCAGCCGGGCACCGCGTCCGGCGACGCTTTCGCCAAGCAGGTGCAGGCCGAGTTCGCCAACAACGCCCGCATCATCAAGGAAGGCAACATCAAGGCGGAATGACGCCGGGGCGAGCGTCCCCGCCGGGACGCCGCGCGAGCAATGCAAAGCGCGCTCCACGGGGAGCGCGCTTTTTCATTTTCGGAGAGGCGGACCGGCGTCGCGCCGCGTCATTGGGACGGGCCGGCGCGCGCTGGCCCTTCGTGTGCCCACGCGCCTTCGCGGCAATCGGTCAGGCCGTCTTCGGCCCGAACATGATCACCAGCATGCCGGCCAGGCACAGCCCCACGCCGACATAATCGCTGACGCTGGGCCGCACGCCATCGACCGCCCACAGCCACAGCAGCGCCATGCCGATGTACACGCCGCCATAGGCCGCATACACGCGCCCCGACGCGGTGGGATGCAGCGTCAGCAGCCAGGCGAACAGCGCCAGGCTGACGGCGGCCGGCGCCAGCAGCCAGATGGAATGGCCGCGGCGCAGCCACAGGTACGGCAGGTAGCAGCCAATGATTTCGGCCAGCGCGGTCAGGACGAACAGCGCGAAGGTTTGCAGCATCGCCATGGCTGGCGCTTCAGGACCGTTGCTGCGCCAGCAGTTCGTGGCACTGGCGTTCCTGCACGGCAATCTCCTGCAGCGTATCCTCGATGTCGCGGCGCTGCTGTTCCAGCGTGGCGCGGTGCTGGGCCAGCACCGCCAGGTACTGGCGCAACTGCACCTCGGTGTCGCCGGGGCCGTCGTACATGTCGATCAGCGTCAGGATCTCCGACAACTGCAGGCCCAGGCGCTTGCCGCGCAGGGCCAGCTTCAGGCGCGTGCGGTCGCGCGGCCCGAAGATGCGGTTGCGGCCCTCGCGCGCCGGGCTGACGATCCCCTGGTCTTCATAGAAGCGGATCGTGCGGGGCGTGACGTCGAACTCGCGGGCGAGCTCGGAGATGGTCCAGGTTGACGGGGACATGCGACGTGTGGCAGTTTACGTAAACGTAAATTATGATGACTTGACGTGATCGTCAAGCGTGGAGCGAGAGGCAATGAACCCCAACGAACAGAAGCTTCAGTATCCCTGGGCCGATTTTCAGCCCGAGGCCGGCCGCGCGCATGCGGTGGCGGAGGGCGTCAAATGGATCCGGATGCCGCTGCCGTTCGCGCTGGATCATATCAACCTCTGGCTGCTGCGCGACAACATCGACGGCCAGGATGGCTGGACGGTCGTCGACTGCGGCATTTCGCGCGACGAAGTGAAGACGCTGTGGGAAGACGTGTTCAAGAACGAACTGGACGGTTTGCCCGTGCTGCGCGTGCTGGTCACCCACATGCATCCGGACCACATCGGTCTGGCCTACTGGCTGTGCGAGCGCTGGAACGCGCGGCTGTGGATGACGATGACGGATTACATGGTGGCGTCGCTGTGGTCGTCGCGCCGCACCGATGCCGGCGCGGGTCCGGGCGGCCAATCGGCGGTCGAACACTTCGCCCGTCACGGCCTGACGGACCCGGACGCGCAGGAACAGATCCGCCAGCGCGCCAGCTATTTCCCGAACCTGGTGCCTGCCGTGCCGTCGCGCTATACGCGGATCATGGACGGCGATCAGGTGCGCATCGGCGGGCGCGATTGGCGTGTGATTGTGGGCTACGGTCATGCGCCGGAACACGCGTCGCTGTTCTCGCCCGATCTGGGCGTGCTGATTTCCGGCGACATGGTGCTGCCGCGCATTTCCACCAACGTCAGCGTGTTCGACTACGAACCCGACGCGAATCCCCTGCCTTTGTATCTGCGGTCGCTGCACGGCTATGACGGCCTGCCCCGCGACACGCTGGTGCTGCCGTCGCACGGCCGCCCGTTCAAGGGGCTGCATGAGCGCAT
>Ga0209371_1002247_pt1 | contig 11116 bp, 10 predicted proteins | sample AgamicAtAmrz_FD_187165 | JGI IMG/M metagenome (GOLD analysis project Ga0209371, IMG submission 187165) | Agave microbial communities from Guanajuato, Mexico - At.Am.rz (SPAdes) (version 2) | ecosystem: Host-associated > Plants > Roots > Rhizosphere | place: Guanajato, Mexico | collected 2012-06-07
GCGAAATAGGTCACTTTAGCCTGTTCGGAACCAATCTCCTTGTCATTATGCAAGCCATCCGTGAATTTTTATATTGAAGCATTACTAATTTAGATTATTCTGTAATGTAGTCTTGGGAGGAAAGGAGAATAGACGAGCCCCTTCATTCCAACTCTACGGTGCGCGCGCTCCGGCAATCAGAAACAGGCTGTCACAAAGTCTAGCTGAAACGGAGTTTAGTCATGAGAGTACAATATTCACGGATGGCAATCGCTGCATCCGCTCTTCTTCTATTGGCCTCGGCAAGTTATGCAGAGCCCGGCGGCGGGACGGATCACGGCGGCAGCCGGTCCGGCGGACTGGGCGCGGGTGTTGGCGTATCGGTCGGCGGTATCAACGCTGGTTTGGGCGCCGGGCTCGGCTCCAATGGGCTTAATGCCGGCGTCGGAGCTTCCGTCGGCGGCACGAATGGCGTCAATGCCGGAGCGGGTGCCTCCGTATCCGGAACGAGTGGTGTCAATGCGGGCGTCGGCGCATCGGTTGGTGGCTCCAGCGGAGTGAATGCCGGCGTGGGCGCATCGGCCAACAGCAATGGCGTCAACGCCGGTCTCGGCGCTTCGGTCGGAGGCTCAAGCGGCGTCAATGCCGGCGCTGGCGTCTCCGTCGGCGGATCCGGGGTGGGCGTTGGAGTGGGTGTCGGTGTCGGAGGAGGCGGTTCAGGCGGCAGTGGCGGTGGAACTGGCAGCGGGACTGGCTCGACTGGTGGTACCGGCTCTAGCGGAACCGGTATGGCAACCGGAGGCACTGGCGGCACGAGCGGCTTCGGGCTGGGCTCGGGCAATTCCGGCACGGGATCGAGCACGCGCACGCTTGCCGCTTTCCGCACCATGTCGAGCGCTGAGCAGAAGCGTATGCTCATTGCCTGTCGTCAGGTGACGGCATCAGGCAATTTCGATGCTGGTCTCGTCAGCCTTTGCCGGCTGCTGCGCAGTACGGCGAGCGCCGGCGGCCTATAGGCGGCTTTCCGTCGGGTGTCTCAGCGCCCCTTCGATCGAGAACAAAAGCCTACGCCCGTTGCCTTGATATCGGCAATGGGCGCAGACATGCGTCCCAATTACCAATCTGCGCGGGCAACATTGTCGATCATCTGTCGGCTGCGGCGCAACATCACGCCTGGGGCATCCACCGCTCTGTTCAAAAGGTTGCGCGCGCCGGCAAGGGGATGAAATCCGACCCTTTCTTCCAGCAGCACGGGAGGCGGATCGTCGTTCCCAAGAGGCGGAGTTGCCTCTGAATATTCCGGGTGACCTGTTATCAGCGGGTCCTGTGTTTCGCATTGCGGCAAGCAGCGGTCGAAATGCTCCACGTCACCGGATGACGCCATCTTGGTCTTCGCGACATCGGAATGCGATGCGATGTGCTTTACCGGCGGGTTGGTCTTGGCCATGGCAGCAAGCGGCGAAGGTTGCGGAATTGGCACTGACAACTGCGGCTTTGCCGGGCTCGCATCAATCGCTAACTGCAAATGGTTCACGGGAAGCTGCAGTGCGGGTGCTGGCCGATTGATAGCGATACGGCCGCTGTCGTCGATGAATTGTATGGTGCGGTCGACGGGGCCGGTTTGAACAATGACATAAAGAGCACCGACAACGGTGCCGCAAACAGCAAGCCCGGAACCCAGCCTTCGGGTCGTCTCGCTTTGGCCATTCCACCATCTCATAGGCTGCGTATCCATCGACCGCTCCTTTTGACAAAATCCCGGCTAGCCATTTTCATGCGAACTGTGGCGCGGCTTTTACCGAAACGTGGCCAATTGCAGACCTTTTGCAAAGAAATGTTGACGAATGCGTTTTGCGCATCCTGACGTTAAGGATGAACTGCCTTCGACGGCCGCCATTCCTCTTCATAATACTAGCGGAAGAACTGCGATGAAAAACACCGCCCGCTCGGCGGCCGACCTGAGTTCGCGGATAGCGAGTATAGGGAAGCTGTCGTGAACATACGGTAAGAATTGATGTTTCCGCCGCAGCCTAGTGATCGAAACCGCGAATCATTCGTGGCGGATGGCGCCTTCAAAATCGCTGATTCGCGTAAATTGAATCTCATATTCTCGCTGCGCTTATCACGGCAGCAGGTAAATTGTATCGAACATTATTAACCATGTTTTTTAAAACTATTAATTATCTGCCGGTATTCGCTGAGTAAAGCAAAACTCTACTTTGAGGGTATTCTTTCGATACTGTCGCAACTGCCCCGGTGATTTCCTGCCTGATTGCCAGCGAAGCATATATGTGCTTATTTTATTATATTCTGATATGTTTGAGGCATATGCGAGGGGGAATGTGAATGCTGAGAATGCTCTGCGGTACAGTTCTGACTGGTATCGCAATGACCCTGGTAGCATCGCCCGCGATGGCTGCCACTGCAACCGCCAATATGACGGTCACCATCACCATCCAGGCGCAGTGCCTCGTCCAGAGTACCAATAATCTCAACTTTGGCACCAACGGTGTCATCACCGGCAATATCGACCAGGCAACCACCATCGGAGTGCAATGTACATCCGGGCAGACCTACAATGTCGGCCTGAGTGCCGGCGCTGGGGCGGGAGCTACGACAGCTGTCCGTGTCATGACGGGCCCGGCAAGTGCGACGATCAATTATGCGATCTACAGCGATGCCAACCGAACGCAGACCTGGGGCACCACCATAGGCACCGATACCGTCTCGGGCACAGGTAATGGCGCAGTCCAGAACATAAATGTCTATGGCCGGGTACCCCCGCAGACCACCCCGGCCGCGGGCGTCTACACCGATACCGTGGCCGTTACCGTCACCTACTGAAAACTCACAGATCCAGGAGGCCGTCATGCAACGCATGTTGCCATGCATTGCCGCGACTATGCTTTTGCTGCTCGGTGCTTACGGCCTGAACGCGGCATCTCTGCGAGTAGCACCCACAAGTCTCGAGCTCACGGCGCCGGCCGCTGCCACGGTCTTGAACCTCGCCAATGACGGAGATCATGCGATCAACGTCCAGATACGCGTCTTCAAGTGGAGCCAGGCAGGTGGCATAGAAACTCTGGAACCGACCCGGGATGTCGTTGCCAGCCCGCCTGCGACGAGAATGAATCCCAACGCGCAATATGTGGTCAGAGTGGTTCGTACGAGCAAGGCGCCTGTCAAGGCCGAAGAGACCTATCGTGTTATTGTCGATGAGCTGCCAGACCCTGCCCGCGCGCGCGCCGGCACGGTCACCCTCATCATGCGCCAGTCCATTCCAGTCTTCTTCAAGCGGCCGGACATAAAGCCTGCCGATATCGTCTGGAGCCTCAAGCGGCAGGGCAACAACCTTTCTCTGACCGGCAAGAACAATGGTGGCAGCCGCTTCCGTCTGTCGAACGTAACCCTGGCGCAGGGCGCAACGAAGATCGGCAGCCGCAACGGGCTGGTCGGATACGTACTTGCCGGTGCGACGATGCAATGGTCGATGGGAACAGCAAAATCTCTCACCGGCAGCGTCGTAACACTCCATGGCCAGAGTGATCTTGGGCCGTTCGATGCTGAAGTCGCCGTTAATCAACGGTAGTGCCGGCGCCGTTTTCATATGCATGCTTTTCTCAGTGCCGGCGTTGCGTGCTCAGGAAGTGCCCGATCAGCCGGCAGACATAGCCATTGCAGGCCAACGGGCGGCCATACTGGACGTCTACCTCGAAGTATTCATCAACAATGCATCGATGAACATGATAGGTAATTTCAAACAGCGTCCGAACGGTTCCCTCGCGGCAACCGCAAAGGAGCTGCGCGAAGTCGGCATTAAGCCGCCGGCCGGCGCCGACGACGACAAGCTGATAGAGCTCAGCACCTTGCCTGGTCTGTCCTATCAGGTCGACGATGAGACGCAGCGCCTCTATGTCCAGACGACGGACAGGGGGCGCGCACCTCGCGTCATCAATGTCAGGCAGCAGCAGGAAAATGCCATCCCGGCACCCCAGGCCGGCTACGGCGCCGTCTTGAACTATTCCCTCTACGCAAGTTCCAACGGCCTATTCCAAGGCAATTCGAACATGTTCCAGGGAATATCCGGATCTTTCGATGCACGTCTCTTCAGCCCCTATGGCACGCTCAGCCAGTCCTTCCTCGCCGGATATTCCGAAGGCAGCCTTGACGGCATAACTCGCCTCAACACGACCTGGAGCTATTCCGATCCGAAGAACCTCGTTACCTATCGCGCGGGTGATCTAACCACTGGCGGCCTGTCATGGACACGACCAGTCTATTTCGGCGGCATTCAGTTTCAGCGCAATTTTGCACTGCGTTCGGACCTGGTGACCGAACCGCTGCCCTCCTTTACCGGGACGGCGGCCGTCCCTTCGACACTCGATATCTATACGCAGAACGTTCGCACCTATTCCAGCGACGTCCCCGCCGGACCATTCGAAGTCACCAACCTGCCGGTCTTTTCTGGAGGCGGGCAAGCGACCGTCGTGCTGCGCGACAGCCTGGGACGCGAAACCACGCAGACCTTGCCCTTCTACTCCTCCAATTGGCTTCTGCGTCAGGGCCTTTTGGACTTTTCCGCCGAGATCGGCACTCCGCGTCTGAGTTTCGGAACCGATTCCAATGATTACGACGGTCGTATCATGGGCGCCGCTACCGCAAGGTACGGCCTGACAGATTGGCTGACACTGGAAGGCCATTTCGAGGGTGGCGCCGATCTCCTGAATGGCGGTGCGGGAGCCGCCTTTCCGATCAACTCGTTCGGTGTAGCGTCAATAGCGGGCGCGGCAAGCAAAAGCGGGTCGCGTTCCGGCGCGCTGATGAATGCCGCATTCGAGCTCAGTTACGACAGATGGGCTCTTTACGCCCGGGTACAGCGGACCTTTGGCGATTATGACGACATAGCCTCGATCTCCGCGCGGCCGACAACCAATGTTGCCGGAGATGTGAGCATTTTCAGTGCCGGTGTGCCGCGAGCCATCGATCAGATCACGCTGAGCGTGCCAACACCACTCGATCTTTCCAGCCTCAACCTCTCTTATACCAGCCTCGAAAGTGCCGGCGGCACCAGGAGCAAGATAGCCGGTCTTTCCTACAGTCAGACCTTCAAGCGTGCGACGGTCTATGCGAGCGCCTTCACGGATCTCGACGACAGAAGCAACTTCGGTTTCTTTGCCGGCCTCTCCATCCCCTTCGGCGGCAACGTCACGGCCAATACGGGCGTACAAGGCGGGCCTAACGGCCTCGGCGTCGTGGCCGACGTTTCCAAGTCGATGCAGCAGGAGGACGGCAGCTTCGGCTGGCGCCTACGCACCTCCGAAGGCGAAGACACCTATCGCGAGGCGGCAATCGGCTATCGGGCTCCCTTCGCGCAGGTCGAGGCAGGTCTTCAACAGCAGGATCATCGGACCAACGCCACGGCTCGCGTCGATGGTGCCATCGCTGTTGCAGGCGGTGGCGCCTTTGCCACCAATAGGATTGACGATGCCTTTGCCGTCGTCGATGTCGGCGCTCCCAATGTCGAGGTTCAGCAGCAGAACCGGCCTGCCGGCAAGACCAATTCGAGCGGCCGCATCCTGGTGCCCAATCTCAATTCCTATGAACCGAATACCCTATCCATCGATCCTAAGAACCTACCCGTCGACGCCGATGTGCCGGCGACGAAGGAAATCGTCGTGCCGGCGGATCGCAGCGGCGTCGTCGTCAAGTTCGGTGTATCCGAAGCGCCGCAAGCCGCCCTCATTACGATCAAGGACAAGAACGGGGTGCCGCTGCGTGCCGGGCTCGGCGGCACCTTACAAGGATCGAGCGAGGATTTCGTCATCGGCTATGACGGGCAGGCCTACATTCGCGGACTGCACGCAAGCAACACAATCGACATATCACTTGAAGACGGAACGAAGTGCCATGCCGAATTCGCCTACAAGCCGCAGCGGGGCGAACAGGTCGTCATCGATGACGTCAGGTGCCTTTGAAAGGGAGTTGAAAAGATGCTGCGTTCGCTCACTCTTTTGCTCGCACTGCTGTTGCCTTCGCTATGCGCTGCGCAAAGCTGCAACTTCTCGGCTACCAATATGAACTTTGGCGCGGTCGATACCCTATCAGGCACCCCGGTCAATTCGACATCTACGATAAGTGTATCCTGTTCCGGCGGGCTCCTGGACCTGGGCAAGCGGCTTCTGATTTGCCCCGATATCAGCGCCGGCAGTGGAGGAGCATCGTCGGCCGCGGCGCGCCAAATGTTGAACGGAAGCAGTTCTTTGAACTATCAGCTCTATTCCGACAACGGCCGAAGCGTGGTGTGGGGATCGAGCAGCTGGCCCTATCCATCACGTGCACCGGTCTATGCGCTGACAATGGCCTTGCTGAATGGCTCGTTGATCGGCGCAACTGGCAGCATGACGGTCTATGGAGCTGCACTCGGCTCTCCGCCGACGGCAGTACCGGGGTCGTTTACGTCCAGCTTCACATCGACCTACACCTCCTTCTATTACAGCTACAGTAGTGCGACTACCTGTTCTGCTCCTTCTGGAACGATTGGAACCGCATCGTTCAGCGTCAATGCAACCGTCGCCGCCAATTGCCTTGTCAGCGTCCAGAACATTGATTTCGGGACACAGGGCGTATTGAGCACGAATGTCGATGCCACCGGTTCCGTCACGGCAACCTGTACGCCGGGCACGACTTATACGATCTCCTTGGGTGGCGGCGGCGCGAATGCTCTGCCGACGGCGCGAAAGATGGCGAAAGGATCGGAGACGGTGACCTACGGCCTCTACAAGGACACCAGCCGGTCGCAGCCCTGGGGCGATGCCAATACGCCGGGTAGCACCGTCGCCGGAACGGGAACCGGCAGTGCTCAACTGTTGACGGTCTACGGCCGAGTGCCACCGCAGACCACGCCATCCTCAGGCATTTACACCGATACGGTCGTGGTGACGCTCACCTACTGACTGCGAGTTTCCAACAAGCAGGTTGTTCGGATAATCTCGGTCATAGCGAAGCGTGTCAGGCCGCGCTTGCGCCGCTCTGGCCGCGTCTCGAGGCGGAGATTGCCGTTTGTCCAGTCGTCTTCTCGGACGAGCAGACCAAATTGCGCCCGTTGCGTTTGGCATGATAGAGCCGGTTGTCCGCAACGACGACCAGCTTTTCCCAATTTTCGAACAGGCATTGCGCCTGCCAATCGACGCCGAAGCTGGCGGTCACCTTCAAGCCATGTTCATCGCTGACGACGGCTTGCGCCAATGTTTCCCGCAATCGCTCGGCCGTTGAACGCGCTGACACCTCGGTGACGTCACCCATTACGACGATGAATTCCTCACCGCCGTAGCGGGCGAATAGATCGGCGGGGCGCAGGCACGGGCCTAGAATCTGCGCCGTTCTTTGTAGCACCATGTCGCCGACGGCGTGACCGTACCGATCATTGATCGATTTGAAATGGTCGATATCGAACATGATGATTGCGAAGCCTCGGGAGCCAGCTTCCGGAGTCGCGAGCAATTCCTCCACCGCATCCTCTAGCGCGCGCCGATTGAGAAGACCAGTGAGCGCATCCGTCTGGGAGAGACGTCTTAACTCCTCCGTCATCGATTTGCGCTCCATTTCCAGGTGCCGCTTGAAGCGTTGCTGCTCACGCAAAAGGTCAAGACGCAGGAACAGTTCCCGCATCTCACGTCCGGCGTGAGGTATCGGTGGCGGCGTCGTAAGGTTGCCGACGGCAATCTCGTCGATCTGTCGCATGACAGCCAGCATCGGCCGGAAGAGCGAACGTCTGAGCACGTAGGCTAACCAAATCACAACCGATACCGCCATGACGGCAAGCAGTGCGGAGATCAGCATGGCTCTCAGGGATTTCTGCTGTACTTCGTCGAGAGAGTTCAATGCCGCGGTTTCGATGAGTTCACGCAGGTTCTCGGTCGATTTCATTCCAGGCACGTATTTCGCTGTGAACTCTCCGGGTGTGAGCGCATCGCTCGCATTCGCATCAAAGGCGACGCGCTGAGCGTAAGGCAGCGCTCCGGCAAAGTAACTGACCGTCACCTGATCCAACAGCCTTGCGAGAGCCTGGGATTGCAATGTAACGGGCGCATAGGTTTTCAGCAGCGCATTCACTTCGAAAAGCCTGTTCAATTCGTTGTCGAACGCAGCTCTATAGTGGGAACGGGCCTGCCCCTGTGAGGCCAGCATTATGACGACATAGGAGCCCAGCCTTCCGGCACGCTCTCTGAGCGTTCCGGCCATCGAGGTCAGCATGACTTCGGCGCCTGTCTCGGGCGCCAGTGCAATGACCGATCGGCCGGCGACATCCCGGTAATCCTGGGCGCGATCCGCTGCACGGAACATTGCCTGTATGGCGTCCGCGATCCTTGCGCCGCTGCGCTCGCCGCGTGGCAAGGCGGCCACCGCATCGACCGCCTGACGGCCGCTCTCCAGCTGAGCCTTAAGCGCCATGAATGCGCTGCGCATTTCCGCGGACTGGTCTATTTCCGTTTTAAAGAGCGCTTCGAGCTTGGCGATATCCTTGTCGGTTGTTTCGCGGCTTGCTTTCAGATCGGCAGCAAATTGTGCTTGCTCACGCTCCGAAGCGCCCATCAGACTGTTTGCAGGACCACGTTCTCTCGATATCGTCGCGGCCGCGTGCAGCGCCGTATGAAAACGGCCGAACTCGATTACGCCGCGCTTGTAGTTGAGGTAATCCGACAGGCTGAAGGCAATCGTCGAGCCGGCCATCATCAAGCAAACCATGATAACAGCTACCGCGCCGATCCATTGTAGCTGTTGAATTTTAAGCCGCGACAATAAATGCTCTCCAAAATCACCGTCTATTGCGGATTACATCAGATTTGATGGAATCTTCACTTAACGAACAGGTTTAAATCTTTCTCATGTTCTTTAAGTCCGCATATCCGAACAGTCGGCCTGACATGACAGTCTTCCGCATGCGAGATGACGGTTTGGCGATCTTGAGCCGCAATTATATTGCGGCTGGGGTTGCCGGCGTCGTGCTCCGCGCATGCGATAGGAAAGAATGGTGCCGAAAATGAGTTCGCGGCGCGTATGGTAACTGCTTGATAGCGGACCTGCTTCATCAAGCGGTTCTTGCCCGGCAAATCTAGTTTTGCAGAAAGATCGAAGGCATCAGGTTAGCCCGAGCCGAATAATGTGGCTGGCCGACGACATGGGATATCACCAGCGCATAGACCAGGATAGAGCCGACTACGATGACGATGCCGCTAATGGGAAGCCCAATTTTTGACGTGGGAGCCGTCGACGTATCCGGCGGATTCGCGCGGCTGGCCTTTCGGGTGGATTGATCCGCCGTTGCAAGGGGAAGCTGCAACTCCCTTTCCATGCGAGCCTGCGCATCAAGGTGCTTGCCGTATCTCGCTGCGGACCGAAACTGGATAACTTCGCCCATTTCTCACGCGGTCCCTTTTACCGCTTGCGGTTATTGGCCATTTTCCTGGCTGTTGTCATTATTGCTATAGTCGACACGAACCACGACCTTTTCCGGCCGTTGCTCGCCATGCGGAACGATCACAGTCACGATACAGCGATTCTCGCGTGGCTTGACGGATAGGAGGCGTCCCTTGGTCGTCGAAAGAACCTGATCCACCGCACTCGAGCAATCCTGAACATTGTAGGTGCTTTGAGTGATTTGACCTGCCATTGCGGAGCCTGCAATCGAAATTCCCGCAAGTATCGTTAGGACCCTGATCATGCTTCCACTATACCTCAACGAAGGCAAGGAAGCGACAGCAGTTCGCAGTCAACCAAGTCTATTTGCGTCATCTTTCCTGCTGTGCTGCAGAAATCACAGAGGTTAATATCAGCCGGCAGACATGGACTTTCATGGCGAATTCATGGATGGAGATGCGGCGCAGCCTGCTGCCCTCGCCAAAGATTGCGTGCCATCGCGCCATCGAGATCAATCCGCTCGTCCCTGGGAGAATGATGCTTACTCTGGAAACCTCCCGGCTCGTTCTCAGGCCTTGGCAGGATAGCGACCGCGCTCCTTTTGCAGCCGTAAACGCGGATGCGCAGGTTCGGCAATATTACTATCCGAGCCTGCTCACGGCTGCTGAGACTGATGAACTGATCGATGAAGCGACCGCGCAGTTGGCCAACGAAGGTTTCGGCTTCCTAGCCGTGGAACGCAAGGCCGACGGCGCGCTGATCGGCGGCGCAGGTCTTTCAAGTCCCGGGCCGGAAGTTCCGGGCGATTTTCCATTGGAGATCGGTTGGATTCTGGGGCGTGGCTATTGGCGGCAGGGCTATGCGGCGGAAATCAGCCGGTGTTGCCTGGATTTCACCTGGCAGGAGCTGCAGGCTGATTGCGTGATCGGCTATACGTCGGCGATCAACATCCCCTCCCGCCGCGCAATGGAGAAAATTGGCATGGTCTATGTCGAGGGCGGTGATTTCGATGACATCACAGTGCCGCCGGGCAATATTCTGCGGCCGCACGTGCTCTATCGCATCGATCGTCCTAGGCAGAAAATCCATGAATGAACAGGATAAGCCACGCCGAAAGCCTGCAGATCGGCAATCGCTGTTCTTGTGTTCCCCCTTCTTTCACGCGAAATATTTGCCATGAGCATACCGACATCCCATCCCTTCGACTTCGATCCCACCTACGGCATGCAGCTTGCGCAGTTGCAGGCGATAGAGACGCCGGAAGCCCCGGCGGGCTTTGACGATTTCTGGCGGCAGCGCTACAGGGCAGCGCTGGCCATCGATCCACAACCCAAGCTTCGTCATAGCCAGTTGCGCCACGACAATTGGCACGTCTTCGATATCAGCTACGCGTCGACAGGGTTGTTTCAGATCAATGGCTGGCTGCTCATTCCCCGCAGCGGACAGGTGCGGCGCGGCCTAGTCGTCGGACACGGGTATGGCGGAAGAGATCAGCCGGAATTCGATTGGCCGGTAGAAGAGACGGCTATCCTTTTTCCCTGCTGCCGGGGGCTTTCCCTTAGCGCCAACCCAAAAATCCCCTCGGATGCATCGGGCCATGTCCTTTGCGGTATCGAAAACCGCGATGCCTATGTTATCGGCGGCTGCGTGGAAGACATCTGGCTCGCCGTCTCGACATTGGAGACCCTCTATCCGTGGCTTGCCGGCCATATCGGCTATA
>Ga0209371_1002252_pt1 | contig 11088 bp, 9 predicted proteins | sample AgamicAtAmrz_FD_187165 | JGI IMG/M metagenome (GOLD analysis project Ga0209371, IMG submission 187165) | Agave microbial communities from Guanajuato, Mexico - At.Am.rz (SPAdes) (version 2) | ecosystem: Host-associated > Plants > Roots > Rhizosphere | place: Guanajato, Mexico | collected 2012-06-07
CGCTAGCCTACGCCCTGGCGATGGGGTTTGGCTTTACCGCTATGTACCTCAGCGCGGGGGTCGCTTTTATCGTCTGCGGCGTGATGGTCTGGCTTTTCCTGCCAGCCATGCGTAAGGAGCCGCGCCTCGCCAGTGGTGTGGTAGAAGCCCCGCGCACCAACCGCCGCGATGCCTTGCTGCTGTTCACCATCTGCACCCTGATGTGGGGCACCAACAGCCTCTACATTATCAATATGCCGCTGTTTATCATTGATGAGTTGCACCTGCCGGAGAAGCTGGCTGGCGTGATGATGGGCACCGCCGCCGGGCTGGAGATCCCGACGATGCTGATTGCCGGTTACTATGCAAAGCGCTTCGGTAAACGCTTCCTGATGCGTATTGCGGTCGTGGGCGGCCTGCTGTTCTATATCGGGATGCTGACGGTGCATACCCCTGCCCTGCTGCTGGCCCTCCAGCTGCTGAACGCCATCTATATCGGCATTCTGGCGGGGATTGGCATGCTCTACTTCCAGGATCTGATGCCGGGCCAGGCCGGGGCCGCCACCACACTCTATACCAACACCACACGCGTAGGCTGGATCATCGCCGGTTCGCTGGCTGGGATTGTGGCAGAGCTCTGGAACTACCACGCCGTATTCTGGTTCGCGCTGGTGATGGTGCTGATCGCCGCCGTCTGCCTGGCGCGGATTAAGGACGTTTAGCCGTCATAAATAAGGCCGCAATCGCGGCCTTAATTCAGAACTATTTATCAAATGAGTACTGCGGGAAGTAGCTCTCCTGCAGTTCATGCAACGCTGTGCCCTCTGCGTTATCAGTAATATTCAGTTCGGGCATATCAAGTTTTAAGCTGACCGTTGTATTTCGGCGTGTATAATAGAGTCCGTTGACACTATTTTCACTCAAAAAGCGCTGAGCCGCTGCATCATGAATATCATAGGGGAAATAGCCGTCTAATACGGCAAAATCACTTAATATGACTTCCGCCTTATTATCACCTACCCAATACTGGTATAGTGTCTGAGTAGGGTAACCGCCGCCATGAAGTGGATCCGGATGCTGTTTGAAAATACCTTCACAAACGCTTATCCCATTCCCATCAATCGATCTGACAATTTCTTCCCCCTTCTCCAGGTCATAGATCCAGAGCACCCTATTGACAATGTCACCCTCGAATTTTTGTCGATATTTTTGGCGAACGGTCAAAATACAGTATTTTCCACATACTGCTCTTGCCCAAAGCCAGCCGACTGTCGCTTCCGCTGCGGTAACGGTTCCATAGTTATGATCATGGTAACCTGAGCCATTAACCTGCTGGGGTTCACCCCCGTCCAGAGTTAACGTTCCCGTTACCGCCGCTTTCGGGTAGGCATTAAACCACCCGCGCCACCGCTCCAGCGAGTCCGAGCCAATCAGGACGTAACCATTGCCAGGACGAAAAGGCATTGCCTGTTGCTTAAACACCACGTTAAGCTCAATGCCATTGACGTTGCCAACGATAGTCATGGTTTCCAGATCGCCACGCATCGTGACCGGCCCTGCCTGCACATCTAAGCTATCCGTAGCTGCACTAAATTCAGTGAAGGGAAAAGTAACGGTCTCGGTTCGAGTTATACCCTCCTTTTCATATGAAAACTTGAGAAACCCTGAATCCATATTATTGCTGGGTACAAAACCATCGTTGGGGTAGGGGGAGATAGCACCGGTAATAACAGAGCCATCATCATTTGTAATATCAAAATACCACCATTCATACGTGCTCGGATTAGACATATAAGTCGCAGTTTGCCAACCATCGGCCTCTGGCAACACCTCTTTCGCCACGTTAAATAGTGCGTAGTCGTCATCCGTTACACCATACATATTGATTGTATAATTGCTCATATATTGCCCTGTTACCCTATTAGCTAGTTTTATTTAATAATTACCGTTTATATATTAAATATAAGTTAGCTATTAATGCCGTGTTGATGGGACTGTAAAACAGGCGAATCTGGGCACAAAAAGACCCATTTATCAGGACAATTTATTATTTATAACTGAGGTGCCCCCCTGAAGACTATTCAGGGTGCGGTTGCCGCTTCGAGCTCAAGCAGCCAGGTCATCGCTGCGTCGCGGCTGGTGAGACACATCTCCCGCGACGGCTGTAGCCCGGAACAGACCTTCGGGCGCAGGGGCGAACCGAAGATGTTGCAGAGGTTATCCGCCGAGAGCTGAACGCAGCGCGTGTTGGCCGGTTTGCCGTTGGGCATCCCAGGAATAGGACTACTGATTGACGGGGCGGTACAGCAGGCTCCGCAGTCCGGGCGACACTCCATAAACGGCTCTCTTTTAGCGATCGATCGCGCAGCAAATGCCGACCTTTTGCCGCACGCTAACACTTTTTGTAGTCAAGATGCAAAACCTGGCGAAGAGGCTTGCCAACTGCGCCCCTCGCGAGTACTTTGTCGCGATATTTTTTCCACTTTTCCCGCACAGGATCCATCATGGCAAGAGCGAACGAAATTAAAAAAGGTATGGTATTGAACTACAACGGCAAGCTGCTGATTGTTAAAAATATCGATATTCAATCCCCTAGCGCCCGCGGTGCAGCCACCCTCTATAAAATGCGCTTCGCCGACGTCCGTACCGGGATGAAAGTGGAAGAGCGCTTCAAGGGCGATGACATTGTAGATACCGTGACCCTGACCCGTCGCTTCGTTGACTTCTCCTACGTGGACGGCAACGAGTACGTCTTTATGGATAAAGAAGACTACACCCCGTATATCTTCACCAAAGAGCAGATTGAAGAAGAGCTGCAGTTTATTCCAGAAGGCGGTATGCCGGATATGCAGGTTTTGACGTGGGATGGCCAGCTGCTGGCGCTGGAGCTGCCGCAGACGGTGGATCTGGAGATTGTGGAAACCGCACCAGGCATTAAAGGCGCATCGGCCAGCTCACGCACCAAGCCGGCGACCCTGAGCACCGGTCTGGTGATCCAGGTGCCTGAATACCTGACGACCGGCGAGAAGATCCGCATTCACATCGAAGAGAGCCGCTACATGGGCCGCGCGGATTAAAACGCCATAAGTATTAAAAATGCCGGGTGGCGGCGAACGCCTTACCCGGCCTACGTCAGACTTATAATAAATCGCGGAACATCACCTGCTTCAGCGCCAGCTCTACGCCGCGCACTTCCGCCATTCCCTTCAGGCGACCAATCGCCGAATAGCCCGGGTTGGTTTTTTTACGCAGATCGTCAAGCATCTGATGACCGTGATCCGGACGGAACGGGATCGGACGCAGGTCGCCCGCCTGTTTGCGGCGCTGCTCTTCGGTCAAAATCGCTTTTACTACCGACACCATATCCACGTCGCCCTGCAGATGCGCCGCCTCGTGGAAGGTTTTTGGATTCTCTTCCCGACAGGTCGAGCGCAGGTGGGTGAAGTGAATGCGATCGCCAAAGGTTTCCACCATCTTCACCAGATCGTTATCGGCGCGCACGCCGTAGGAGCCGGTGCACATGGTAAAGCCATTGTTGATGCTGTCCACGGTCTCTTTCAGCCACTGCATATCTTCAATGGTAGAGACAATGCGCGGCAGACCGAGGATCGGGCGCGGCGGATCGTCCGGGTGTACCGCCAGGCGCACGCCAGCTTCTTCTGCCACCGGAACAATGGCCCGCAGAAAGACGGCCATGTTTTCCCGCAGCTGCGCTTTATTGATGCCATCATACTCCGCCAGGCGAGCGCGGAACTGATCCAGGGTGTAGCCCTCTTCCGCTCCTGGCAGGCCGGCAATGATATTGCGAGTCAGCTTGTCGATTTCAGCCTCGCTGGCGTTGTCGAACCAGGCTTTGGCCTGGCGCTGCTCCTCTTCGCTGTAGTCCGCTTCTGCGCCGTTGCGCTTCAGAACGTGCAGCTCAAAAGCGGCAAAGGCGATCTGATCGAAACGCAGCGCTTTGGAGCCGTCCGGCAGCGCATACTCCAGATCGGTACGCGTCCAGTCGAGGATGGGCATAAAGTTGTAGCAGACGGTATCAATGCCGCAGGCGGCAAGATTACGGATGCTCTGCTGATAGTTGGCAATCCAGGTATCAACCTGACCGCTGTGGGTTTTGATCTCTTCGTGCACCGGGATGCTCTCAACCACCGACCAGGTTAACCCTTTTTCGGCCAGCAGCGCCTGGCGCTGTTTGATCTCTTCCACCGGCCAAACCTGACCGTTAGGAATATGGTGCAGCGCAGTGACCACGCCCGTTGCGCCTGCCTGACGCACATCATCAAGAGAAACCGGATCGTTCGGACCGTACCAACGCCAGGTGTGTTCCATCGCCTAACCCTCACAAAAAGTTGTTATACCAATATGGCTCATACAGATGACGACTACCATACATGTTTCCCGATTAGGGTCAATTGGTCCACCAGCTTTGATTGATCCAGCTCACGTTCCGTAGATTTTTGAGGCACACCAATTTAATTTGCTGTCATATAACTTTACACTGCATTTTGTTAATTATTAGTTAATCAGGTGTATTGGTCATGAAAAATATTGCCTCTGTTGCCCTCGCGGACAGCGTTAAACGGCCAGAGTACGATCGTCAGGCGCTGCGCTCGCGCATTGTCCACTTCGGATTTGGCGCGTTTCATCGCGCCCATCAGGCGCTGTTAACCGATCGGGTGCTGAACGCCCGGGGCGGCGACTGGGGGATCTGCGAGATCAGCCTGTTTAGCGGCGACACCTTAATGACCCAGCTCCGGGAACAGGATCATCTGTTTACCGTGCTGGAGAAAGGCGCAGAGGGCAACCAGGCCATTATCGTTGGTGCGGTAAAGGAGTGTCTTAATGCCAAGCTCGACTCGCTGGCGGCCATTATTGAGAAGTTTTGCGAGCCGCAGGTCGCCATTGTCTCCCTGACCATCACCGAGAAAGGCTACTGCATCGATCCCGCCACCGGCAAACTGGATACCCGCAACGAACGTATCATGCACGATCTGCAGAACCCGCAGGAGCCGCACTCCGCGCCGGGCATTCTGGTTGAGGCACTCTCCCGCCGCCGCGAGCGGGGCCTGCCTCCCTTCAGCGTTCTCTCCTGCGACAACATTCCCGACAACGGCCACGTGGTTAAAAACGCCGTGCTGGGGATGGCGCAGCAGCGCTCTGCCGAGCTGGCGGCGTGGATCGGCGAGCAGGTAAGTTTTCCGGGCACGATGGTCGATCGCATTGTGCCCGCGGCCACCGACGCCTCGCTGGCCGAGATTGCCGAGGTGCTGGGGGTAGAAGATCCCTGCGCTATTAGCTGTGAGCCGTTTATCCAGTGGGTGATTGAAGATAACTTCGTCGCCGGGCGTCCTGAGTGGGAAGCCGCAGGCGTACAGATGGTCGACGACGTCCTGCCCTGGGAGCAGATGAAGCTGCGGATGCTCAATGGCAGCCACTCCTTTTTAGCCTATCTCGGCTACCTGGCAGGCTTTGCCCACATCAACGACTGTATGGCCGACGCGTATTTCCGCGCCGCTGCCCGCCGTCTAATGCTGGATGAGCAGGCACCCACGCTGCGCATTACCGGCGTCGATCTCACTGACTATGCCGAGAGCCTGCTGGCGCGCTTTGCCAACCCGGCGCTACAGCATCGCACCTGGCAGATTGCGATGGACGGCAGCCAGAAGCTCCCCCAGCGCATGCTGGAGAGTATTCGCCTGCATCTGCAGCGTGGAACTCCCTGGCCGCTGCTGGCGCTGGGCGTCGCGGGCTGGATGCGCTACGTCAGCGGCGTTGATGATGCAGGCAACGCTATAGACGTGCGCGATCCGCTGGCGGCCACCTTCCGCGAAAAAGTCGCCCAGAGCAGCGAGCAGGAGCGCGTCACCGCCCTGCTCTCGCTCAGCGAAATCTTTGGCAGCGACCTGGCGCAAAACCCGGCCTTTGTCTCCGGTATCGAAACGGCCTGGCAGCGCATCGCCACCCAGGGCGCGCATCAGGCAACGATCGCTACGCTACAGAATTAACCTTTCCTGCCTTTACCGCGGACGGAAAATGCTCCCGTCCGCGTTGACCCTTCTCTTTTCACTCTTTTTTCGCCAGGATGATGAGATCGTTTTTACGCCTTTTATCGGGCGGGACTATTTCTGGAGTGAATGTGACTAAGACCAATTTAATTACCGGCTTCCTGGGCACCGGCAAAACCACCTCTATATTGCATCTGCTGGCAAACAAGCCAGAGGGAGAGAAGTGGGCCGTGCTGGTCAATGAATTTGGTGAAGTCGGCATTGACGGTGCGCTGATGGCGGAGAGTGGCGCACTGCTCAAAGAGATCCCCGGCGGCTGCATGTGCTGCGTTAACGGCCTGCCAATGCAGGTGGGACTGAATACCCTGCTGCGCCAGGGTAAACCCGATCGCCTGCTGATTGAGCCCACCGGTCTGGGCCATCCGAAGCAGATCCTTGATATCCTGACGGCTGAGGTGTATGAGCCATGGATCGACCTGCGCGCCACCCTCTGCCTGCTTGATCCGCGCCAGCTGCTGAATGAAAAAGCGGTCAGCAACGAGAACTTCCGCGATCAGCTGGCGGCAGCGGATATTATCGTGGCCAATAAAAGCGATCGCGCCACCCCGGAAAGCGAGGCGGCGCTGGCCCAGTGGTGGCAGCAGTTCGGCGGCGATCGCCAGCTGCTTACCGCCACTCAAGGCGAGATTGACCCGGCGCTGCTGGATCTGCCTCGCCGCAACCGTCGCGTACTGCCCGTCAGCGCCGAGCACAGCCACGGCCACGCGGAGAAAAAGGGGCTGGCGGCGCTGAACCTGCCCGCCCACCAGCGCTGGCGGCGCAACCTGAACAGCGGTCAGGGCCATCAGGCCTGCGGCTGGATTTTTGATGCCGAAACGCAGTTTGATACCGTAGGCATTCTGGAGTGGGCGCGTCTGGCTCCGGTTGGACGGGTCAAAGGCGTGATGCGCATTGCCGAAGGGCTGGTACGTATCAATCGCCAGGGCGACGATTTCCATATTGAGACGCAAAGCGTTGCGCCGCCGGACAACCGCATTGAACTGATTGCGGAGGGTGACGTGGACTGGAATGCGCTTCAGTCCGCTCTGTTGAAGCTTCGTTTAGCGGATAGCGATTAACGTTGCGGCTTTAGAATCTGCCGTGATGGAATAATGAAAAATCGACTGCCGCTTATATTACTGCTTAACATTGCCGGGCTGGCCCTGTTTTTATCCTGGTACCTGCCCGCTAATCATGGCGCGTGGTTTACGCTGGACTCCGCGATTTTTCATTTTTTCAATCATCTGCTGGTGGAGAGCCGCACCTTCCTGTGGCTGGTGGCCATCACCAATAATCGGGGGTTTGACGCCTGCTCGCTGCTGGCCATGGGCTGCGTCATGCTCGCGTTCTGGCTAAAAGCCGACGGCGCGGGCCGCCAGCGCATTGTGGCTATCGGCTTAACGATGCTGCTCACGGCGCTGATCGTGAACCAGCTGGCGCAGCACCTCTATCCGGTTAAACGCGCCAGCCCTACCCTCTATTTCAGCGATATCTGGCGCGTGAGCGAACTGTTAGACATATCCACTAAGGACGCCTCTAAAGACAGTTTCCCTGGCGATCACGGCATGATGCTGCTTATTTTTTCCACATTTATGTGGCGCTATTTTGGTGGCAAAACCTTCGCGGTTGCCCTGATTATTTTTGTGGTCTTTGCCTTCCCACGGGTAATGATCGGCGCGCACTGGTTTAGCGATATCGCCGTGGGATCCCTTTCTGCGGTCCTTATTGGCCTGCCGTGGATCCTGCTTACGTCGTTAAGTGACAAAGCCATTTCACGCTTTAACCATTACTTGCCTAATAAAAATATACAATTTAATAACATTTAAAAAACTAATATTAACACTGGACATCAGGGATTCATTAGGATCCCTGACACAAATTTTTACCTCTCGCCGCAGTTTGTCATCAATTTGTCATTTAATTTTGTTTACAAATTAGTAGGTTGAATGGTTTTTAAGCTAAATCGCACACTTTTCGCTCAAATCATTTTTTTCACTTTGTCTATCATAATTTCTTATAAAAAATCCTATAAAACTACTCGCAATGGGGGATACGATCGGTTAATCTCGATGACGTTTCGCCCCACAGAGATAAATATTCCCGCTGTGAATTAATTTGTGCGTTTCTCCACAGATTTGACCAAGAGGAATTGTCTCTCAGTGCGCAAGTAATTAGTCTCGTCACGTTTGGCATTTTATAACGATTATTTATCGTTAAGGACTTCAAGGGAAAATAAGCAACATGGTCAAATCTCAACCGTTCCTGAGATATCTCTGGCGGGCTATCCCCGCGATTGCAGTAGCGGCACTGCTTTCAGCTTGTTCGACAAATACCGCAAAGAATATGCACCCTGAGACGCATGTTGTGGGCATGGAAGATGCCTCTTCACTGCAAGCCTCTCAGGATGAATTTGAAAGTATGGTTCGTAATCTCGACGTTAAATCGCGAATTATGGATCAATACGCCAGCTGGAAAGGCGTGCGTTACCGTCTTGGCGGTGATACCAAGCGCGGCATCGACTGCTCTGGTTTCGTACAGCGCACTTTCCGTGAACAGTTTGGCTTAGAGCTGCCGCGTTCGACCTACGAACAGCAGGAGATGGGTAAATCGGTTTCGCGCACTAGCCTGCGTACCGGCGACCTGGTTCTCTTCCGCGCGGGCTCTACCGGCCGCCACGTTGGCATCTATATCGGTAACAACCAGTTTGTTCATGCGTCCACCAGCAGCGGTGTGATGATCTCCAACATGGATGAGCCATACTGGAAGAAGCGCTACAATGAAGCGCGCCGCGTTTTAGCTCGCAGCTAATTCGTACGCGGCAAACTTCTCGGGATCGGTTTTCCCTTGGCCGGTATCGCGAAAACATAATAATAAATGAAAGCGTTGCTTCGGCAGCGCTTTTTTTTGCGCTGTTGCCAGGCAAATTCTACCCAGTGCAATAGCGCGCGAATGATATTCACAATATCCTCAAGGTCACTTATCATTTACTGAATCTTTGCGCTCGGTAAAAGGACACTGCCTGATGACGTTTGCGCGCCTCTCTGCTCTGCTGTTGGCCCTGATCTGCTTTACCTGCCAGGCACAGGCTATTAAAGAGAACTATGCCTTCGCCGTCATTGGCGAACCGAAATACGCTATCGACTTTACCCACTTTGACTATGTGAACCCGGCGGCCCCCAAAGGCGGCAACGTAACGCTATCGGTGATTGGCACGTTCGATAACTTCAACCGTTTTGCCCTGCGCGGCAATGCCGGCGTGCGCACCGAATCGCTCTATGACTCGCTCTACACCACCTCTGACGATGAACCCGGCAGCTACTATCCGCTGATTGCTGAGGTTGCACGCTATGCCGATGACTATTCGTGGATGGAGATCGCCCTCAATCCCCGCGCCACCTTTCACGACGGTTCGCCCATTACCGCCCGCGACGTCGCCTTCACCTTCCATAAATTTATGACCGAAGGGGTGCCGCAGTTCCGCCTGATCTATAAAGGCACAACGATGGAAGCCATCGCCCCGCTCACGGTGCGCATCAAGCTGGCGAAGCCGGGCAAAGAGGATATGCTCAGCCTGCTCACCCTCCCGGTAATGCCGGAGAAGTTCTGGAAAAATCACAAGCTCAGCGATCCCCTCGCCACTCCGCCACTGGGCAGCGGACCGTACCGCATTACCACATGGCGCATGGGCCAATACATCGTCTACAGCCGGGTGAAGGACTACTGGGGAGCTAATCTGCCGGTTAACCGCGGCCGCTGGAATTTCGATACGATCCGCTACGACTACTATCTCGACGATAACGTCGCCTTTGAAGCCTTTAAGGCGGGCGCATTCGACATGCGTACCGAAGGCGATGCCAAGAACTGGGCCACCCGCTACAGCGGTAAAAACTTCAGCAATCACCAGATTGTTAAACAGGAGCTGAAGAACGAATCGGCACAGGATACGCGCTGGCTGGCATTCAATAACCAGCGCCCGCTGTTTAGCGACCGTCGCGTACGCGAGGCGCTTACCCTCGCCTTTGACTTTGAGTGGATGAACAAGGCGCTGTTCTATAACGCCTACAGCCGCACCAACAGCTATTTCCAGAATACCGAGTACGCCGCGCGCGGTTATCCGGATGCGGCAGAACTCACCCTGCTCGCCCCGATGAAGGCCGACCTGCCGCCGGAGGTATTTACTCAGATCTATCAGCCGCCGGTGTCAAAGGGCAACGGCTTCGACCGCGCTAACCTGCTGAAGGCCAGCACGCTGCTGGATGACGCGGGCTGGGTGCTGAAAAACCAGAAGCGGGTGAACGTTAAAACCGGCAAGCCCTTTAGCTTTGAACTGCTGCTGCCTGCCGGGGCTAACAATCTATGGGTAATGCCGTTTCAGCACAGCTTAAAGCGTCTTGGGATCGTCATGAACGTTCGCCAGGTAGATAACTCCCAGCTGACCAATCGTCTGCGCAGCCGCGACTTTGATATGATGCCGCGCACCGTGCGCGCGACGCCGTGGCCCGGTACCGACCTGCAAATCTCCTGGGGATCGCAATACCTTGATTCCACCTATAATACGCCTGGCGTCAGCAGTCCGGTGATCGACGCCCTGCTGGGGCAGATTGTTGCCAACCAGGGGAATAAAGAGAAGCTTGTGCCGCTCGGGCGCGCGCTGGATCGCGTCCTGACCTGGAACTACTACATGCTGCCGATGTGGTTTATGGCGGCCGACCGCCTCGCGTACTGGGATAAGTTCTCCATGCCCGAGGTGCGCCCGATCTACTCCCTCGGGTTTGATACCTGGTGGTATGACGTAAATAGAGCGGCAAAACTGCCTGCCGACAGGCGCTAAGGAGTATACGAGACGATGGGTGCCTATCTAATCCGCCGCCTGCTGCTGGTAATCCCTACCCTGTGGGCGATCATCACCATCAACTTTTTTATTGTCCAGATCGCGCCCGGCGGGCCGGTGGACCAGGCGATTGCCGCCATTGAGTTCGGACAACAGGGCGGCATGCCGGGCGGCGGCGGTGAAGGCATGGGCGCTACCCACGCCCGCACCGGGGTCGGCAACGTGGGCGAAGGC
>Ga0209371_1002256_pt1 | contig 11071 bp, 9 predicted proteins | sample AgamicAtAmrz_FD_187165 | JGI IMG/M metagenome (GOLD analysis project Ga0209371, IMG submission 187165) | Agave microbial communities from Guanajuato, Mexico - At.Am.rz (SPAdes) (version 2) | ecosystem: Host-associated > Plants > Roots > Rhizosphere | place: Guanajato, Mexico | collected 2012-06-07
AAACCAGAATCTGGCCGACAGCAGCGCCAGCCTCGGCGACAGTGCGGATGCGCTGAAAGAGAGCATGGGCGATATGCAGCAGGCTGACATTAAGCACATTGAGTTCCGCGACGATCGCTTTGTCGCGGCGCTGGCGGTGGATACTTATCGTCCCGCAACGCTGGTCTATCTGGCGCGAGCGGTCACGCCGGGTCGCTTCCTGATGCCGCCGCCGCAGGTCGAGTCGATGTATGTGCCGGAGTGGCGCGCCACCGGCAGAACGCAATCGCAGTTGCATATTCAGTAAGTGACGCGACGCGTGTTAAAACCTCGCACCCTTAAAAAGTGGTGGCTCGCGCTGCCGCTTTTTTTTCTGGCGTTATGGCTGGCGACGTGGGGACTGGATCGGCTGTTTCCGTTGCCGCTTAAAGAGGTGCAGCCTGCGCGGGTGATTGTGGCCAGCGACGGCACGCCGCTGTGGCGCTTCGCTGACAGCAACGGTATCTGGCGCTATCCGGTTACACCAGAAGAGGTGGCACCGGCCTATCTGCAGGCGCTGCTCACCTACGAAGATCGCTGGTTCTGGTATCACCCCGGCATCAATCCCCTGGCGCTGCTGCGCGCGGCCTGGCAGGATTTGCGCCATCAGAGCGTGATTTCCGGCGGCAGCACCCTGACCATGCAGGTGGCGCGCCTTGTCGACCCGCAACCCCGCACGTTGCGGGGCAAGCTGATTCAGGCGTGGCGGGCGCTGCAGCTGGAGTGGCATCTTTCCAAACGAGACATCCTGACGCTCTATCTTAACCGTGCGCCCTTTGGTGGCACGCTGGAAGGGGTGGGCGCGGCAAGCTGGAGCTGGCTGGGAAAAGCCCCGTCAAAGCTGACGCCAGGCGAAGCGGCGCTGCTGGCCGTGTTGCCGCAGGCACCCAGCCGTCTGCGGCCCGATCGCTGGCCGGAGCGGGCGGAAGCCGCCCGCAATAAAGTGCTGGATCGACTGGCGGAATACCACATCTGGTCCGCGGAACAGGTGGCGGAAATTCGTCAGGAGCCGGTGTGGCTGCCGCCGCGCCAGATGCCGCAGATGGCACCGCTGCTGGCCCGGCGGCTGCTGTCGATCAGCGCCAGCGACAAGATTGTCTCCACGCTCGATCCTTCACTACAGCGCGAACTGGAAAGCCTGGCGCTGAACGTTAAAAACCAGCTTCCGCCGCGTACCTCGCTGGCGATGCTGGTGGTGGATCACACTACCATGGCCGTTCGCGGTTATGTCGGCTCGGCTGACTTCACTGATGACAGCCGTTTTGGTCATGTGGATATGATCGCCAGCGTGCGCTCGCCCGGTTCGGTGTTAAAACCCTTTATTTACGGCATGGCGCTGGACGAGGGGCTGATTCATGCCGAATCCCTGCTGCAGGATGTGCCGCGTCGCTTTGGCGATTACCGGCCTGGCAACTTTGACACCGGCTTTCACGGGCCGGTCAGCGCCAGCGAGGCGCTGGTGCGCTCCCTGAATCTGCCCGCCGTTCAGCTGCTGGAGGCGCTGGGGCCGAAAAACGTCGCGGCGCGTCTGCGCAATGTGGGTCTGAATTTGCGTTTTCCGCCTGGCGCTGAACCCAATCTTTCATTGATTCTTGGCGGCACCGGGGCGCGCATGGATGAAATTGTCGCGGCCTATAGCGCTTTTGCCCGCCACGGCAATGCCGCTCAGCTGCGCTGGATGCCCGATCAACCGTTGCAGCAGCGACCGCTGCTATCAAAGGAGTCGGCGTGGATTATCCGGCGTATCCTGGCCGGGGAAGCGCAGCCTGCCGGTAATGGCAACGTGCCCGATGTGGTACCGCTGGCATGGAAAACCGGCACCAGTTACGGCTATCGCGACGCCTGGTCGGTGGGTATCAATCCCCGCTATCTGATTGGCGTCTGGGTCGGGCGACCAGATGCCACCCCGGTTGCCGGCCAGTTTGGTTTTGCCTCTGCCGTGCCGATCATGAATCAGATTAACAGCGTGCTGATGAGCCGGCTCGGCAGGCGTGACGTGCCAGGCGATGCGCGTCCGGCCTCGGTCACGGTCGCGACCATCTGCTGGCCAGGCGGTCAGCCGCTGCCCGCCGGAGACGAAAGCTGTCGTCAGCGGCGGCAAAGCTGGGTTGCTTCGGATACGCTGCCGCCAACGCTGCTGGCACCCGGCCAGGAGAGCCTCAGCGGATTACGCCTGAGTTACTGGCAGAATGCGCAGGGACTGCGCGTTGCTGCCGACTGTCCCGGCGCCACCCGTCACGAACGGCTGGTCTGGCCGCTGCCGCTGGAAGCCTGGCTGCCGCCTCAGGAGCGGCGGGCGCAGCGTCTGCCACCTGTTGATACACACTGTCCGCCGCTACAGCAGGGCAGCAGTGCACCGCTGATCGTCACCGGCGTCATTGAGGGGCAAATCGTTAAGCCGCTGCCGGGCAATAGTGCGCTGACGATCCCGGTCGCGGTGCAGGGCGGGCAGGGTACGCAGCGCTGGTGGTTCCTGAATGGTGAGCCTCTCATAACGCAAAATGCCGCAGAGTTGTCGCTGCATCTCAAGCATCCAGGCGAGTATCAGCTGGTGGTGATGGATGAAGAGGGTCAGCTTGTCTCGGTCACTTTTAGCCGGGGCTGACGCTTTTCTGCGCTAAATCACAACCGTTGCGCTTCTGCTTCGACTCAGATCAAGAATTTTCAACAAATCAGGGATCTCTGGTAGGCAATGCCGGACTCAGCCCCTATAATCGGCGCCGTTTATTAACCGGGGCGGACGCCACCGGTTTCTTCAGAACGTCAAGACAGAGGTCATCATGGCAATCGAACGTACTTTTTCTATCATCAAGCCAAACGCCGTCGCTAAAAATGTGATTGGTGCTATCTACAACCGTTTTGAAAGCGCAGGCTTCAAAATCGTTGGCGCAAAAATGCTGCAGCTGAGCAAAGAGCAGGCTGAAGGCTTTTACGCTGAGCACCAGGGCAAGCCATTCTTCGATGGTCTGGTTGAATTCATGACCTCTGGCCCGGTTGTTGTTTCCGTGCTGGAAGGTGAAAATGCCGTTCAGCGTCACCGTGACCTGATGGGTGCCACTAACCCGGCAAACGCACTGGCTGGCACTCTGCGTGCTGACTACGCTGACAGCTTCACCGAAAACGCGACCCACGGTTCAGACTCTGAGGAATCTGCTGCCCGCGAAATCGCTTATTTCTTCGGCGAAAATGAAATCTGCCCACGTACCCGTTAATCGCCTGGCGATAAACGTTACAGCGGCTTTACAAAAATCTGCGTAGGGGAGGTCACTCCCGCCTGTTATCAGGCCGCAGATGTTGTACAATATTGCGCCTTCATTGACATCGCTTAATGAAGGCGTAATTTTTTCACCTATCCCTGAACAGCGCCATAACGTGTAACAACGAGGCCAGAGAATATTATGTCCGAACAGATTGTGACGTCCGCGTCCGCATCCCCTATTGTCGTCTCCCCCAAAAGCCAGAAAATCAACCTGCTGGATCTCAACCGTCAGCAGATGCGCGAATTCTTCCTGTCGCTGGGTGAAAAGCCGTTCCGCGCCGATCAGGTCATGAAGTGGATTTATCACTACTGCTGCGATGACTTCGAGCAGATGACCGACATCAACAAAAAGCTGCGTAACCGGCTGATGGAGCTGACGGAGATCCGCGCGCCAGAAGTGGCGGAAGAGATGCGCTCTACCGACGGCACCATTAAATGGGCTATTCGTGTGGGCGACCAGCTGGTGGAAACGGTTTATATCCCGGAAGGGGACCGCGCTACGCTCTGTGTTTCGTCACAGGTGGGGTGTGCGCTGGAGTGTAAATTCTGTTCGACCGCACAGCAGGGCTTTAACCGTAACCTGCGGGTGTCAGAAATTATTGGTCAGGTGTGGCGTGCGGCGAAAATTGTCGGCGCAGCGAAAATCACCGGCCAGCGTCCTATCACCAACGTGGTGATGATGGGCATGGGTGAGCCGCTGCTCAACCTCAATAACGTGGTCCCGGCGATGGAGATTATGCTGGATGACTTCGGTTTTGGTCTGTCGAAGCGTCGCGTGACCCTTTCTACTTCAGGTGTCGTACCTGCGCTGGATAAACTGGGCGATATGATTGACGTCGCGCTGGCCATTTCCCTGCATGCGCCGAACGATAAGCTGCGCGATGACATCGTGCCGATCAACAAAAAGTACAATATCGAAACCTTCCTGGCGGCGGTGAAACGCTACATTGGTAAATCCAACGCCAATCAGGGACGCGTGACCATTGAGTATGTGTTGCTGGATCATGTCAACGACAGCACCGACGATGCGCATGAGCTTGCCGCATTATTGAAAGAAACACCGTGTAAAATCAACCTGATTCCGTGGAACCCCTTCCCGGGCGCGCCGTATGGCCGTAGCTCAAACAGCCGCATCGATCGTTTCTCCAAGGTGCTGATGGATTATGGTTTTACCACCATCGTGCGTAAAACCCGTGGCGACGATATTGATGCCGCCTGTGGTCAGTTAGCCGGAGAAGTGATCGATCGTACCAAGCGAACGCTGCGTAAAAAAATGGCGGGTGAAGCCATATCTGTGAAGGCTCTCTAGAAGAGTGACAGAGTGCGTTTCCTGAAGTGATGACGCGTGGCAGGCTGCAGCCTGTCAACGTCAACCGGATGGAAACGATTATGCGTAACGGATTACCTGCAGTTTTACTGGCGCTGTTTGTTGTAAGCGGGTGTGTCAGCCAGCCCTGTGAACCCGGCGCTGAAGAGGTGCGTCTGCAGTTAGGGATGCACTATCTGGCCGGTGGAGATTATGCCGCAGCTGAGCGAAACTTTCTGCGTGCACAGGCGGCCGCGCCCGAAGACTACCGGGTCTCGCTTGCACTGGCACGGCTGGCGCAGCAGCAGGGTAATCAGACAGCGGCGCAGGCACGGTTTATACTGGCACAGCAGCAGGCCCCGGATAATGGTTTTGTTGCTAACAATTACGGTGCGTTTCTCTGCGCTTTAAGGCAGTATGACGAAGCGCATCAACAGTTTAGTCGGGCAGGCGCTGCACCTCAGTTTGATGCACGCAATGACGCGCGTGAACTGGCAGGGTTTTGTTATCTGCAGGCGGGCGATGTTGCCGCTGCCCGCAGGACGTTACGCCAGGCCCTTGAGGCCGACAGACGCAAAGCGGATTCGCTGCTGTCGGAAGCTGAAAAGCTGATGGCAGATAATCAGCTGGCAAAGGTGCAGGTTTTGCTCGACGTTTACCAGCAACAGTTGCCCGAAACGGCACGAAGTCTGGCGTTACACTTACGTTTCGCCGCGCTACAGGGAAATGCCGCTGACGTTTCACGTTATGGCGACCAGTTAGCGCGACGTTTTCCGCAATCGATACAGTACCAGCGTTATTTAGCTAATGAATACTGAAGCCACTCAAGAAAACTCTGCATTACATTCAACAGGTGAACGCCTGCGTCTGGCCCGTGAGCAGATGGGGCTGACGCAGCAGAACGTCGCTGAGCGCCTGTGCCTGAAACTCTCTACCGTGCGTGACATTGAGGAAGACAAATCGCCTGCCGATTTAGCCTCTACGTTCCTGCGCGGCTATATTCGCTCTTACGCGCGTCTGGTGCACATTCCTGAAGAGGAACTGCTGCCAATGATGGCGAAACAGACACCGGTTCGGGCTGCAAAAATCGAACCGATGCAAAGTTTCTCACTGGGTAAGCGCCGCAAAAAACGCGACGGCTGGCTGATGATTTTCACCTGGCTGGTCGTGTTTGTGGTGGTGGGGCTGACCGGCGCCTGGTGGTGGCAGAACCATAAGGCGTCGCAGGATGACCTGGTGCCGATGACCGATCAGAACAGCAGTAGCGGCGACAATGGCCAGTCGATTCCGCTGGGTGAATCCAGCGGTGACAGCACGGCCCCAGCAGCACCTGACGAAAGTAATACCACTACCAGTAACAGCGTGGCCAGCACGCCAGCGAGTGCGGCTCCGGCCGCCAGCGCCAGCAATAGCGCGACTGCCGCACAGCAGGACACCAACAGCAATGCGGTGGTATCGCCGAGTCAGGCACCTGTGGAAAACACGGCGGCTGCCCCTGCAGCTACCCAGTCCGGTACCAGCACATCACCTCAGATGCCAGTAGGCGCAGCCGCAGTCAGTGAGCCGGCTGCTGACCCTAACGCAGTGGTCATGACCTTTAACGCCGACTGCTGGCTGGAAGTGAGTGATGCGACCGGTAAAAAACTGTTCAGCGGTATTCAGCGCAGTGGTGGTAAACTCAGCCTCGCAGGAACGCCTCCGTATCGTCTGAAAATTGGCGCGCCTTCCGCGGTTCAGGTGCAATATCAGAATCAGCCCGTTGATTTAAGCCGTTTTATCCGTAATAACCAGGTTGCTCGCCTGACGTTGGGTGCGCAATAACAGCGTATCGCGTACCGGGCAATTGTGGAGAAGAAATATGCATAACGAAGCACCCATTATCCGCCGTAAATCCAAACGCATTTACGTCGGCAAGGTGCCGGTCGGTGACGGCGCGCCAATCGCCGTTCAGTCGATGACCAACACCCGCACCACTGACGTGGAAGCGACGGTAAATCAGATCAAAGCCCTTGAGCGCGTCGGTGTCGACATCGTGCGTATCTCGGTGCCTACCATGGATGCCGCAGAAGCATTCAGACTGATCAAACAGCAGGTAAACGTCCCGCTGGTTGCAGATATTCATTTTGACTACCGCATCGCCCTGAAAGTCGCCGAATATGGCGTCGACTGCCTGCGCATCAATCCCGGTAATATCGGGAACAATGAGCGCATCCGCATGGTGGTCGACTGCGCACGCGACAACAATATTCCGATTCGAATTGGCGTGAACGCCGGTTCACTCGAAAAAGATCTGCAGGAAAAGTATGGCGAGCCGACGCCGCAGGCGTTGCTGGAATCTGCCATGCGCCATGTCGATCACCTCGACCGTCTTAACTTCGATCAATTCAAAGTCAGCGTTAAAGCCTCGGACGTCTTCCTCGCGGTTGAATCTTATCGTCTGCTGGCGAAACAGATTGAACAGCCCCTGCATCTCGGCATCACCGAAGCGGGGGGGGCGCGCGCAGGCGCAGTGAAATCAGCGATTGGACTTGGTCTGCTGCTGTCAGAGGGGATCGGCGATACGCTGCGCATCTCGCTGGCGGCCGATCCGGTTGAAGAAGTCAAAGTCGGTTTTGATATCCTGAAGTCACTGCGTATTCGCTCTCGCGGTATCAACTTCATCGCCTGCCCGACCTGCTCACGTCAGGAGTTTGACGTCATCGGTACGGTCAACGCGCTGGAGCAGCGTCTGGAAGATCTCATCACGCCGATGGATGTGTCGATTATCGGCTGTGTAGTCAACGGACCCGGCGAAGCGACCCTCTCTACGCTGGGCGTAACCGGCGGCAGCAAGAAGAGTGGTTTCTACGAAGATGGTGTGCGTCAGCGCGATCGTCTCGACAACAATGACATGATCGATCAGCTGGAAGCGCGCATTCGTGCCAAAGCGTCGATGCTGGATGCCAGCCGCCGTATTGATGTGCAGCATCTGGAAAAATAATGGCGTGCGCGGCCTGCGTACGTGACTTTTTTGACTGAACCTCATAAGGTATGATGCCGGACAGGTTTTTTTGCATTAAGAGATTTTAACGTGGCGAAGAATATTCAGGCGATTCGCGGGATGAACGACTACCTGCCTGCCGATACTGCCCTCTGGCAACGGATTGAAGGCGTTCTCAAGCAGACGCTGGCGAGCTACGGTTACAGCGAAATTCGCTTACCGCTGGTAGAGCAAACCCCACTGTTTAAACGCGCCATCGGTGAAGTCACCGACGTGGTTGAAAAAGAGATGTATACCTTCGATGACCGCAATGGTGAAAGCCTGACGCTGCGTCCGGAAGGCACGGCAGGCTGCGTGCGCGCCGGTATCGAACACGGTTTACTCTACAACCAGGAACAGCGCCTGTGGTACATGGGACCGATGTTCCGCTATGAGCGTCCGCAGAAAGGCCGCTATCGTCAGTTCTATCAGATTGGCGTGGAAGTGTTTGGTCTGCAGGGACCGGACATTGATGCTGAACTGATCATGCTGAATGCCCGCTGGTGGAAAGCCCTGGGTATCTCTGAACACGTTCGTCTTGAACTCAACTCTATCGGTTCGCTGGAAGCTCGTGCTCGCTACCGTGACGCGCTGGTTGCCTTCCTTGAGCAGCACAAAGACGTGCTGGACGAGGATTGCAAACGCCGCATGTACAGCAACCCGATGCGCGTTCTCGACAGCAAAAATCCCGATGTTCAGCAGCTGCTGAATGATGCGCCACAGCTTGGCGACTATCTGGATGACGAATCCCGCGAGCATTTCAGCGGCCTGTGTGCGTTGCTGGATGACGCTGGCATCAGCTACACCGTCAATCAGCGTCTGGTACGCGGCCTGGATTACTACAACCGCACCGTGATTGAGTGGGTTACCGATAGCCTGGGTTCACAGGGCACGGTGTGTGGCGGCGGTCGCTATGATGGCCTGGTTGAGCAGCTCGGTGGTCGTGCTACACCTGCTGTGGGTTTCGCCATGGGCATGGAGCGTCTGGTGCTGCTGGTTCAGGCGGTTAATCCTGAATTTGAACCGACGAGCAATGTGGATGTCTATGTTATCGCTTCAGGTCAGGGCGTGCAGTCTGCTGCGATGCAGCTGGCTGAGAAATTGCGTGATGAAGCGCCGGAACTGAGGCTGATGACCAACTTTGGCGGTGGCAACTTCAAGAAGCAATTTGCCCGTGCTGACAAGTGGGGCGCACGCGTTGCCCTGGTGTTAGGCGAAGATGAAGTTAAAGCCGGTCAGGTCGTGATTAAAGATCTGCGCCGTGGCGAGCAGCAAACGCTGGATCAGGCAGAGGCTGCTGCTGTATTGCGCACGCTGTTACAGTCAGCGTGACACAGCACCAACCATAGAAAGGAGAGGGATTGCGTGGAAGTGTATAGCAATGAGAACGAGCAGACCGACGCGCTGCGCAACTTTTTTGCCAGTAATGGCAAAGCGTTAGCCATTGGCGTAGTCATCGGCATTGCTGCGCTGGGTGGCTGGCGTTACTGGAGCAGTCATCAGGATGATACGGCGAAATCCGTGTCCGCGCAGTATCAGCAGCTCACCAGCGCCATGCAGGCGGGTAAACCCGAAACGCTGGAAGCGGTCAACCGCTTTGCCAGTGAAAACAGCAATACCTACGGTGCGCTGGCTGCGATGGATCTGGCGAAGCAGTATGTTGACGCTGGTCAGCTTGATAAGGCCGCGACGCTGCTGCAAAACGGACTGAAAGACACCAAAGATGCCAATCTGCAGGCGGTGATTAACCTGCGCCTGGCACGCATTCAACTGCAACAGAATCAAGCGGATGCGGCGCTTAAAACCCTTGACGGTGTGAAGGGTGATGGCTGGACAGCCATTGTGGCCGATATTCGTGGCGAAGCGCTGCTGACCAAAGGTGACAAGCAGGGCGCGCGCGATGCCTGGAGTAAAGGAGTCGAATCTGACGCCTCTCCGGCATTGAAGCAAATGATGCAGATGAAGATGAATAACTTAAGCTAAGCCAGTCAAGAGAGCGCACATGGAATTACGTAAATACCTGCTGCCAGGACTGATTTCAGTCACTTTGCTCAGCGGTTGTTCGCTGTTTAGCGGCGAAGAAGATGTAGTAAAAATGGCCCCGTTGCCGAAGGTAGAAAATCAGTTCACGCCACAGAAAGTGTGGAACACCTCGGTAGGCGATGGCGTTGGTGATTTCTACTCAAATCTGCATCCTGCCTGGCAGGACAACACCGTTTTTGCAGCCGATCGTTTTGGTATTGTCAAAGCACTGGATGCCGCAGACGGTAAAGAAAAATGGAAAGTCGATCTCTCTGAGAAAACCGGTTTCTTCTCGAAAAACCGCTCAGCGCTGTTATCAGGCGGCCTGACCGCTGATGGCGATCGGGTTTATGTTGGCAGCGAGCGCGGCAAAGTTTATGCCCTGAATAGCAGTGATGGCAGCCTGGTCTGGCAGACCAGCGTCGCAGGTGAAGCGCTGTCTCGTCCTGTTGTCAGCGATGGTCTGGTACTGGTGCATACCAGTAACGGCATGCTGCAGGGACTGGATCAGAGCAGCGGTGCGGTGAAGTGGAGCGTCAACCTGGATATGCCAGCGTTGTCTCTGCGCGGTGAATCTGCACCTGCTGTCGCATTTGGCGGCGCGATTGTCGGTGGCGATAATGGTCGTGTCAGCGCCGTGGTGCTGAACCAGGGACAGCTGATCTGGCAGCAGCGTATTTCTCAGGTCAGCGGTGCCACTGAGATCGACCGCCTTAACGACGTCGATACCACGCCGGTTATCGTTAATGGCGTAGTGTATGCACTCGCTTACAACGGTAACCTGTCGGCGCTGGATCTGCGCTCCGGCCAGATTTTGTGGAAACGCGAAATTGGCGGTGTGAAAGATCTGATTGTCGATGCCGGTCGTATCTATCTGGTCGATCAGGATGACCGCGTGATTGCGCTGAACGCTGACGGCGGTGTTGCCATCTGGCGTCAGAGCGATCTGCTGCATCGCAACCTGACGTCACCGGTGCTTTATAACGGCTATTTGGTGGTCGGCGACAGTGAAGGTTATCTGCACTGGCTGAACACCACCGATGGTCGTTTTGTCGCACAGCAGAAACTGGATAGCTCAGGCTTCCAGACTGAGCCAGTGGTCGCCAGCGATAAGCTGCTGATCCAGTCGAAAGACGGCGAGGTTTATGCGATTACCCGTTAACGGGTAAACGTCTGGCAGGTGAAATCCTCCGTTCCGACGGCTCCTGATTTAATCAGGGGCCGTTTCGTTTTTAGTCAGGCATGGTATTCTTTGCGCCTTAAGCCTGAACTTAACGGCCAGAGCCGTTATAATCACGCCATTCGGGCGATTCATTATTTATTGAGGCATTTTGTTATGGTACCTGTGGTCGCGCTGGTTGGGCGTCCCAATGTGGGAAAATCTACGCTATTTAACCGCTTAACCCGCACACGTGATGCGCTGGTAGCGGATTTTCCTGGACTGACT
>Ga0209371_1002257_pt1 | contig 11064 bp, 13 predicted proteins | sample AgamicAtAmrz_FD_187165 | JGI IMG/M metagenome (GOLD analysis project Ga0209371, IMG submission 187165) | Agave microbial communities from Guanajuato, Mexico - At.Am.rz (SPAdes) (version 2) | ecosystem: Host-associated > Plants > Roots > Rhizosphere | place: Guanajato, Mexico | collected 2012-06-07
TAGAACGGCGGACTGTTAATCCGTATGTCACTGGTTCGAGTCCAGTCAGAGGAGCCACATTTAAGAAGCCCGCTTAAGGAAACTTAAGCGGGCTTTTTGCTTTTGTGCGCCGATAGCATCAACTCAGAATTGCCGCCAGCCGGGCAAGGACGTCATTAACCACGGCATCAGGTACACGTTCCAGGCGCGTGCCGTTTCGAGCCGCCATATCAAGGGTTCTGGGCTGGTCGCAGCGAATCACACCCGTTGTTTTTGTTCCCGCCGTCTCCAGAGAGACGGCAAAACCTGCTGTACGCGCAAAGTTCCCGCCGCGGGTAATGGGAACAACAACGGGAAGCCGGGTGAACTGGTTAAATGATGCCGGAGAAACAATAAGCACCGGACGTTTTCCGCGTTGCTCATGCCCAGAGGTGGGATCAAGCGAAACGAGCCAGATTTCTCCTCTGTCCATTTACAGGATCTCCTTACCCACCGCAGGAGCGTTAATCCATTCCCGATCCTCTTCGCTTCTTTCAGCGTGTGGATCGCACTGCGCCAGCAGTTCTTCGAGTGAATAACGGGGCCGTTTTTGGGGTTCAACGATCAGGCAGCCATTATCAGTGGTGATACCCACCTCGCTGTCCGCAGACAACGCCAGCGTTTTTAGCACTGCAGGGGGTACTGCCAGCATGACGGATCCGCCCACCTTTTTCAGTCGCGTGTAATACATAAACCACCTCCGGAAGTTATATTTTAATATAACATCACGAGAAGGTTGCGTGCAATTTATCGTCAACGTCATTGTCTTAGTTTCCTTTTGTCCCGGCGGGATCGCCTTGCCCGGTAGAGAAAGCCGATGGTAGAAAAGTTAGCCTGAGGAACAAAGGATTATCCGAAATCTGATTACCGAAATGCGGCGCAGCTTCCGGTTCAGCACGCCGCAGAAAAGCCATCGGCACTAGCGCGACGTGAAACGCCTTTTTACGATGGCCTGGCGGATTATTATCCCTCAGGCCAGACGCGCTATCGCCTGAAAGAACACCTCTTCGGTCAGGGCAATGCCCTCCCCGGAAGGCTCAACTTCGCCGCGCATACGCCACCCGCCCTCCGGGGCCATGCACAGATAAAACACCTCTTTTTCTGACGCGTCACCGGGTGCAACAACGCTCATGATGACGTGCCCGATATTACCGTCCCGGCACAGCTGCTCGGGAATAATACTTACGTACCCTGAGCCATTTCTGATGCAGAGCGTGGCGATCTCATAGCGGCATATCCCGCTGCTGAGGCTGAAGCCGATGGCACTCATATCCTGAATGGATTTTGTCGATCTCTCCACCACCATGCCGGAGCCGGTAAACCAGCCGGTAATTTGCTGCACCAGGCGATCCATCGCTGCGCAAAAGGCCGCCACTTCCCTTGCGGCCGATTTCTCAAGCGCTGCACCGGCATTTTGTCGCTGCTGCACTTTTTCAAAAAAACGTTCTCTGGCTGACACCTGTCCTCCCTGTGTCTCTCTGTTCTGGTTGATTATCCCTGGTCCGGCGCACGCTGCCTGAGCAACGCATAACGGGCAAGCAGCTGCTTCATGTGCTGCTCCGTCTGAAGCGACTGGGCGGGCGGCAACGGCTGGTCAGCAGGGATCAGGGCCAGCTGGCGCAGCCGCTCTTCAGCCGGTACGGCGCGGTTAAATGACTGCGTGATGGAAAATACCTGTGATTTGAGTTCACTCACGGTGATGTATTTGCCCCGGCGCTCATCCAGGCTATTTAGCTGCCCGGTAAGATGCTGTAGCCCCTGCATACCCTGATACCAGCCGTCGAGAAATTCCTGCGGCAGCGCCATCGCCTTCAGCTGCTGCTGGAGTGTTGCGGCTTGCTCAGGCGAAAGCGTGACCGACCGCGGTTTCAGCGCGGTATAAAGCGGCGTGAGTAACGGGTCCGGCTGATGATTGTATTGCCACGCCCAGCCTGTCAGCCCGGCCATCACCAGCATGGTCAACATGCCAGCGGCAAACGGCTTCCAGAGTTTTGCCGCCGGCATGCCCTGCTGAGGCGCGACATAAACCCGCCGCGCGTGCGTCTCGCTGACGGCTGGCGGGAGCGCAACGCCGTTATGCGCGACGGTAGCATGGCTCTCTGGCCCACTGCCGCTGTTTTCCAGCCGCACCGCCGCGCTGTGGATTAAGGTTCGCAGCGCGTCCGTCTGGCTGGCGTGCTTTAACTCCAGACACTGCAGCGCCTCGCCGATGGATGTCAGATGCTGTTCCGCCTGGTACAGCGGGCCGTGCTCGGTAGATGTCGGGGTGATGACGCGTATAGCCTGCTGGAGTCGCCTGCTGAGCGCGTTCAGTATTTCCACCCTGGCATGCACCGGCTGCGGCCATAAAGCGTCCCACTGCCGGACAATCAGCGCCTCAATAAGCGCCAGCCCTTCGTTGAGGCCAGCCAGGCCGGATCGTTGCGTTCGCGTAAGGGTGTACCAGGCTGCGGTCTGCAGCTCAATGCCGTTGTGTTCAAACAGATTAAGACAGTACTGCTCAGCCAGCAGCCAGTTCACATCCGGTCGCGCCGGATGCGTCAGCTTGTTCATCTCCTCCCGCAGGCGAGCGTAATCCGCAAGCGTGCGCGGATCGCCGCCGGTGTTGAGATGGCGGTCGGTTGGGGTTGTTGTCATGATTTTTATTCGCAGAGTGGATCAGAGGGCCGCGTGCGCATCCAGGTACTGCTGCTGTTTCATATGCCTGATCAGCACCCGCCCCTGCGGCATAAACGCCGTGCCGTAGCGTACCAGCCCGATACCCTTGAGTTCCGCATCAATGGCATAGCGCAGCTCACCGGGCTGAGTCTGCTCAAGCAAAACGACGTGCAGCTTTTTCAGACGCGGCTCGTATTTCAGCAGCACAGTAGAAAGCTTCTCCATCAATTCATGCGTGGTGCCCGGCATTCCCTGCAGGATTTTGGTCATATCCGGCAGGCCGTAGTCCGGCAGATGCGCCAGGCTTCCGGCGCGACTGTTGAGGATGCGCTGCATATTGTCGAGCACGGAGAGGATCACCTGATCCGCTTCGCTGACCTGCTGCAACGCCAGCCCGCCAGCAAAGTTGCCATACAGCATTTCATAGAGTGAGGGGGCGTTATGTTTCTGGGGCATTACTCGTCCTTAACAGGCATTAACGTCAGCGCGCGATCTCCCGCCTCAATAATTCGGGGTTTATCCGGGTCGAGGTCTTCACGCGACAGTACCAGCTTCCAGCTATTGTTAATGGTATCCGGATGACGGAAAAGACCGGCCACTGCAACAAACCGGGCATCAGCCTCCATCGGCATATCCAGGCTGACATCACCGCCTGGCTTGACGATCGCATCGCGGCTGGTCAGCAGATCGGCCTGCAGGACGGTGTCGCCCTCTTTCAGCAGCTGCTGATACACCGTTTTATCAAAAGATTTCCTGTCCCTCAGCTGATAGACCCGGATCGCTACAGGCTCTGAGAGTGAGTTATTTTCCCGCGCATCGGTGTTCAGTGCTTCCCTGGCGGTGAAGTCCAGGTGCAGCTGATTAATCTGTTTATAAAAAACGGAACTGAATACCGACTTACTGCCTTCGGTGACGCTCTGGGTGAGTCCACATCCGCTCAGGCTGCATGCCAGGAGCGGAAGTAGCCAGAGCGCGGGTTTAGTTATACCGGTACGTAACACGTCGATGTCCTTGTTGTGGTGTTGCAGGCTGCAGGCCGCTGTAATAGCCCACGACCGTGGTAAACGTGGCGGGGATATCCGCTGGCGGGGCGCCCTCTTCCGCGCCCAGTACGCCGTTCATGCCCAGCCAGAGGGGTGCCTCGCCGAGCGGCGGCACGCCAAGTAACGAGGTGGGGACCGTCAGCTGGATTTTTGCCCGAAAACGCCAGCCCAGATAAACGCGCAGCATCACCAGAAAGTCCTGGTAGATCAAACCGTCCGGTTTCCAGCCCTGCGCTTCGTTTTCATTGTCCGTGATGAGCGCGATCAGCAACTGACTACTGGCATCCATCGCCTCATCGCCCAGCGGTGTGTTGCCATCGAGCAGAATGTCTTCATCCCCACAGAAACCCAGCGGCTGCCTGATTTCCACGGGGCGCAGACAGTACGGACTGACCTGCACTCGGGTATCAGGCGCCAGCAAACTTACCAGCGCCTGTATCCCCTCTTCGGTTTTCCCCGGCAGGCGCAGCACGCTGAGCAGCGCCAGAAACCGTGACACCGGCGTGGCGATGTGTCTGGCGGTACCGGGGATGCCCAGCCCCACCAGCCCCAGCAACGATTGAGACAGCGCGTCGGTACCGCCTGGCTCAAACGAGGCCGGGTAAGCGTATTTGCGCCAGATGCGATAAAACTGCGTCAGGATGCGGTGGCTGAAGATATCAAGAAAGCCCTGCTGGGCCTCATGCCCTTCCCGGCGCTGGGTAATGTTATCGAGATACGCGGGCGGGAGCGGCGAATCGACGCCATACAGCCCCATAAACGTGGTGCGGATAACGGGTGGTCTGCCCGGATCCTCATCATCGTACTCTACGTTTTTCAGTTCGCTCGCGGGAAAGCCCATCCCCGGATGGGGGCAGAAGCGCACCGGGTCATCCGAGGGTGCGCTGGTTGACCCCATAAGGGGTTTCCCCGGCTGGCGTTTCTCCAGCAACTGGCAGAACCGATAAAAGTTTATCCGAGTGAGTTCAGCCTCCAGCCGCGGATTCAGCCGGGAATACGGCGATGGTGCTTCTCTTCCCATTCCAGGCGCTCTCCGGTCGGTTGCAGAATAATAATCAGGTGATTAAACAGGTAGATATCGGTATACAGCGCAAAAAAGCGACTCAGCATCTCACCAAACAAACAGATATCGCCGCGCCCGGCAAAGCCGTGGCTGTCGAGCGTCACCTCTATTTGCACCCCACGCACCAGATAGCCCTGCTCAAAACGTTCCGTTTCACCGTGCCTGACGTCAATAATGGCTTCCAGACGACGGCGATTCATCTCGCTGTTTGTCCACTCGTACAGCGCCAGCGTGCCGCGTAACACTTCAGCGTTGTCCATCATCGACAGAAAACCGCTGCCGAGGTGGCTCAGCACCCGCCAGTGAAAACGATCCTGGTCCGGCGGGTAACAGGGCAGCGTCGGGGCGCAGAGGTTGCGTACTGTGAGACGGGTAGCCGTATTTCTCACCACCGTATCCAGTACCGTGCTTTGCAACGCCCGGCGCGGCAGCTGGCCATTGGTGCCGGTCAGCGTCAGGGAAAGACTTTCATTGTCCGGGACCGTGTGATTATCGAACGCTTCACCGCCGAGGATAAGCCAGGTGTTGTGCAATCCGGACGGACCACGGCGAATGCGGGTGTGATAGTAATATTCCGGGGCATCGTGGCGCAGCATTCCGCCCTTATGGCGAAAGCTGGAAAACGGAACCCAGGTCTGCAGGCTGGAGGACATCACCGCGTCCACCGAGTAAATTTCGGTAGCCAGGCCAGCGCGGCTTCAAAGCCTTCGCTATCAACAAGAGCCAGCACCTCTGCCTCCAGCGCGAGTACGTCATCACCCGCCGTGCCGGCCACCGTTTCCGGTTCTGTTCGCCAGCCGCTGTTAACTTCACGCACCTTCTCATTGATCCAGTTCAGGGTGACGTTATCCGGTGCAGTACCCGTAAGCGCGTTTAGTTTTCGCGCCAGCGCACTGCTGGCCGGATCGCGGATAAGGCGATTATTTGCCACGCCATACCAGGGCAGCAGTGCGCTCAGCAGTGGCTGACTGTGATCGAGACCAAAGCGCTGATACCAGGGTGCACCGTCCTGAATGTGGTGCTGCAGGCGACCAGCAACATTGCGCAGATTATGCAACGCCGTGAGCTGATGGTCAGACACAGCAGGATGCTCTACCAGGGCGTGAGCCTGCTGCGCAACAGAGACTATCTGCTGACGGTTCACTACAAATGACAGTATCGTCCCTGCGCCACAGACACCGATAATGGCCATTAGCGTCCAGGCAAGGGGTTGCTCCCACGCCATACCGACACGGCGACCACGCACACGGGTGCAGTCGTCAACAATGCCCTGCCAGATTGGTGACAGGTGCAGAGCGTGTTGATGGGGCAACACCACGCTCGCGTTATCTGTTTTCTCCGGGGTGGACTGAGGTTGAGTGACCTGACTGAACATCAGGCCGCGCAGCGGAACGCGCTGCTGCGAGAGTGAGAGCCACGGCACAAGCTGCTGCGCCCAACGGGCGATACCGCCATCGTTAAGGTGCTGGCCCAGACGCAGCAGGAAGTCGTGGCTGTTGTTCTCCGCGATCTGGCTCATCCCCTGCGCCCGCAATGTCGGCAGCATCAGCTCAAGCTGGCGGAGAACATCGTCTTGTTTTGCCCGCAGCGGAAAGCTTACTCCCACCGCCTGCTCAGGGCGCGTTGTCTGCGGCCAGTCGCTATCACGCAGTTGCCACAGCCAGACCGGTGCGGAATAGCGCAACAGCGCACTGATTTTTTCCAGCCCGCGTAAATCGCTGTCGCTGATGTGCGGTGTCAGGGTAAGGGAGTGCGGGATTACTCACTGTTATCCTGGTGCGCCAGGCGCAGGGTCAGTTCGGGCTGCATCACCGCAATCTGGCGGTCGTCATCCCCGAACTGGTTGCGGATATCATGCCAGCGCTGGCGGTAACGCACCGGACGCTCAGCCACCTCATCAGGCTTCAGGCAGTTGCCGCCATTCGCCCGCATCAGCGGCAGCGCCAGGACGACGACGGTTTCCTGGGCCTCGCCTTCGAGTGACAGCGCTGGCGGCAGGGCATCTGCATTACCGGTATCAATCAGCGTGCCGTCCTGAAAGCGAACCCGCAGCTGGCTGGCCTGCAAACGCCCAAACGTTAGCGCGTCCGGTTCAAAGGTTGCCTCAATCACGCCCCACGGATGGGTGAGGCCCAACTGAGCAATACATTCCGCAGACCAGGCCGCATACGCGGCCTGTTGCTGAAAATGCTGAGGCGAGATCATGATCCCCCGCCCCCATAACGGTTGTTCCGTTTTCATCGGCTTCCTGCCTTAATTACGCTTTCGCCTTCGGCATCTGGCTAACCAGCGACAGGTTGACGTCCATGCCTTCTACCTGGAAGTGCGGAACCGCGTACAGCTTGACGCGGAAGAAGCCCGGGTTGTCCTCAATATCTTCTACCACCACTTTCGCATCGCGCAGCGGGTGCGAGGCCTGTAGCTCGTCGCCGGGGTCGGTCATCTCGGTAACCAGACTTCTGACCCAGGTGTTCAGCTCAAGCTCCAGCAGACGACGATCTTTGGTGGTGCCGATGTTTTCGCGCTGGATAAGCTTCAGGTAATGCGCGATGCGCGACAGCAGGAAGATGTAAGGCAGACGCGCATTAATGCGGCTGTTGGCGGTGGCATCGGCGGTATCGTACAGCGCCGGTTTCTGTGCGGAGTTAGCCGAGAAGAAGCAGGCGTAGTCGCGGTTTTTGTAGTACGAGAGCGGAATAAAGCCGAGGCTGGCAAACTCAAACTCGCGGGTTTCCGGGATCATTACCTCGGACGGGATTTTCACCTGATTGCCGGTGCCGAGATCGTAGAGGTGAATCGGCAGATCCTTAACCGCCCCGCCCGCCTGCGGGCCGCGAATCTGCACGCACCAGCCGTTATTAATAAAGCTGCGTACCATGTTGGAGGCAAAAGCAAACGCGGCGCTGGTCCAGAGATATTTCTCATGATCCGGGCCTTTCACCTGTTCAACGTAGTTGAAGTTACGTACCGGGACGGTATCGGGGCCATACGGCAGGCGGCCCAGCACGCGCGGCATTACCAGGCCGATATAGCGCGCGTCGTCGGTGTCGCGGAACGATTTCCACTTGATGTATTCGGCGCGATCGAAATAGTTGCCGATATCTTTGATTGCCGCCACGTCTTCCATTGATTCTTTAAGGAAAAATTTCGGGCCTGCGGAACCAATAAACGGCATATGGGCGGCGGCAGAGACTTTAGAGATGTTGCGCAGCAGAGTAATATCCTGCGGGCCGGCATCAAACTCATACGCCGAAATAATCGCGCCGATCGGTTCGCCACCGGGGGTGTCATATTCCGCGGTATAGGTGTGCCAGTACAGCCCGCTCTGAATAAGTTCCGGCGCGTCGTCAAAATCCTGACGTAAATCGTCTTTTGACACGTCGAGAATTTCGGTTTTTACGTTTTGGCGATAATCAGTGTTATCCACCAGCTGCTTCAGACCGCGCCACAGTGATTCCACTTTCTGAAACTCATCATGGTGCATCACCGCATCCAGTTGACGGCTGATTTGATAATCCAGTTCGGCGATATGGTGGTCGATTAAGGTTTTGTCGAGCTTATCGACGTTTTGTCCTGACTGACGGATGCAATTTAAAAAGACCTGCATCGCCGCGGTGAGACGCTCACTGGTAGAGGCTTCTGCCAGCGCGCTATCATCCAGAAAAGCGTTAATATCGCCGAGGCGTGATGCGGGCGTGAGATTAATTTTCCTAAACAGCGACGTATAAACGCTATCACCCGCTGTTTTTTCCAGAACCGTGGGATTTCCCTGTGCAGGCGTTGTTTCAGTATTGACAGACATTAGCATTCTCTCGATTAATCCATTAACAGACAGGCCCGGAGATTATTTCGGGGCGAGCGCACTCATTTCATCGCGTAACTCTCGGGACAGCGCCGGATCTTTGAGTATTTTTTCCAGCTCTTTTCTGAAAGTGGCGTTATCAAGCAGATTGGATTTCAGATCGCGTAACAAATTACGCATCGCCAGCATGGCGCGAAGCTGAGGGATCTGACGCGCCACCTGCTCAGGTTCAAAGTCTTTAATATCCCTGAATGCCAGCCGGATATTCTCTTCACTGCCGTCGTCAGACAGGGTGTTTTTTACGGTAAGGTTTACTGCCGGGGAGAATTCTGAAAGAACACTGTTGAAATTGTTTTTATTAATATCGACTTTTTTCCTTTCTGATAACGGTCTTGATTCCTCGCCATTACTGAAATCCCCCGTCACCAGTAGCTTAAGCGGTAATTCAATCTTTTTCTGCGCCCCACCGGTATGCAAGTCGAGCCGCAGATTTATACGTGCCTTAGGCACTTCGTTCTGGAAACTTTCGCTCATAAATCCCTCTGTTGTATCGCCCTTTAATAATTTTCCGAACTGCACATCTTTACAGCCATGATAAAACGGGCATCTGAATAAAATCAAATAAGCGACCTTAAGACTGTCTATAAGACATCCCTTAATAATATTGATGTTTATTCATAATTTCAGGTATCGTTGCTTTTAGTTATTATTTAAATGAATACCCCGCCGTGCGCTGAACGCCAGAACAAAACGCTGAAATCAGCACGCCTTCTGATTATTATATATCCGTTAAATTATTTTAATGCTGAATATAACCGCGACTCCCAACTTAAGAATCCGCGCACAGGCTCTCACTATTAATCTTCTGACACCCGTACCCCGGCTGAGGAATTCTGCCGCCCTCCTTTGCGCAGGATTATTAATTCGTTTTTTGTATGCAAACCTGTGCCGCAGCGCCAGACACATCGCGGCGCGCTTTATCCCCCACCGCCTCATAAATAAAATAGTGAAACGCATTAAAATAATGCATAACCGCACGCCATTTCAGACACAATAAAATATTTATTTTTACAAAAAGAAAAATATTCATTTGAACAATAAAGTTCATTATTAATTGATGACATATATTAATCGCCCGCAAAACGTCTGCCAGGTTTGCTGACACCCGCTCTGCCTGAACCGCTGGCATAAAAAAACCCGCATTGCGCGGGCCGGGGTTAAATCTGATAGTCGATTGCCGTCTCGGCTGTATCCAGCGCCTGACGTTTAATCTCGTCCACCGACAGCGACGGGTTACACAGCTCGATAAAGCGCCACACGTAGTTGCGCTGCAGCTGCCCGCGCTTCAGGCCGAGCCATACGGTGTTGGCATCAAACAGGTGACGGGTATCCAGCCGCAAAAGATGCCCGTCTTCCTGGCCACTCGCCTGGTCCGCCACCAGCCCGATGCCTAACCCCAGTTCAACGTAGGTGCGGATCACATCGGAATCCTGGGCGCTGAGCACCACGTCTGGCGTCAGTCCTTTGCGCTGAAACGCCTCATCGATACGCGAGCGCCCGGTTATCCCCTGGCGGTAGGTAATCAGCGGCCAGCGGCTGATGTCTTCCAGGGTAAGCGTGCTGACCTGAGCCAGGGCGTGATCCTGCGGCACCAGCAGGCTGTGATACCAGCGGAACCACGGATAAGCCACCAGCGTCGGGTCGTTGCTCAGCCGCTCGCTGGCAATACCAATATCCGCCGTACCGCTTTGCAGCAGCGCTTCGATCTCCTGCGGGGTGCCCTGAATCAGCTCCAGACGGACGTCCGGGAACAGCACGCGAAACTCTTTAATGATCGACGGCAGGCTGTAGCGCGCCTGAGTATGGGTAGTGGCTACCGTTAATATGCCGGAAGCATCGTTGGTAAACAGATCCGCCAGGCGACGCACGTTGCTGGCCTCATTCAGGATCCGTTCGGCAATCACCAGCAGGGCTTTACCCGGTTCTGTCATACCTAATAACCGTTTTCCGCGCCGGATAAAGATCTCAATACCAAGCTCCTCTTCCAGTTCGCGAATGTGGCGGCTGACGCCAGACTGAGAGGTATAAAGCATATTAGCGACTTCGGTCAGGTTGTAGTCCCGCCGCGCCGCCTCGCGAATAATTTTGAGTTGCTGAAAGTTCACATTACCCCCGGGCATGTCCAACATGGCCCTATTGTTAAAGTGTGACGAGAGGGTTAACAAATAATAAAAACCTGCATTTTATTACTTTATGGAATAAAGAGATGGATAAGCGGCGGGAAAAAACGGTATTGCAGAGGATGAATAACGACATCGAAAAAGCGGATTAGCACAGTAAACGTCAGGTACCGGGCGATACGATGCGTCGCCCCGTACCTGTTAGCAAGGATCAGCTGACCAGCATCAGTTCGCGGTTCTCCAGCGCCGGACGCGTCACCAGTGACATAAGAATTTCTTTTACTGCCTGCGCCTGCGGAG
>Ga0209371_1002259_pt1 | contig 11054 bp, 12 predicted proteins | sample AgamicAtAmrz_FD_187165 | JGI IMG/M metagenome (GOLD analysis project Ga0209371, IMG submission 187165) | Agave microbial communities from Guanajuato, Mexico - At.Am.rz (SPAdes) (version 2) | ecosystem: Host-associated > Plants > Roots > Rhizosphere | place: Guanajato, Mexico | collected 2012-06-07
TATCAGCAAAAGTGGTTTTGTTGCCACCCAGGATGGCGTCAACAACACCGCCCAGCGCGCCACCGATCATGCCAGCGGTATTAGACAGAAAACCTGCGCCAGAAACGGCCATCATTTCGTTATTGTTAAGCTCTTTCATAAATACTCCTTTGTATTGTAATAAATCGAAGAGAAACTTCGATTCAGATATCAAAAGTGTTACTCGTTATGTGTTAACACCTGTGAACGGTTAATTAAAAATATTTCTAGAATTATTTCCCGCTATTACGGTTTAATAAATTAATCAGTACGACACCAAATATCCCCAGAGGATTTTCAGCTATTGCACCAATAAACCGACCAATAGTACGACACGCGTCAGTCACGAGTGTGCTTTCGCCAGGAATAATAGCATCAAGGATACTACCGATACCTGTGCCGACCATACTACCAGCAGTCGATAAAATGCCAGAGCCTGAAACCTCTTGCATTTCAATTGCGTTGAGTTCTTTCATGGTTATCATCCTTAATCTTAATGCATTTTATAATATGTAACAGGAGTTAATAGAATTAATTCCACGCTGCTCATAAAAGTTATTTATAAATATTTAAACTCTGTTTTATTCGTTGAGTAAAGTATCTCTTAAAACACTTCGCGCTGTCTATAAAGAGTGTGAGATATTATTCCTAAAACAGCATGCCGAAATTACAGTAGAAATTGAAAACCCGGCCCAACTGATAAATATCGCTAGTCATATAGTATAGAAAAAGAAAATTAACATGATGCACACAATGAACGCAGAGAGTACGTTATTTTAGATTGTTTAGAAAAGTGTCATACGGTCAGATAAAAAATAAGTGATATCCCGATTGGAATATCACTTATGAGAAGAGCTACCAGAGTATTAATAAATGATGCTTAGCGGCGATTAGTCGCCTTTTTTACCGAACAGACCACCGAAGAAAGAGGTAATTGCATTGATGCCGGCTTCAATAATACCGCCGATGCCTTTACCCATATTACGGCCTGCGTCAGTTGCTGCGGTGTTTTTGCTACCCAGAACCAGGTCAACGATAGCACCGATACCGCCACCGAGCATGCCAGCGGTATCAGCTAAAAAACCGGCACCGGAAACTTCTTTCATTTCTACAGTATTGAGTTCTTTCATGACTATTATCCTTAATGTTTACTTATTTAAATGCGAAGCAGTAATCGAAAATTATTACTATCCGCTTTCTCTTGTTATTATTTCTAATAACGACAGACGTGATACTGACTTGTTAAGGGAAATTATCTGCTGAAGTTATTTTTCTGTCCAGAGATCGTAAGCGATAAATTTCCTAAAAATATCCACAAAAATAGCAATCCACAGGCTTACTTATAAGGGAAAAAATATTTTTGCACGGCATAAATAAAAAAGTGACATCCTATAAAGAATGCCACCAAACATAAAAATCAAATAATAACTAATGGCGCTTAGCTATCAGATGGTATTAATAATTTATTTTTTCTTACCGAACAGGCTGTTGAAGATATTGTTAATAATACCGAAGCCAGATTCAACGATAGTGGCGATGTTTTTAGCCATGTTGCGACCAAAATCTGCACCTGTTGTACTTTTACCGCCCATGGCCATATCAACAATAGCGCCGATACCGCTACCGAGCAGACCAGCCGCATCTGACAGCAGGCCAGCACCAGAAACTTCACGCATTTCAATAGAGTTAAGTTCTTTCATAAATATTATCCTTAATATTTTACTGCATTTTAGTTAATTGCATTTTTAACTTGTTTTCTCTTGAACAGGTACTCTTTATAACCTGTAAAGAAATTATCTATTATATGCCGCTTTATCGTCCAGAAATAATTATAAATATTATTCCTAAAGTAAACAAAGCGGCATGTAAGCTGTTTATGAAATTACAGATTGATAACGCGATCCGCTGTGGCAATAGTTGTTGCACGGTGAGCGATAATAACGCGAGTAATATTCAACTGTTTGATAGCATTATTTACACAGGCTTCGCTTTCATGATCCAGCGCACTGGTCGCTTCATCCATAAAGAGTAATCCAGGCTTACGATAAAGCGCACGCGCAATAAATACACGCTGCTTCTGACCGCCGGAGAGCCCCTCGCCCAGTTCTCCAATAAGCGTTTCATAGCCCATTGGCATCGCGAGGATAACATCATGGATATGGCTTGCTTTGGCGCACTCCACCATCCACTCCTCATCCGCATGTTCAGCGAACCCGCAGATATTTTCCCGCAAAGAACCGGCGAACAGCTTGTCATCCTGTAGCACGCAGCCAATCATTTTGTGGTAGTTATTTATCCCGAGTTGTTTGATATCCATACCATCAACCAGCACTTTACCCGCATCGGGTTCAAACAGGCCGCAAAGCACTTTCATTAATGTCGTCTTTCCGGCGCCGGAAGCGCCAACCAGCGCTACGCTCTCGCCCGGATCAATTCGCAGCGCCAGATCATTAAATATCGGAGCCGACTGGCTGTCGTAACGATAACTCAGCCCGGTGGTTTCAAGACCGAGAGGACGCATTTCCGTCGTTGCCGGTAAATCCGGTTTTCTCGGCTCGCGTTCGTGCAAAGCGATATCGGAAATACGTTCGTTATGCAAACTCATCATTCGCAGTTGCAGTAAGAATTCAACCAGCGAACCGACACGATCGGAGAACTGGCTACGGAAGGCACCAAAGGCGACAAACATACCGATGGTCATCTGATTGTCGATCACCAGACTGGTACCGAGCCACAAAATCGCGACCTGATCGCAGGCGGCAATAAACGTATTAAGGCCGTTAAAAAAGAGATCCAGACGGGTAAGTTTAATCCCGGTGTTGATGGTATCGACCTGCAAATTTAGCCAGTGAGTACCGCGACGCTCGCTCATATCCTGCATTTTGACCGTCGCGATACCGTACAGCGTCTCCATAAAATAGGAGCTGGCGCGCGCGCCTCTGACCAGGCGTTCTTCAGAGAGTTGGCGATAGTAGTTATACGTCAACAGACGGATAAGCACATAAACCGCGGTAAAACCAAGAATGACCCATGTCAGCCAGCCACCGTACAATACCAGCATTATTAATACGCCAACCACCATGATGCCGTCCATGATGGCGCCGACGACGCTACTGGTAAAGGTTTCACGCAGCGTATCCAGCGAGCCGAAACGGGATTGAATATCCCCCATTTTACGCCGTTCAAAATAGCCCAGCGGCAGTTTAATCAGGTGCCGGAATAAACCCGATTGCCACTGCACATTAATGAGCGTTGACATCACCAGCGATGTCCAGGCGCGCAACATGCTGACAGAGGCCCGCAACATAATAAAGAAAAACAGCCCGATACAGATAAGCGACAGCAAGCCGCGATCGCCCGCCGGAATTGCATGGTCCATGACCAGCTGCGTGCCGACCGGCAGTACAAGGTTGATCGCTTCAATGACGATAGAAAGACAAAAGATCTTTGCCAGCGTGGCTTTAATCCCGTGAACGCTACCGACTAGCGCGCGCAGACGTACGCGATTTTTTACTTTTTCCTGGGTAAATTCACTGCCCGGCATGGCTTCCAGCGCGACGCCGGTAAAGTATTGTGACATTTCCGCCTGGCCGACGGTTCTGCGTCCACGTGCCGGATCGTTAATCACATACTTATTGCCTTTGACGGCGACGAGCACGACAAAGTGGTTGAAATCCCAGTGCAGGACGCAAGGAGTTTTTAGCAACTTCAGCTCATGCATATCCAGCGATAATGCGCGGGTGGCAAGGCCAAGCTGGCCCGCAATTTCATTCAACCCAATCAGCGTGGTTCCCCTCGCTGAGAGGTTAAACTGCTGACGCAAGCTTATCAGGTCAATATTTTTGCCATAGTGGCCGCAGATCATGGCCAGGCTCGCCAGACCACACTCCGAAGATTCGGTCTGGTGTACCATCGGAACGCGTCGGAACCAGCTTAAATCCAGCTTGCCGAGCAGCGCGGTAAATAGACTTTTATTACTCATTTACAGGTCCTGTTGCGCTGTGCTTCATGTCGTAGAACGGGGAAAGCATCCATTGATAAATTCTTCTTTTTTCGAGAAACAGCGTGCTCTGTGCCTTCATGCCATTTTCCAGAGAAATACGTTTTCCGTCGTACTCCACCACTTCGCGATCGGGTTTAATAACGACTTTGTAATAAGGGATCGATGTGCCCTGGACATTTTTCGGCGCACCAGGATAAGTCATCATTTCCTGCGTTGAAGCCGGTGTTTTCGATATCTGGCTGATGGTTGCCGAAAACTGGCCGAATTTTTCGGCAGGGAAAGCTTCATAACGGAGATTGACCTTGTCGCCGACGGCGATATACGGCGCGGCATCGTTTGGCACCCAGGCCACCAGTAGATAGTGATCGATAGATTCGGGGATAATCTGCAACAGGCTGTCGCCGATATTCACCATTTGCCCGGCGGTGACGCTCAGGGAGTCGATTTTGCCGTCAGACGTGGCGCGTACAATCACATCGCCGCTAATATCGGCGTTCAGACGCTCTTTTTGCAGGTCGTAACGCTGAAGTTCCATCTGGTAAATACGGTTGTCGAAATCTGCCGCCTGCGTCTGAATTTCACTCTCGAGGCTGGTCACCTGCAGCGCATTTTGTTCACTCTGGCTGCGCAGACCTAACAGATCATTCTGCTGCTGATAATAGAGCGTCACATGGTTCGTCAGTTGATCCTTGGTGATAAGACCCCGGGCCTGATAACGACGATAATTTTCCATGTTCTCTTTCATCAGCTTGACGCCCTCTTCTGCCCGGCGAATAACATCGGTAGAAAATTTAAGCGCTTCGCTATATTGCTGCTTTTGCTTCTCAAGCGTTTTCAGCGTGGCATTTTTACTCTCCTGTAGCCCGGCGATAATATTTTCCACACGGGTGATTTGTTGCTCGATGTCATTGCGCTGATTGTCGCTGACCACGCCGCTATGGGTGCTTCGACTGACATCAATCAGGTATACCGGATCGCCTTTTTTTATTTTTTGTCCTTCGGCAACGTAGGATTTAACAATAAACCCCTGCACATTCGAATAAATATTGACCGGACGTGGCCAGGTGGTAATTTCTCCACTGACGTTTACCCTGCGCATATATGTGCCATCAATTACAAAGGTCAGAAAAGCGGCCAGAAAGCAGACACAGAACATAATAATTAGCCAGAGCGGAACGCCCGGCAGTAAAATTGCGCGTCCGCGCCATCTCATTTTTCGGTTTTCAAGTGCTTCCTTTCTAAACATTACCCCCCTCCTTAGTGGGATATTTTATCGGGTCTTATTTAGTTGCTATTTATCACTAAATAAAAATACATTCACAAAGAAAATAATTACGTGGCATTGTTTTAACAAAAACAATCACATGCAAGATTCGACATTAATAATATTGAAGGTGGCAAGCACAATTTAAATGATAACAGATATTGGTAGAATTTCATTCGCCGGTAACGTATATGAACAGCAAATACAAATGCTCAATATATGTTTTGCGCCAGAGTCATTATAAATTTAATCAACCAGGCATAGATTCAGTCGAACTTTATATTTTTGATGGAAAAGTTGCAAATCTGAAAGTTCCTAAATTACTGAAAGGCGTAATCGAATAAAGGCGAGACGTATAATGAAAATGGGTATTAATAAAAAATATGAATACATATAAATAATGCGCCAGCGCGGGCGCATTTTTATCAGGAATAATTAATTAACCTCGCGCGATGGCGTGAATAACCGCCTCGGTAACCTCGTGGGTGGTCGCCTTGCCTCCAACATCCGGAGTGAATATGCCCGCCGCGCTCACTTGCTCCACGGCGGCCATCAGACGCTCAGCAGCGCTTTGCTCACCAAGATATTCGAGCATTTGCGCTGCCGTCCAGAAGCTGGCGATCGGATTCGCAATACCTTTACCGGTGATATCAAAGGCAGAACCGTGAATGGGTTCAAACATCGACGGGAAGCGACGCTCGGGATCGATATTCGCGGTCGGCGCGACGCCAAGGCTGCCCGCCAGCGCGCCGGCCAAATCGGAAAGGATATCCGCGTGCAGATTGGTGGCAACAATGGTGTCGAGCGTTTGCGGGTGCAGCGTCATCCGCACGGTCATGGCATCAACCAGCATTTTGTCCCAGCGGACGTCCGGGAACTCCTGAGCCACTTCCTGCGCAATCTCATCCCACATCACCATGCCGTGACGCTGAGCATTGGATTTGGTGACCACCGTTAACAGCTTGCGCGGGCGTGACTGTGCCAGTTTGAAAGCGTAACGCATAATGCGCGTGACGCCGGTACGGGTGAAAATGGCGACTTCTGTTCCCACTTCTTCAGGCAATCCTTTGTGGGCGCGGCCGCCGTGGCCGGAGTATTCCCCTTCTGAGTTTTCGCGTACGATCACCCAATCCAGCGTCCCCGGCTGCGCGTGGCGCAAAGGTGACTGAATGCCCGGCAGAATTTTGGTCGGACGCACGTTGGCATACTGGTCGAATCCCTGGCAAATCGGCAACCGCAATCCCCACAGCGTAATATGGTCCGGGACATCCGGCGCGCCCACCGCGCCAAAGTAGATGGCATCGAAATTCTTCAGCTGCGCCAGTCCATCTTCCGGCATCATTACGCCGTGGGCTTTGTAATAATCCGAGCCCCATTCGAAAGTTTGCACCGCAAACTCAATATCGCCCTGCCGTTTTGCCAGAGCATGTAATACGCGAACGCCAGCGGAAATCACTTCCGGGCCAATACCATCCGCAGGAATGGCAGCAATCGAATAGGTTTTCATGGGTATCTCCTCGTCAGTGGTGTACTGACGAGTATGCAGATATCACGTGGGTAATCATCGGCGGGGAATTATACAAAAAAATGCAATAATAGAAATGGAGATAACTCACTGAGGGCTATGAAGAAAAAATCCCACACGGGCGGTGTGGGCAGCCGGGGATTTACATACTGTAGCCCGGTTTTTTGATCAGTTGCTCCATTTGCGGCACAATTTCCGTATCCCAGACCTGCGCTTTCCACTCTTCCGGCGCGTACTCATTCAGCGCAACGCTGATAGAACTCTCTTTGCTGTTCAGATGGCGAATAATTACTCCGGCGATATCCTCCGCCAGCGCGGTTTTCTGCTCATCGCTCAGATCGCGGGGAAAACATTTGATATCAACGTGCGGCATAGCAAACTCCTTGTTTTCAAGAGGGTGTCACAGTATCACAACGCGTTCGCACCGACTTATCAAAGTGTGACCTGTCTGGCCGTTACCCGGATTGAGAAAAAACAGCGTGGCGTGTGCCATTACCACAAAGAAGATCGACAATATCTTCAGAATATCAATGGTTGCAATCCGCATTGCTGGCTCTCCTAAAGCGATAAGATAAAGTGCGTGATTTTACTCGCTAATCTTTCCATGCCTAATTTTGAAGGGTGCAGCCCGTCGGAAACCGTTCCAGCGGTGTTGCTGGTCATAATAGTCATGTTGAGTTCGTTGAAGCCGGAATTCTTTTGTAAGTCCAGATAAGGAATGGAGTATTGCTCACACATCTCACGGCAAACATGGCAGTAATCGGTAAGATAATATCCTTTAGCATTTTTTTGATCTCTGCCACGGGCAAAGGAAACCGGTGTAGTGACAATGAATCCGACGCGCGCCAACGGATATTTTTTAATGACGCCGGCCAGTAATAAATTCATCGCCCCATAAAATGTCAAGGACGTGTTATCTTTGATTTTTCCTATTTCTGTACCACCCTCGGAACCGAAGTTAAAGCCAAAGTCATTTCCTCCGCCCCAGATGGTAATCAAATCGGGATTCTCCCCCATCTGGTTATATCGTAAACACATCGCGGTATTATCATGTTGGTTTTTCTGTGCAATACAAGTTCCACCAATACCATAGTTTGTCCACTCAGCAAGCCCCAGATTTTTGGCGACAATAGGTTGATACCATCCGCGTTCTGTTATGCTATCACCCAGAGTAAACCACGAACCACCGATCAAATACGAATGAATATATTCCATTACTATCATCTCGCTAATGTTAATATGATATTTCCATTTCTTATTGTCACTCGGAAATATTTACTGCGGACGTCGTCCCGGTAAGAGTTGTCTCACAGAAAAGGGGCGGTATCAATTAATTTTCGCCCCTTAATTCTATATAGCCTTTCAATTTATATGATGCTCTACGAATATTTAAATACCCAGCAATAATCCGTTACGTCAGGATGTCATTATTTCGCAGAACCTGCTGAAGGGCTGGCACGCGACAAACCGCATCGGCAATGGCGCTGAATTTCGGCGTATGCTCCTTAAACCACGCATGGCGCGGTCCCCAGGTTCGCATCACGCAGATATAGATATCAAGCAACGTTAATGTTTCGCCAAATGCGTACGGCGCGGCTTTTAGCTGACTCTCCAGCCATAAATAGAGCGATTTACGGTATGCCTTGCAGTTTTCCTGTAATTGTTCCGGCGCGGCGCTGGTCCAGCGTTCCGGATAATCCGCATAGGTAAATGTGGGATAAACATTGGCGACCAGCCATACCAGTAATCGCCAGAACTGTTGTCTTTCCGGCGTACCGACGGGCGGCGCTAAATCCGGGCGCTGGTCGAGGACCATCAACGCCACGGCGGCCGATTCGGTCATAATGCTGCCGTCGTCAAGCTGTAACGTTGGCACCTGGCCCAGCGGGTTCAGTTTTTTCAGCCTCTCCTGCTGTTCGCCAGGCTGGTCAAAGCCGTCAACATTGACAAAGTGATAAGGGATTTCCGCCAGCGTCAACATCACTTCACTTAGCGCCGATCCCCAGCCGGGGACACCATAAACAGTGATCATAAGGGCTCCTTACAGAGGATAAGCCCTAATTTTAGGTCAGAGTGGCGAGAAATTCGTCAGCCTGTTGTGGGCTGGTAAGACGAACAAAACGCAGATGCTGGTAGCGCGGGTCAGCCATATCCTGCGCATAACGCAGGCGATTCACGCGCCAGGTTTTTATCGTCCAGATAATGATCGACTCGCGACTGAAGAATGAACGGCGGAAACTTTCACAGTTTCCGGTGCCCGGCCATAACTCCTGTTTGTGCCAGGCGCGGCGAGCGGCGCGCAGCACGGCCTGACGCAACGTGCGCCAGAAACCGTAATCAACCCACACAACAAGATCGACATGCCGCCACTTTATATCCCGGCTGCGATTGTAGTTGCCATCAAGTACCCAGCCCGGCTGCGCCAGTAACTGTTCCAGACGGGAATACAGCTCCTCATCCGGCGTTCCCTGCCAGTTGGCCCGCCAGTAAAGTCTGTCCATTTCGATATACGGCACATTAAGCTTTTCGGCGATGCGTTTCGCCAGCGTTGATTTTCCGCTGCCGCTGGTACCGATAATATTAATTTTCATGGTGTTATGCGGATTCCCGTTCCACAAAATGGAAGCCAATATCGACAATCGGCGCATCAACTTCGCTACCTTCGATACGATCGGCCAGCATCGTAGCCGCCCGCTGGCCAATAATTTGCCGATCAACGCTGACCGTGGTAATGGCAGGCTGATTTCCGGCGGCAAAATCGAGATCGCCAAAGCCAATTACCGCCAGATCGCGCGGCACCTGTAAACCGCGCGACTGCGCTTCAATAATTGCGCCCTGTGCCAGCGTGTCGGAGCTGCAAACAATCACATCGAAATCACCCAGCTCCAGTAGCTGCGCCAGCCCATGGCGACCCGAGGTGAATCGCGCCGGTAAGGCCACATCGACGCTGCCCGGTTCGCTGATGCCGTTACGCTCCAGCACTTCGCGCAATCCGGCTTTACGCTGCGCGGCGCGTTTGTCCACCGTCCACAGCAAACCCGGACGGCGATAGCCTTTACGCAGTAGATACTCGGCCGTCGCCTGGCCGACTTTCTCGTGGGAGAAGCCCACCAGCATATCCAACGGCGTCGGGGTTAAATCCCAGATTTCCACTACCGGTACGTTGGCATTGAGGAGCACCTTTTTCAGATCGGTCGAGTGATGGATCCCGGTCAGAACGATACCGTCCGGGCGGCGCGAAAGCAGCGCGGCAACCAGATCGGCTTCGGTTTGTTGCGTGTATCCGGCCACGCAGAGCAACATATGGTAACCGCGCACCGCCAGTTCATCGCTGATGGCCTGAATGGTGTCGACGAACATGTTGTTGTTAATTTGCGGTACCACCACAGCAATCAATTTACTGCGGCGCGAGGCCAGCCCACCGGCCAACGCATTGGGGATATACCCCGTTGCTTTGACCGCCGCGATGACTTTTTCTACCGTTTTGGGCCGTACCAGTTGCGGCGTGTTAAGCGCCCGACTTACGGTCATGGATGATAAGCCGGCGGCGCGGGCAACATCTTCCAGCGTGGGCGCACGCGGTGGGACAGAACGAGATGTTTTCGACATGTTCACTCACAGAGCATTCAGCGTTTTTATGATTCTCGCCTTGTATTATACGCATTTCTCCCTTCATTGCCGTCGTGCCTCAGAAATCAGTGCGTTAGCAGGTCTTTTCTCTTTTTTATGTTAACGCTATCATTTTTGCGGTTGCTGCGTTACCTGCATCACTTAAATGCGAAGTTATTCACAAATACTCCCTCTTTGACGCCATAATTTGTGATCGATTGTACATAATCACCCCCTTTCTCTGGTCATGGATTTATTGTGGATCTACAAATGTTAGCGCAAACATTATGTTGTTCACAGGAGCCAATCATGACCGTAAGTGCGAATTCCGATGCCGTGACCTATGCCAAAGCCGCAGGGGTAAAAACTGCTGCTGAAACCGGCGATCGTATTGTGTGGGTAAAACTCTCCCTCGCCTTCCTGCCGCTGGCGACGCCAGTAAGCGATGCGAAAGTGCTCACCGGCCGCCAGAAGCCGCTCACCGAAGTGGCGATTATCATTGCGGAGATCCGTAGCCGTGATGGCTTTGAGGGCGTTGGTTTCAGCTACTCCAAACGCGCCGGGGGCCAGGGGATCTATGCGCACGCCAAAGAGATTGCCGATAACCTGCTGGGCGAAGATCCGAACGATATCGA
>Ga0209371_1002264_pt1 | contig 11039 bp, 9 predicted proteins | sample AgamicAtAmrz_FD_187165 | JGI IMG/M metagenome (GOLD analysis project Ga0209371, IMG submission 187165) | Agave microbial communities from Guanajuato, Mexico - At.Am.rz (SPAdes) (version 2) | ecosystem: Host-associated > Plants > Roots > Rhizosphere | place: Guanajato, Mexico | collected 2012-06-07
TCTGTCGAAGCATTCAATCTCAGGCAGGATGCGTTAGTCAAACGACAAATAGATAGCCAAGATATTAGTAGGCGCCTGAAAGATAAGGGGTTACCGGATTATTTTCTTGGCATCCGTTATATTGGTGCTAAGGGAGCTGGTGAACGAACACATTGGGTCGAGCCCTTAGCGGTCCCTTTGGTTGAGAGCATATTCAGTTCGGTTAAGTCGCTAACAGTTGAGTTACGAAAGCATCTCGCAAATTTACGCTCAAAAGAATTTGCTGATTATTTACCTGAGGCAATCTGTGACTTTGAGGGTGAACTCGTTGAACTTGATGATATTGTAGAACACATAGCCCAGTCCTCATCAGAGCTTCGTGGTCGTGCAGGATTACGTGATAAAGTGTCGAAAGCGTTAGCAAAACGAGGCTGTATCCCGACTCAAGTCATTCTTGGAACACGTAATCAGAAAGGAAAATATTACTCAAAATCAGACCTTAGCCTTTTTCTTAAAAATGAATTTGGTGATAACAGCGCAAATGCTCCCTGTACTCACGCATGGATAGAAAATGGCAAAAAATATGAGGTTATGTATGAGGATTTATTGTTCCTTTTCCCTAAAGGAACTCTGACTTTAAAAAGAGGGTTGGAGTTGAAAACAACACCACAGCCACTGAGTAATGCTGGACTAAACAAATTTCTCGGTAACGTTGACGGTCATTCTTCGGTCTTCAGTAAATATAGGCTGCTCGAGGATGATGGCCGCCCCACCCAGCTCCGTACTCATATTCCTCGTCACAATATAAACACTTTTCTCGCTATTGCTGAGATTTCAGACCACTTACAAGCGATGCTGATGGGGCGTGTTGATATCACTCAAAATCAGCATTATCAGCACCTGGCTCTCAAGGAACGGCGAAAAGCAGCTTCTCTAACCCCTTTAGTTCCAACCGTACCACCGGAGCAGTCAGCATCTAGTGCTGTTGACGTTAATTCACCTCTCGATGCGGTAAAGCAAAGTGGTTTAATGACGTTTAATCGCGTCCAGAGCCTGGAAACAAATATAAAGGCAAACCTACATACCTTCGATGACCGTAACGATGTTGCAGGCTTCATTGAAGCGTCGTTAGGCGATGGATTATTCGAAGACATTGCCGCTGCGTTTGAAGAAATCAGTAAAAACGAAGGGCCATCGCAAGCATCTGAAATGGTGCAAAGGCACGCTGTACTGCATCCATTGAAATTGGGTTCTTGCATGAGAGACGTTAACTTGTGGGGATGCCCGTATCGAATGAAGTGTCAGGCATTGAAGCCCTGTGAGCATTTCACGTTGACCGGGCGTGTTGATGAGTACTCCGCTGTTGTAGTCAAAGGTAGGGCATTAAACGAGGCCAAACTTGCTTTTGAACAGTATACCGCAACCCTTTCTGACAACCAGCTAGTGCAAGGCAATATTGACGATAGTCTTGCACAGCTAGATGCACTAAGTGAGCAATTACGCAGACGCTCAAACTCATTGGAAGCAATTACCTCTCAGGCACTTCTGTCAGGAGAAATAAAGGTGGAAGGTGAAATTCGTACTCTGGCTCAATTATTTGCTATCGAGTACCAAAAAATCAAACAAGGAGAAGACTGATGCGTGGTAAAGAACTGGATACTCAGATCGAGCATGAGCTCCAACTGATGCTGATTGAAGGGTTTGATAAATCGCCTATTTCGGCTAAAAGCTTGCATGCCAGACTTAAATCAAAAGGCATCATCAATGGCGGCTTAAGTACATTAAGTAACATTGAACGAAAACGTCTTATTGCAGCCTATGTCGATCAACAATTATCCCCTCTAAATCTTCGTCCCAAAGAAAAGCAGCAGTATGTGAATCGTAAGACGCGCCAGGCTTTACTTGGTCGTAATCAGCAGTTGCAGGAGGAAAATAAAGAGCTACGTGAACAACTTGCACAAAACACCCTGTCATTGATTGAAATTGTCAAAGCTGTAAAAATCAATACTGTGATACCAGTCGAAAGCTTGCTGGCACCTCACGTTCTTAGGGAGTTGATAAAAAAAAATTGATTTCACGTGATCAGTGCCACGTTTGGCTGTGGTGTGTCTTATTGCTTAAAAATTTTCGTATACGAAAAAATGAAGCCGAGAATTATAGTGGGCATTTACCCTCGACTGCCCCAGCTGGCCAAATCATCGACGATTGTGGAACTTGGGCTAAATCCCATATGGCGCACCCATCCGCGTTTACGGTATCATAAAATGCGCAACTGTGGTGATTATGCAAAGCGGATGGTCATGAAAATGCCTCACCAGCGGACACATGGCACAGCGTCTGCAATGACATAGACCGGAAGAATTTTGCAATAACGCGATGGTTCATCCCCTTACTTGCCTCTTACTGCAAAAAGGCTCCGGTTTTCCGAATTTGTTTAGAGTTCGGGATCACCTGCAGTTGCTGCTATCCTGATTATGTTCCTTGAGGAGAGTCAGGTTGTATCCAATATTGCTCTTCACGTTCTCAGAGAGTTGATCAATAAAACTTGATTTCATACTGGCCTAAATAATCAGCGCTGCGTGTGGCTATTGGATATGGTCTGCCAATTCCCTCCAATTCAATGCAGATACAACATTTTTGGTTTATGAGGGAACGATAAATGGCTGTTATCCGCCACATCAGCATCCAAAACTTCCGGGCAGTACGACAGGCCGAATGGTGCCCTGGTCCAGGCCTCAATTGTCTAATTGGACCAGGAGATTCAGGAAAATCGACCATGATTGATGCGATTGACCTGGTTCTTGGCGCAAGAAGATCGTTTACGTTCAGTGATGCAGATTTTCATTTGATGAACACAGCCACGCCAATCTGCATCAGCATAACGCTTGGACAGCTCGATGACGGATTGCTAAATCTCGAAGCTTACGGACGCTATTTTCGTGGGTTCAATATTGAAACGAAAGAAATCCATGATGAACCGCTGGCGGGTGATGAGACTGTACTCACGCTAAGAATGGTCGTGAAAGATGATCTTGAACCAGACTGGCTATTATTTTCTGAACGAACAACTGAGGAAGGGTTGGAGAAAAGGCTGCAATGGAAGCATCGGGAGCAATTAAGCCCTACACGCCTTGGCGCTGCATCCCACCACCACCTGGCATGGGGAAATCGCTCAGTATTAAACAAACTTTCAGATGAGGATTTCAATGTCAGCGCAACGCTGGCCGAGCTTTCCCGGCAAACACGACAAAGCTTTGCTGCCCGGGAACTTCCACAGCTTGATGCCATTCTTACCGAAGTAAGAACCATCGCGAAATCACTTGGGGTACCGGTCGGTGAACTGAAGGCGCTTCTGGATGTTAATGGCGTTTCACTCTCTAACAGCGCCATCAGCCTGCATAACAATGACAATACGCCGCTGAGGATGCTTGGCACGGGATCCACCCGTTTACTGGTAAGCGGATTGCAGAAAGCCGTTGGGCGTCCTGGGACCATACTAATTGATGAAGCGGAATATGGACTGGAGCCCTACAGGATAAGTCAACTGTTGCATCAACTGGGTTCCCGCGATCCTGAACCCGCTTCACAGGTGTTCATCACCACCCATTCCCCATATGTCCTCCGGGAACTCAAGGCAACCCAACTCTGTGTTCTGCGGAAAGTTAATCCAGCAGCTCTAGAGCCTTCTCACATTTTCCTGACACTAAGCGGAGATGATCAGGAACAGGCAACCTTACGGGCCTGCGCTGAAGCCTTTTTTAGTAAAGTTGTGATTGTCGGAGAAGGTGTGACTGAGGTTGGTTTTATCAGAGGACTCGACTTATACAGGCAAAGCAGAGGAAGAACTGGCTTTCAGGATCAGGGGGCTTTTGCTACCGACGGTGGCGGCGGGGAAAAGTATTTCAAACGCGCCGAGGTTTTTGCACGACTGGGGTACCGCACTGCCCTACTAAAAGACTCAGATATTATCTCGCAAGCACACAGGCAAAAGACAGAACACTGCCGGGCCAGTGGCGTGACTATTTTTGAATGGGGTAATGGTTTTTCAACAGAAGGAGCCCTACTAGCCTGGTGCTCTGTTGAGACTATCCGTGACATCGTTCTTCTCGCTGCGACTCTGAACAGCCAACAACAGGTGGATCAGCATATTCAGAACTGCTCCCAAGGAGCTTATAACTTTGAAGCATGCACTGGGGAACCGACGGAAGAAATGAGAGAACCCGTGGCGCGAGCGGCAGGTCAATATGGTTGGTTTAAAACGATCGGCAAGGCTGAAGACCTAGCGGAAAATATCGTGGGCCCGGCTATCAATGAGTTTTCACGGTCGTTCAAGGCGATAATCAGAGATTTGCTGGGGTGGGCTGCAGAAGACGGTGATCAACAATGAGTGTGGATGCCGTATTAAATGCCAGTAAAGGCCTGATTGTAGCGCCAGCGGGATGCGGCAAAACCCACCTGATTACTGAAGCACTTGGTGTTGCGCAAAGAAAGCCGTATCTCGTGCTGACGCATACAACTGCAGGTGTAACAGCACTCAAAAAGCGATTGAGTCGTTTTGCAATTCCTCCGCGAAACTATGTTGTGACAACAATCGATGGATGGGCGTTGAAAATAGCCGGCTGCTTTCCGGGATTGTGTCCGCTTGATGCAGGTCCTGAAAATCCAACCGCTTTCTACCCTTCTCTTCGCCGTGCCGTACTGAACCTGATTGTTAACGGTAATGTTAGCGAAATCATCACAGCTACTTATTCACGTTTGCTGGTCGATGAATACCAGGACTGCAATAGTGAGCAGCATGAACTGATTTGTGCGCTTTCATGTTTGCTACCAACGGTCGTCTTTGGTGACCCGATGCAGTGTATCTTCAGCTTCAGCGGCCCTATGCCTGACTGGACCCGAACCGTTGAGACTTTTTTCCCTACTCTGGCAACCTTGCAGACGCCCTGGCGCTGGAACAATGCCCAAACCCCAGATTTGGGCCAATGGATCCTTGAGCAAAGACATCGCTTACTTCGCCAGGAACGTATCGACTTAAGGTCCTGTCCCGACTATGTACGTTTTCATCCTCTTTCGCGAAATCACAATGACAATATCCAGCGCCAGCAGCGCGAATATTACTCGCTGCTGCGACAGTTTCCCAACGACTCGATTTTAGTTATGGGTGATTCACGAAGAGCGTCATCCAGGCATCAATTTGCACAACGAATCAATGGTATTGATGTTGTTGAACCCGTAGATCTGAGTGATGTGATAAGAATGGCCACATCCCTTGACGAATCTAATGCCGCCAACGTGATGCCAAATCTGTTACAGGCGGCTACTGAGCTCATGACAAACGTTGGCGTTAGCGCAACCTTACGCAGAATTAGTTCTATTCAGGCTGGGCGAAACAAAACTGCCCCTTCTTCTCTTGAGAATGCATTGGTAGAGCTTATTCTGGCCCCCACCCGACAATGTATGCGAAAGACACTCCTTTTGCTCGAGGAAAAGGAAGAAACACGTGTATTCAGAGCCGGAGCTCTGCAAATTCTAAAAGATGCGATAAATCTGTCCATCAGCTCACCGGACAAAAGCATCAGAAAGTCAGCATCAATTATTCGTGAACAACGTAGATACCAGGGTGAAGAACGCGTATCGCGCCGCTCGATAGGCTCAACACTTCTTCTGAAAGGACTTGAATGCGATCACGCATTAATACTGGATGCGGGAAATATGGGAGCAAGTGATTTGTATGTTGCACTCTCCAGAGGAGCTAAATCTGTTACGGTTTTCTCAGATCGTGATGAATTCACACCCTGATAGTCCACCAATGGGGCCGGATTTTTTACCTGAGCGGAGTCAGTCCACAATAGCCCAGAAGCATCCAGAGTACCCGTGGCGGTTCACACAACGTAAATTGGCTGGTTAATTTTTGGCTATTTAAAATGACCACTTAACGGCAGTCAGTGTTCCACTGAGCCTCAAACCCCAATCTGCCAGCTGCGTTACCGGCTTTGCCGGGCGACGGCGCCACTAACCTTCATCTTCATAGTTAACATCCGCTGGCGCCTCCATACTGCTAGGTTGCATAATGATTGTACGTTTATGATCAATGGCATCCTCAATACTGTCTGACTGGAGATACCAGTAATGCAGTTTTTTCACGGAACAAGACAGCAGTTTGATAAGTTTGATGTGGCATACAAGGGAACTGGTGAGTCCGGAAACATCGCTGCCTGCTGGTTTACGGATAATTTTAAAGGGGCCAGCAATCATGCGTTATTCAAAAACAGAAATCCCGGATTGCCATTGGTTTGCCGGTGTGAACTGAACGCCGGGGCGATTATCGCTAATCACCGGCTGCCGCTAGCAGAGCAACCCGATATCGCAGCACGTCTGAGAGATGGACTTCCAGTCAGCATCAGTAGCCAACTTGGTGAAGGCTGGGACTGGCATGCCCTGCTCAAGCCTCAGTACAGCACTTACAAAGGGAGTATTCTTTATGTGGGTAACAGGCGTGTTGATTCAGATGAAATGATCCACCTTTACCTGAATTGTGGTATTCAGGGCGTTTATAACTGGGAAGGTATATATACGGACAGCTATCTTCACGGTACAACTACTGTGATATTTGATACCAGTGCAGTGAGTATTATTGACAAAATCGAGTACGGATCTGACGACTGGCATAGCTGGCTGAGTGAATACCGGGAGAAGAATGGTGTTCTGGAAAGGAAACAGGAAAAACAGTAGGCTCACCCCGACGAAGAATAACTTTGAACATCTGCTGTCGGTTGCGTCTTCGCTGCCGGTCCCGGCTTTGCCGGATTTAATTCGTGCTATGGTCCGCCCTTTGCAGAGTGATTTCCTGCTCGCTGTGGCGGAAGAAGGAACCGATGCCCGTCCGGATTTGACACCCGGAGAATTTTTCTTTAATGCCATCACTGAGGTTCAGGACTATAGCCGTATGAAGGCAGGAGAAGCTAATCCAGAAGATTATCCGCTTTCTCTGGCCAGTGATATGGTTCTTCCCTGGCCGTGGAGTCTGTCTCGTTACATCGATAATGTATCCCATATTGGTGCGGCCAAAGGACGAGTATGGCAGCAGGATCGTACTAACCATTATGTTGAACTCTGGCTGCCCTGGCGTATTGGTTTTGTTCGGGGAGGTAATCACTCCATCACGGCCGGTATTCTTGCGGGAGAAGGAACGTTAATCCCTGAACACGTGTGGGACATGTCTTTTCTTTTTGAGCGGATAAGTACCGATGGGATTCACTGGTATGTTGATGGCAAGAAAACTGAAGACGTGAAGTGCTGGCGTGCAGCTGCAGTATTTGAGACTGGCAGATTAATGAGTTCTCGTCCTGACGACAGATAAGGAACATGTAATGGATATCGCGCTTTTTCCCGGACAGAGTCGGCGTTAGTGGGCTGATACGATGATCAATCTGGAAGCCCGGAAGCTTGTTAATACCGCAAATATGGTCGCGGCCATGCATCTCAGCGATTCACTGACCCGCTAAAATTCGTTGTACGTCAAGGTCGTTTTTTGACCTTCCTACTTTAGCTGGCAGCAGCCGACGAAACTTACCGGAAGCCGATATCCGGTTGCTTTTCCAGATATAATCGCCTGTAAGATTGATGTGTTCCGAGCCTAGCGGGGACAAATGCGATAGCAGTTGCTCTTTGATCTTCATCCCTTTACGCTTCAGGGCATCGACTGCTCTTTCCATATGGACAGTATTCCACAGCGAGATAGCTGCCGTCAGCAGCGTCAGTCCGCTGGCACGGTTGCTCTAATTTTCCGGTTTACGATCCCTGATTTAACCCAGACGGTGCAGGAATACCGCGCGTCAGCGCGTTACGGGCTTCTCCTTTATTCAGTCCAGCCAGGACTCGCCGACGAAGTGCCGGATCGCGGAACATAATTTTCGATATCCAAACTGATCCCTATAACTGTGAGGGAGTCGAAATAGCTACATTTGATTGCCATTCGGATTCACCACGACGGCGAAAATCTCTGATAGCAGCCTCTATGACATCCACGTTCAAAGCTGGCGCATCAACAATCATTTTAAGGCCGATTCCGTAGGAATAGCCAGGTAAGTAACGGTACTCTCTGTAAATTTGTATCGGAGTATTAAGCGCTATTTCTTGTTCTCGCTTCGAAAGATATTCAGAAAAAGTTAATCCATTGAATACTGCATAGCGAGTAAGATGCCTTGGACTATCGCGTTGCATGGTATCTAGCCTAAATTCTTCTTCACGCTGATGTGCATTCAACAAACTATAGGCTTCTTCAAAGGCTAATGAACCAACTACATCATTAAAAGCCGTCTGCGCGGTAATGATTTCAGCATTCCATAATACGTCAGGCCGGAGACCTAAAAAAAAGATGTCGCTCCAGTTCCAGACAATATCCTCGCTGTTATCGTATTGACTTATATCGCATTCATCGTAGAAAACACCACCATAAATCTGAAGGGTATTTCGCAGTCTATTTTTCAGTTGAATAACTTTTTGCCGACGTTTTCGACGCGAAAGAGAGATAAAAGAACGATGCTTTCTTATACCTGGCATTAAGACCCCTTTATTTACAGAGTAATGATTACCTGAAAAATGGCAACCTATCAGGATAATGGAAAAAAAGTATATTTTCAAGCGTTGGCTTAATTTTTGTTCACAGATAAAATCGTCCTTCGTTGCTGACGACTTACTTGCACTCCGCTATCAGGTCCGGATTTGCTTTTTCCAGTGACCTTGGCTGAAATCCTGCTCCATTCAGAAACATAATTCCGGCATGACCTATGCTGCCTGAACGGAGGTGGTGCCGATGAAAAATCACCCTTCCTTCGTCATGTAATACTATCGCTATGCTTACCGGCTTCGTTATACTGATACAAATTTTACACATCTTTTATTCAGCCAACATTAAAAGTTCTCAGTGTGTTTCCCCTGTTATTTCTGCGCGGGTTAAACTGAACCATCGTTTTTTGCTCTGTAGAATCGGAAGCATCTGTCCCGGAAGGACAAATGAAAAAATCAGAAAAGCACAAAAATACCATATTAAAATCAACACTATCCAGAACAGCTGATGTTGGTACGAATCTGGCGCTCAGTTTTATTCCAGGAGGCAGTGCAGTTTATGAACTGGCGAAACTGGGTGTAGAACAAACCCGTAACTATCTGAAACAACGGCAGGAAAAAAGAATAGCTGAATTCCACGCTAAGCTTCTGAAATCAGAAACCGAACCTGAAAGAGTTACTGACGATGCTTACATTGAGGTTGTGGATTATCATATACTGCTAAATGCCTGCATCCAGGACATCGAAGACGAAAAAACGGAATTGTATGCGACCCTCGCCCGCCATGCTGCTTTAAGGAAATCGTCTCCCACGGATCTGCGTTTTTTCTCTATATCTCTGAGTGAAATGACATTCAGTTGTCTCGAGGAAATGCGCGTTGCATACATTGCCTCAAAATTTAATCTGATCCCCACAGAAGGTGGTGGCAGATATGAGAAATCGCTTTCCACAGAACATTCTCCGTCCGGACTCATCTATGGGCGGAAAATGATGGAAATGCGAGGTTTTGTCGATAACAGTAAACTAAATCTGTATGGTGAGCGATTTGTTCAGGCATGCTACTCCTCAGAAAAGCTGTTACCTCGGTCGATACATATGTCAGAGTGGAGGAATGCTCATTCACCATTACACATGTTGTCTTACGAACTTGATGATCCGTTCGTAACGCAACTATTCATGCATCTAGCTGGTCAGTTAAGGACGCATGGATACAAAACTACCCCCCTATATTCCGCCGTCAGAAGAAAATCAAATAGTTTGTCGCCAATCGATGCCAGCATCTTAATGTTCCGGGATAAGTCTGAACGTATTATGGATAATGTCCAATACCTGGACGTCTTCTTAAAAAAGGGATGCATTGCTGTGCAAATAGGTGACACATATCCAGAAATACTTGAACCATTGCGTGAAAAATTCGAGATGATTATAAATATCGACAATACCGACCCACATACCGGGGCAACTCAGATAGTGAATGCTGTTTATTCATGCGACTTGTAAGATGATGGAAGGAGGGTTCTGTAGTGGTAAACAAAACTGGCTACCGCTTTATTCGGTAACGCCACAGTAACTGCCGGAACTGCCTGCTTGTTTAGTGGCTACCCTGGTTACTGTGGAAAATCACGCCTGCTGATTGACCTCGGGTTTCCCACGCTATTTCCAGCACTTTGATGTATAGATGTATGTCCTTCCGGGAAAAGTCCAATCGTTTATGAGTTTGGCATGAAAAGACCATACTGATTTTCCACTGGTTTTTCGTGGGCTGGACTGGACCGGACAAAAAGCTGTAACACTGGCACAGGATCTGAGCATGGTGATTAGGGCCGTCACTGAAACCATTGAGGCCTTGATGCTACGCCACAATATCCGCGTCAAGGAGCAGAACCTCGGCGGGCGCCTGGCACACCACACCACGGCTTCACCTGCTCATCACCGGCCAGGACTTCGTGGTGCCGTACGGCTGAGAGGTGTTATCAGAACTTCTGGGCCTGTTCGCGCTGTACACCCGTCATTCTGAACTCCTGGTGTACGGCCTTCAGGGGCGCGCGTGATGTTCTCTCCACCTAGCGTGTGACAAAGGATAGGTTCTTCGGCATCGACGGATTACGAATTTTTATGATGGCGGAGACCCTGAGCGGGCTGTGCTATCTGTACGGAGATTTTTAATATGACAATACTGAGACAACTGTGGAACCAGAAAGGGCTTGATGCGGCAGTTGAAAATATACCGGAGGACCGATACGGTTTCAGTAATATCGCAGAAAATATTTCCCGGTCCATTCTTTCCCTTCCGCAGGATTCTTCCAATGTGATAGGAATTGAAGGGGCATGGGGCTCGGGTAAAACCAGCCTGCTGAACCTGATTTTAAAAAGTCTGAATAATGAAAAGGATGGCCGCACGCATGTGCTGCATATTTCTCCATGGCTGAGCGGCAGCAGCCCGGTTGAAGCGCTCTTTCTTCCTGTTGCCACGGTAATTCAACAGGAGATGG
>Ga0209371_1002265_pt1 | contig 11029 bp, 12 predicted proteins | sample AgamicAtAmrz_FD_187165 | JGI IMG/M metagenome (GOLD analysis project Ga0209371, IMG submission 187165) | Agave microbial communities from Guanajuato, Mexico - At.Am.rz (SPAdes) (version 2) | ecosystem: Host-associated > Plants > Roots > Rhizosphere | place: Guanajato, Mexico | collected 2012-06-07
ATGCACCGCATCGCTGACCCGACGCCAGCCAGCCACGTGGGCATCGCTGTGCAACCCTGGGGAGTCGAGAAAGCCCTGGCCGTCGGCGCTGGGTTGTGTACCTTCGCTGATCAACAGCCCCAGTGAGGCGCGCTGGCCATAGTATTCTGCGGCCAGCGGGCCTGGTGTGCCGTCGGGCAGCGCACGGCTGCGGGTCAGGGGCGACATGGCCAGGCGATGTGTCAGTTGGAGTTTGCCGAGCTGGATAGGGTCCCAGAGCGAGGTCATCAGGTGTCTCCTGCGGATGAGTTGAGGTGCGTTCGCGTGAGACACAGCTTATTGTGTTCCGTATTTGTGAAATAGATTCTAATATTTGGACTTAATGTCTCAGAAATGGATCGATCATGGACCTTTCAGCCTTGGCGGACTTCAATCTTGTGGCGGCCCATGGCGGCTTCGGCAAGGCCAGTCGCTTCAGTGGACGTCCCAAGGCCACGCTTTCGCGGCGTGTCATGGACCTCGAGCAAAGCTTGGGCGTTCGGCTTCTGGAGCGCGGGGCACGGTCGTTGCGTCTGACCGAGGAAGGGCAGGTGTTGCACGAGCGCACCCATGGCTTGCTGGGCGATATCCTCGAGGCGGGCGAGTTGGTCTCGGCAGGGCAGACCAGCCCGCGCGGCTACTTGCGGGTCAGTGCGCCGGTACTGTTCTCCCACACGCTGGTCGGCCGCCTCGCGGCAGGTTTCGCCCGGCGATACCCGCAGGTACGTCTCGATATCACTGCCGAGGATCGCAATGTCGACTTGGTCGAGGATGGTTACGACGTGGTGATTCGCGTCAATCCAAAAGCGGACGCGCTGCTGGTGGGGCGCTGCTTTGCCCGCGATGACATGCTGCTGGTAGCGCCGGCAGCCTTGCCTCGGCCTAGCGTAAGCTGCGACGGCGAGATCGCCGAAGTACCTGCCGTGGCGTTGGCCAACCGGTTCGATAAGGGTCCCTGGCACTACCAGGACGGTGACACCCTGGGCACGGTGATGCCGGACGTGCGCCTGCGCCTGTCATCGTTGATCATGATCCGTGATGCAGTGCTCGCCGGCGCGGGGGCTGCGTTGATCCCCCGATCCTTGCTGCAGCGCGACGAGCAACTGGCAAAGCTGTCGATCTGGGGACGCATGCCTGACAGGCCTATCGAGCTATGGGCCCTGCATGCCTCGCGTCGGTTGGTTAGTCGCAAAGTTACGGCGTTCATCGACTATCTGTGCGAAGCCTTCCCCGATCAGATACTCGGCCATGGGTTCTCAGCCGATTGACCTGTCGCCCGCAAGGAACGCCAGCAGATCGTGGAGCACGGCGTCCTTTTGCTCGATCAGCAGGTAATGGCCGGCTTCGGGATATTCGAGGTATTGCGAATGCCCGATCATCTGCGCTGCCAGCCGGCCGGTGGTCGCGGCTGGGGCGCTGTCATCGCGGGCGCCATGCAGGATCAAGGTCGGCACCTTGATTCCAGCCAGGTCCTGGCGAAAATCGGTGGCGTACCAGGCTTGGGCGCAGGCTGCGATAGCACGCTCAGAGGACTGGTAGGTCTGGGCCAGATACCAGTCACGCAGCCCCGGCTCCGAGAACGAGGCCTGCGCATAGTCGCCAAAGAAGCGCTGTCGATCCTGACGCAACGCCTGCATCAAGCCGTCGAAGGCTGCCAACGGCATACCGTCGGGGTTGCCTGGCGAGCTTGCCAGCTGCGGAGTCACCCCGGCCAGCAGCACGGCCGCTGCGATTCGACGGTCGCCGTGGCGGGTCAGGTAACGCGCCACTTCGCCGCTACCCATCGAATACCCCACCAGCGTCACATCGTGCAGGTTCAGGTGCTCGATCAGTTGCGCGAGGTCGTCGCTGAGGGTGTCGTAGTCATAGCCGCTCCAGGGCTGGTCGGAGCGCCCGAAACCGCGGCGGTCATAACTGATCACGCGGTAACCGGACTCGGCCAGGTGGGTGGCATGGTAATCCCAGCTGGCAGACGACATCGGCCAGCCATGAATCAACACCACGGGGCGGCCATGGCCCCAGTCGTTGTAGTGCAGGGAAACTGCGTCCGAGGTCAGGAACATAGGCATGTGGGATGAATCCGAACAGGAAGGAGCCGATATTCTGGTGGGGGCGGCGGGAGGGGAATAGCACCTGAACCGGGACACGCTGATCCGAATCATGGACACCCGTGCATCCCTAAAACATGGCTTATCATCCGTCCGACACCAGACAGTGGAGCAATGATATGAAGCCATGGTTCGCACTGGCCCTGCTGGCCACCCTCGCGGGTTGCTCCAGCAGCCCCTCGCAGCTGCGCCCTGAGCGCCAGCAGAGCGATGCATGCAGGACCTACAGATCGATGATGACCGCGCCCATGGCGCCGGATGCCATGGCGCGGCTGCGTGAGGCTTGCGAACAGTCAGGCCAAGGCTGAGATCCTCAGCGCTCCTGGAGAAGTAGCCATTGCAGTCACGCACGCGGGACAGGGGGCGATAGTCGCGCCTTGCTCAATGGGACGAAACATACACCGGTGAGCCAGAGGGGGCGGGCAGTGCATAGGTTGCCTTCATCCAGTCGATCTCGGCCTGGGGCGTACGGCCGAAGAAGCGCTTGAACTCGCGACTGAACTGCGAGGGGCTCTCGTAGCCGACGCTGAAGGCGGCTGCCGATGCGCTCAAGGCATCGTGCAACATCAGCAGACGTGCCTGGTGCAGGCGGGCCGACTTCAGGTACTGCATGGGCGAAGTGTTGGTCACGCTACGAAAGTGCCGATGGAAACTGGGCACGCTCATGCTGGCCTCGCGGGCCAACGACTCTACGTCCAGATGCTCCCGGTAGCGGCTGTGAATGGTGCGCAGGGCGCGGGTCACCTTGGCGAAATGGCCGTGTCGACCCAACGCCGCCCGCAGCGAGCCGCCCTGCGCGCCAGAGAGGATGCGGTAGTAGATTTCACGCACCAGCGCCGGGCCGAGGATCTGTGCGTCGCTGGCGATGGTCATGGCCTCAAGAAAGCGCAGTGTGGTGACCTGCAGCGCATCGTCCATGGGGGAGGCGTACATGCCCTGCGGCGGTTCGCTGCTGCTGCCCAGCAGTTCATCCACTTGCAGGGTCAGCTCGCTGGCCAGCTGCAGGTCCAGGCGTATGTAGATGGCCAGCATCGGCTCGCGTTCGCTGGCATCGGTTTCCATGGTGAAGGGCACCGGAACCGACACCACCAGGTAGTGCCGAGCGTCGTACACATATACCTGGTCACCCAGGTAGCCGCGCTTGCAGCCTTGGCAGAGGATGACGATGCCGGGCTCGTAGAGCACCGGCACATGGCTCAGCGGCCGGTTCGAGCGCAGGAAGCGCACGTCTTGCAGCGCGCTGAGGTTATAGCCTTCCACCGGCGCGAGCTGCGTGAGCAACTGCACCATGCGCGCGCTGCGGGTGTCGGTCCGTGTCACTGCCCGGTCCTCTGCCTGGCGCTCAACCATCGGTCGAGCAGGTCAGGTCTTGCCATTGATCGATCTCCTTGCTCATGCGCTGCAGCTTGTCGCGCACCAGGCCCAGTGCGTCGCTGCCCAGCAACAGGTGGTCGGGCGGGCTGGGGCTGGCGATGACCTGCAGGATCGCCTGGGCGGCCTTGCGCGGATCGCCCAGCTGCTTGCCGCTCTTGTCCTGGCGCGCCTTGCGAATCGGGTCGAAGCTCTGGTCATAGTCGGCGATGCTGCGCGGCGAACGCTGCATGGAGCGACCGGCCCAGTCGGTACGGAACGAGCCTGGCGCCACTGCGGTAACGGCGATGCCAAACGGGCGAAGTTCCTGGCTCAGGGTATCGGAAATGCCTTCCAGTGCGAACTTGCTCGAGCAATAGTAGGCGATGCCCGGCATCGTGATGGTGCCGCCCATGGAGGTGATGTTGATGATGTGCCCGGCCCGTCGCTCTCGAAAATACGGGACGAAGGCCTTGGTGATGGCCACGGCGCCGAACACGTTGACCTCGAACTGGCGGCGCATCTCCTCCAGTGGCGATTCCTCGAAGATGCCTTCGTGGCCGTAGCCTGCGTTGTTCACCAGCACATCAATGGGGCCGTGAAGCGCCTGCACCTGTGCAACCACCGCGTCTATGCGGGCGAAGTCGGTGACATCGAGGATCACCGCGTGAGCGCGTTCGCTGTCCAGGGTCTGAAATGCCGTCAGCGCGCTGTCGTTGCGCACAGTGCCGATGACGCGATGGCCGGCAGCGAGCGCGGCCTGGGCCAGGGCACTGCCAAAACCACTGCTGACGCCGGTGATGAAGAGAGTCTTGCTGTCGCTCATGATCGCGATCCTGTGTGTGGAGTACGCGAGCATGCTAGGTGGATTGGCTGATCGTCCCTATGCCGGGGGCTCTTGAAACCTTGCCCATTTCTATCAGAAGCGAGCGTGGTCATCCTGCGAGGGATGCTGCAGGCAAAGAAAAGCCCGCTGGGGAGGGCGGGCGAAGTATTTCACGGATGTAAGGTGACTGTGCCAGCCGCGACGTGAAAATGTCGTGAACGGGGTGTCAAAAAATGCGTACAACGTGCAGAAAACCAGTTTTGGGAAAGCCCCTACTGCCAATGGCTATTTGGATGGCATGCATCGCTAGAGCGTCCCTGGAGAATCCTTTCTCGGTCAATGTCGATCAGCGTCTAGAGGAACGATTCCGTGTGCTTTCACAAAACCAGAACTATCGGGGCGCTTCTGGCGCTCCTGGCGCTGCAGGGTTGCGCCAGCATCATCAGTGACTCCAAGTATCCGGTGACTGTCACGAGCAGCCCGGCGGGTGCGAATTTCGAGGTCATCAACAAATCAGGGGTGGTCGTTCATCGCGGCAGCACCCCTGGGGTCGTGACACTGATGTCGGGGGAGGGATATTTTCGCGGCCAAACCTACACGTTGCGTTTCATGAGGGAGGGGTACCCAGATCGACAGGTCGAACTCGACTCGAGTGTGGACGGTTGGTACTGGGCGAACATCTTGTTTGGCGGTGTTATCGGCATGCTGATCGTCGATCCGCTGACCGGTGCGATGTACAAGTTGCCGGACGAGGTCTCAGCTGACCTTGGGCAGCCGGTGGCGGAGGCGATGCAGGGCGCGCTTCGGATCGTCTCGATCAATGACCTTGATCCCGCGCAACGCGCCGAGCTTATTGCCCTTCAATAAGGGGAGGTTGGTTGGGGGGCAGGGAAGGTCGCATGCCCTGCACCCACGTTGCGCTGTCAGAAGCCAGGCGCGATCTGCCCTTTGTAGCGGGTCAGGATGAATTGACGCACTTCAGGGGAGTTCAGCGCCTTGGCCAGTTTCTGGATGCCGGGATCCTGCAGATTGTCCGGACGCGCCACGAGGTATTCAACGTACAGATCCTTGCCTTTTTCGACGATCAGCGCGCTGCTGGTATCGATACCTGCCTCCAGCGCGTAGTTGGCGAACACGAATGCCAGGTCCACCTGTTTCACCGAGCGCGCCAGCATTGCCCCTTCCAGCTCACGGATCTTCAACTTGTGCGGGTTGGCGACGATGTCGCGCTGGGTCGACTGTGGGTTGCTGGGGTCCTTGAGTTCAATCAGCCCGGCCTCGGCCAGCAGTACCAGGGCACGACCGGTGTTCACCGGGTCATTGGGAATGGCCACGCTGGCACCGTCCGGCAGCTCCGCGAGGCTCTTGTACTTGGCCGAATAAGCACCGAACGGCTCGATGTGCACACCGACCACCGGGACCAGGTCGGTGTGTCGAGTCTTGTTGAAGTCGTCGAGGAAGGGACGGTACTGGTAGTAGTTGGCGTCCAGGTTCTTCTGCGCAAGCTGCAGGTTGGGCTGGATGAAGTCATTGAACACCTTGATGTCCAGGTCGACACCTTCCTTGGCCAGTACCGGTTTTACGAACTCGAGGATCTCGGCGTGGGGAACGGGGGTGGCACCGACGACCAGGTGCTCGTTGGCCTGCACGTTGAGGGCGATGACCGCAGCCAGGGTGGCGAGGATTTTTTTCATGGGAATGCTCCGAAAAAGGTCGGGAATCAGCGTCGGGTGAAATGTCTGACGAGGCGATCGCCACTCATCTGCAACGCCTGCACCAGCAGGATCAACAGCAGTACGGTGACGACCATCACATCGGTCTGGAAGCGTTGGTAACCAAAACGGATGGCCAGGTCGCCCAGGCCGCCGCCACCGATCACACCGGCCATCGCCGTGTAGTCGACCAGCACGATGGCGGTGACGGTGACGGCGGCGATCAGCCCGGTACGGGCTTCGGGCAGCAGGGTGTGGCGGATGATCTGCCAGGTGCTGCCACCCATGGCCTGGGTGGCCTCGACCACGCCACGGTCGACTTCGCGCAGGGCGGTCTCCACCAGGCGCGCGAAGAACGGCGTACAGCCCACCACCAGTGGTGGAATGGTGCCGCGCACACCGAGTGAGGTGCCGACAACCAAGGTGGTCAGGGGTATCAGCACGATCAGCAGAATGATGAACGGCAGCGAGCGCAGCACGTTGACCACGGCCGACATGGCCCGATAGGCCGGCGCATTGGCCAGCAGCTGGCGTTGTCCGGTGAGAAACAGCAGCACCCCCAACGGCAGCCCCAGCGCTACGGTGAAGCCCAGCGCGGCGCCGAGCATGCTCAGGGTCTCGAGGCAGGCGAGGCCGATTTCACTCCAGTCCAGGTTGGCCAACAGTGCATTCATCGCCCACGCTCCTGGCGCAACGCAGCCACCGGATGGGGCGCACGCAGGCGATCACCTTGGCCGAACAGCTTGTTGCGCAGGCTGCCTTCGGCGTACTCGCGCTTGAACAGGCCGCGAGCCTGCAGTTCCGGAACCAACAGATCGACCACGGCAACGAAGGTTTCCGGCACGACCACGCTGGACAGGTTGAAGCCGTCCACGTCGGTCTCTTCGACCCAGGCCTGCAACTGATCGGCGACGGTCGAGGGCGATCCGACCAGCAGCGGGCCGTCGCCACCCAGGCAGCAGTATTCGGCGATCTCGGCAACGGTCCAGGTCCGCGTCGGGTCGGCGCGGGTGAAGCCCTCGACCACCGACTGGATGGCTTCGCTGGGCACCTCGCGAAGAATCTGGTCGGGGCTGTAGGCAGCGAAATCGATGCCGGTCCAGCCCGACATCAGCGAGAGCGAGCCGCTGGCACTGGCGTACTCGCGGTACTCGCGCAGACGGGCCTGCGCGGCCTCGTCGGTTTCAGCGACGATCACCGTGAGCTGTTCGAGGATCAGGATGTCGGAGCCCTTGCGCCCGGCGGCGACCGCGGCGGCACGTAGATCGCTCACCTGCTTCTTCAGCACGGTCTTGCTCGGTGCGGCAACGAACACGCATTCGGCGTTTGCTGCGGCAAAGGCTCGTCCTCGGCTGGATGCCCCTGCCTGGTAGAGCACGGGTGTGCGCTGGGGCGACGGGGCGCTGAGGTGGAACCCCGGAACCTTGAAGTAGGGGCCGTCATGCTCGATGCCGTGGACTTTGCTCGGGTCGGTGTAGACACCGCTGGTACGATCGGCGCGCACGGCATCCTCGTCCCAGCTGGTTTCCCAAAGCTTGTAGCAGACCTGCAGGTATTCCTCGGCCAGCGCGTAGCGCTGGTCATGGCTCAGTTGTTCGGGCTGGCCAAGGTTGCGTGCCCCGCTGGACAGGTAGGAGGTCACGATATTCCAGCCGGCACGGCCCTGGGTCAGGTGATCGAGGGTGCTCATGCGCCGGGCGAAGGGAAAGGGATGCTCGAACGACACCGAGGCGGTGACGCCAAACCCCAGGTGGCGCGTGGCTGCGGCCATCGCCGGTACCAATTGCAGGGGGTCGTTCAACGGTACCTGGGCGCCGCTGCGCAGCGCTTCGTCGGCATTGCCGCCGTAGACGTCATAGACACCCAGCACATCGGCGAGGAACAGGCCGTCGATACAGCCGCGCTCGAGGGTCTGGGCCAGTTCGATCCAGTAGTGGATATCGGTGTAACGCGTCGCCTGGTCGCGCGGATGGCGCCACAGCCCAGGCGACAGATGCCCGACCGTGTTCATGGCGAAGGCATTGAGACGGATCTGCTTGGTCATGGCGCGGCCTCAGTTCCAGTCGTGGCGCGTGGGGCGGATACCGTTCAGGGCCCAGTTGCCGACCAAGTGGTATTTCCAGCGCACGGGGTCGTGCAGGGTATGCACCCGGGCATTGCGCCAGTGCCGGTCAAAGTTGTGCTGCAGCAACGAGGAGCGGGTCCCGCCCAGTTCGAACAGGCGATTGCTGGCCTCGATCGACACCTCCGTGGTCAGCACCTTGGCCTTGGCCACCGCCACCGAGGCAGCGGCGACGTTGTCTTCGTTCGGCGCAGGCTTGGCGGCATCCAGCACCTTGCCGGCGCGTTCGAGCAGGGCCTCGGCGGCCTCCTGGCGGATCTCCAGGGAGCCGATCTGAATGATGGTGAGCGGATCCTCGCTGGCCTTTTCAACACCGGCATCGATCCACGGACGGGCATGGTCGCGTACGAAGGCAATGGTGTCGTCCAGCGCCGCGCGGCCGATACCGGCGTCAATCGCCGCAGTGGTCAGTTGGGCGAAGGGTCCGGCGAGGGTAGGGTGCTCGTAGGAGCGGTAGCTGGGGAACAGGTTGAATGCGGGCACGCGCAATCCGTCCAGCAGCACGGTGCCGCTGGAGGTGGTGCGCTGGCCCATGCTGTTCCAGTCGTCGACGACCACCAGCCCAGGAGTGCCACGTGGCACAAAGGCCAATTGCGCCCGGTCCAGTTCGTCCAGGGCCAGGACGCCGATCCAGTGGGCATAGAGCGAGCCGGTGCAGTAGCCCTTGCGGCCGTCGATGCGGTAGCCGTCGGCTTCGGCAACCAGGCGGGTACGGATGTCCTGGACGGTCTTGCCACCGGTTTCAGACAGTGCATTGGCAAAGCGATGGCCTTTTAGCACCAGGTCGAAGAAGAAGCGGCGCTGCTCTTCGGTGCCTTGCAGGCGAATGTCTTCGAGCAGGCAGTAGTGGTTTTGTGGAATCTGGCCAAGCGAAGGGTCGGCGGCCGAGACGATGGCGATCACCTGCGCCAGGGTGGCGAAGGACACTTCGGCACCTCCGTAGGCACGTGGCACGGTGATGCCCCACAGACCGCTGTTGGAATAGGCATCGACCACATCGGCAGGGACTTCTCGACGTCGGTCACGCTCGGCAGCGCCTTCGCGCAGCAGCGCGGCGATCTGGTGGGCAACGGCGATGGCTTCGGCATCGTCGCGGATGACATGGGCATCCGGCTGGCGGATGTCGTAGGAGGCTGAGACGGCAGGCGTGGACATGGGTTCCTCGGGAAACTGTGCGTGTACACAGCTCACCGGAGCAGAAACCGTGCCAGCGGCTTTATTTGAATAAAATCAATGGTTTGAAATTGTTTTATGCGGGAGGTGTCGCCCTTTGGGCAATCAACTGTTGGCCAGGTGTTGCTGGTCAGACAGTTGCCAGGGAAACATGTCGCCGTGCATGCCGACCCGCGCTGCAGCCTCGCTTGCCTACAACATCCATCCCCTCGGGTCTGTGTAAGGGTTATGTAAAAAACCGTTTAAGAATTGTGAACAACTGTATTCTGAAAAGACCTACACCATTGGCCAGACCCATGAACCAACTTCCGTCGCAGTCAGAGGCTGCACGCGGGGCGTTCTCCAGCTTTGAGGCGTGTCGCAATACCCAGAAAGGCCCTGTGGTGATCCTGGCGTCAGGTGCGTCAGCGAAAGATTTTCCGCTCGAAGATTTTGCCAGCGTCCCGATCATCGCCATGAATGGCTCCATTTCGATGCTAGTGGGCACGGATGTGCGTCCGTTCTTCTACATTTGCACCGACAAGGATTTCTGCAACCAGCAACCCGAGCTTTTTGCCACGGCATTGCACACCAGTCCGCGACTGGCGCTGTGGCCGGAGCAGTTCGACCTGTTCGACCTGCCCGACGACACCGAGCGCTACCCGCTGCTCAAGGCTCTGGAGCCAACGTTCAGCGAATGGCTGGGGCTCGGTGATGGACGCTATGCGCGCAACCGCGCGCTGTGGAGCAAGCGGGCGCGTTCGATCGGTTTCAGCAGGAACCTGTCATACGGGTTCTTCGATGCCCGGACTGTGGCTTTTGTGGCCCTGCAACTGGCCTACCACCTGGGCTTCGATGATGTGCTACTGGTCGGCGTGGATCTGAACCAGTCGGCAGGGCGCTTTTATGAGACCACCGGCGGCAAGCGTTCGCCCTGCGGCCTCGACCAGCATTGGGAAAGCCGTATCCTGCCGTCACTGGCCCTGATGGCGCACCAAGTGGTGGGTGAGCGTTTCCGCGTTCATAACCTCTCGACCCGCTCACGCATCCCCCCGGCATTGATCCCCAGGATCGACCTGCAGCAGGCCCGCGCCCTCGCGGCGCGAGCGACGGCCGTGGTTTGAGCATTGCACGTCAAGAAAGCGGATGCAGCACGATCGCGCGATAGGTAGAGTGCCGGGGGTCGCCAGCCAGCATCAGGAGTTGCCTGTGTCCAGCGCTTTCACCCTCATGTCATCGCCAGTCGGCACCCTGACACTGGTCGCCCGTGGCGAGTGCCTGGCCGCCGTGCTATGGGAAGAGGAGCGTGCCAACCGGGTGCGCCTTGGCGAACTGCACCGTGATGACCAGGTGCCCGTACTGCGGGAAGCTGCCCGTCAGTTAGGCGAGTATTTCGCCGGCCAGCGGCAGCGCTTCGAGCTGCCGCTGGACTTCGATGGCACGGAATTCCAGCGCCAGGTGTGGGCGGCGCTGCTGACCATTCCTTTCGGCCAGACTCGCAGCTACAGCGATATCGCCCGACAGATCGGCAACCCCACGGCAGTGCGTGCGGTAGGGGCAGCCAATGGCCGCAACCCGATCTCGATCATCGCACCCTGCCATCGGGTGATCGGTGCCTCGGGCAGCCTGACAGGCTTTGCTGGCGGGTTGCCGGCAAAGCAGTATCTGCTGGCGCTCGAGGGCAGGCAGAGCCTGTCGCTGTTCTGAGCGCTCAGCTCAACCACCACGCCAATGCGCACAG
>Ga0209371_1002270_pt1 | contig 10999 bp, 9 predicted proteins | sample AgamicAtAmrz_FD_187165 | JGI IMG/M metagenome (GOLD analysis project Ga0209371, IMG submission 187165) | Agave microbial communities from Guanajuato, Mexico - At.Am.rz (SPAdes) (version 2) | ecosystem: Host-associated > Plants > Roots > Rhizosphere | place: Guanajato, Mexico | collected 2012-06-07
CCAATCGCAGTCGACCGCAACCGCCAGCAAATATCACGAGCTGGCGGCGCAGCCGGGCTTCGCGGCCGCTTTCCTGCCGGATGGCGAGGTGCCGCGCGCCGGCAGCCGCTTTACCCAACCGGCGCTGGCAAACACGCTGGGCATCCTGACGGAACAGGGGCTGGACAGCTTTTATCGCGGCTCGCTGGCTAATCGCCTGGCGGCAGAAATGTCGGCGCTTGGCATGCCGATTACGCTGGAAGATCTTAATAAGCATCGGGCGAAGCGCCGTAAGCCATTAAGCATCCGCCACGAGTACGGCGAGGTCTTTAATATGACGCCGCCGACCCAGGGCCTGGTGTCGCTGGCGATTTTGGGCATCACCAATCATCTGAATATGGCGGAAGCAGACGAGGTGCAGACCGTGCACCGCAACGTGGAGGCGACCAAGCTGGCTTTCGGCCTGCGCGACCGCTATATCACCGATCCGCTGCATATGCGCGAAGAGATGCAGGCGCTGCTTGATTCCGACCAGCTCGAAACGCTGGCGGGGCAAATCAGCGACAGCCGCGCGGCCGGCTGGGGAACCGGCAAAGGGCCGGGCGATACCGTGTGGATGGGCGTGATGGACAGCAGCGGCCTTGCCGTCTCTTTTATTCAGAGCATCTATCACGAATTCGGCAGCGGCGTGGTGCTGCCCGGCACCGGCATCACCTGGCAAAATCGCGGCGCGGCGTTTAGCCTGGATCCCGAACACCTGCTGGCTTTAGCACCGGGCAAACAGCCTTTTCATACGCTTAATCCCGCCGCCGCACGGCTGAACGACGGCCGCACCATGGTCTACGGCTCGATGGGCGGCGACGGCCAGCCGCAGACTCAGGCCGCCATTTTTACCCGTCACGTGGTGCAGGGAATGCCGCTACAGCAGTGCGTCAGCGCGCCGCGCTGGCTGCTCGGCCGCACCTGGGGCCAGGCTTCCGATTCGCTGAAGCTGGAGGGCCGTTTTTCCGCCGCCACCTTTACCCGCCTGCGCGAGCTGGGGCATGAAGTCGAAGCGCTGGAGGATTTCAGCGAGGCGGTCGGCCACGCAGGCGCGATTGTCCGCCATACCAACGGCATGCTGGAAGGCGCCAGCGATCCCCGCAGCAACGGCAGCGCGGCCGGTTTTTAACAGGAGAACATTATGAACACCGAAATTGACTGGACGGCTTATCTGGCCCACATGGAGCAGGTGCTGGGCGTACCGATGGACGATCGTCGTCGCGCCGAGCTGCTGGTGCAGTTTTCACGTATTGCCGAGATGGCCGGGCCGCTGATGGCGTTCCCGCTGGATGAACGTCAGGAAATCGCAGGAGTATATAAAGCATGACGCTCAGCTCCCTTTCCATTGCCGAACTAAAAAGCGCGCTGCTTAAAGGCGAGCTGAGCGCCAGAGAAATCGCGCAGCAAACGCTGGACGGGATCGAGCGGCTGGATCCGACGATCAATGCCTGGACGAGCGTAACGCGGGATCGCATGTTGAGCGAGGCCGATCGCCTCGATCGTCAGCGCAAAGAGGATCGTCCGTTACCCGCGCTGGCGGCCATTCCCTGCGCGGTAAAAAATCTTTTTGACGTTGCAGGCCATACCACGCTGGCGGGTGCCAGCCTGCTCAGCGATCGCCCGGCGGCCAAAAAAGACAGCTGGGCAGTGAGCAAGCTCAGCGAGGCGGGCGCGCTGCTGTCCGGCATGGTGAATATGGACGCCTATGCCTACGGTTTTACCACGGAAAACAGCCACTACGGCGCCACGCGTAACCCTCACGATAGCCAACGTATCGCCGGGGGATCCTCTGGCGGCTCGGCGGCGGCCGTCGCCGCTGGCCTGGTGCATTTTTCACTGGGCTCGGATACCAACGGCTCGATCCGCGTACCGGCTTCGCTGTGCGGCATTTTTGGCCTGAAGCCGACGTTTGGCCGCCTGTCGCGCAGCGGCAGCCAGCCCTTTGTCGCCAGCCTCGATCATATCGGGCCTTTCGCCCGCAGCACCGAAGATCTGGCGTTGGTTTACGATGCGTTACAGGGCCGCGATCCGCAGGATAGCTTTCAGGCGGAAAAAGCGATCCAGCCTGTTCATCGCCTGTTGGAGCAAGGCGCACAGGGCCTGCGGTGCGCCGTGCTGGGCGGCTATTTTCAAACCTGGTGTGATGACGATGCCCGCGCAGCCGTCGCGCAGGCCGCAAAAGCGCTTGATGCGCAGGAAGAGGTGCTGATGCCGGAGGCCGCGCTGGCCCGTACCGCCGCGTTTATCCTGACCGCTGCCGAAGGCGGCAACGCCTGGCTGCCCGCGTTGCGCGCGCAGCCGGAGCGTTTTGAGCCGCTGTCGCGCGAGCGCCTGCTGGCCGGTGCGATGACGCCTTCCGCCTGGTACGTGCAGGCGCAGCGCTTCCGCCACTATTTTCGTGAGCGGGTGCTGCCCCTGTTCGGGCAGTTTGACGTGCTGATTGCGCCCGCCACGCCCACCAGCGCCACGCTGATTGGACAGGAAACGATGCATATCAACGGCAGCGATTTGCCCATCCGCGCCAGCATGGGCATGTTGACGCAGCCCATCTCCTTTCTGGGGCTGCCCGTGACGACCGTGCCGCTGCAAACGCCGGGCGGCATGCCGATCGGCCTACAGCTTATCGCCGCGCCGTTTAAAGAAGAAGCCTGCCTGCGCGTGGCATGGACGCTGGAGAAAATGGGCATCGCTAAAGCACCTGTAGCAGGAGGATTGACAGCATGACGGATAAAATTAATCGCCCCTCGGTGCTGGCAGAGGTTACCGACGCTTTTTATCGCTACGAGCAGGCGCTGACCGGCAACGATATCGACGTGCTCGACGAGCTGTTCTGGCATGACGAGCGCACCGTGCGGCTGGGCGCAGGAGAAAATTTATACGGGATTGAGGCGATCCGCGCTTTCCGCGCCGCGCGTCCTGCACAGGGCCTGGCTCGTCAGCTGCGTAATACGGTAATCACCACGTTTGGCGATGATTACGCGGTATGCAGCACGGAGTTTACCCGTGAGGGAACGGATAAGATTGGTCGTCAGCAGCAGACATGGGTGAAGCTGCCGCAAGGCTGGCGGATTGTCGCCGCGCAGGTCAGCCTGATAACGTGCGGCGAATAATGCCGTTTCACCAGGAGTGAATCCGCAGACCCGGCAGAAGCCCGGCCGGCTATTTTTTAGCCTGAAAATGCTTTTACCAGGGCCAGGCTCTTTTCTGTCACCTGTTTGCGGGAGAGAGCCAGGCCTTAAGGTCGTTTAATCCGTAACCAGATACGCATTAAAAAATGGACCGCATCAGTTTATTTAAGCGCTTAATTATCAACCAGTGTCTATCGGTTTACCGCCGTCCTTATCTCTGTTGAGCTGTTAATAATTTCTTTTTTACTGCTGGCGCTATGTATGATGAATTTTGTCCGTTATCAAAGGGAGAGAGCGTAATGCCTTACAGTCTAGGGGTGCTGGCCGGTATGGGGCCGCGCTCCACCGCGCCTTTTATCGATATGTTGGTGGATGAGTGCCAAAAGCAATACGGGGCCAGGTTCGATATCGACTATCCCAAAATGCATATTATTTCCTTGCCGACGCCTTTTTTCCCTGACCGGGCGGTTGAAGATGCCGCAATGTCAGCGGCACTGCGCGATGGCATTAGCGATCTGGTAAAAGTCGGGGTCAATTTGATCGTGGTGCCCTGCAATGTAGCCCATTGCTACTTTGCTGAAATGCAGGAGGCCAGCGCTGGCATTCCTGTCCTGCATATTGCCGACTGCGCGCTTGAACGCCTTGCCGCAGCGGAGAACATCGCCGTGATTGCTACTGAGGCTACGCTTGATGCGGGTTTTTATCAGCAGCGTCTGCATCTGACAGGAAAGCGCTGTGTCTCTTCTGAGCCATTACGTGCGAGCACAACGCGTTTGATAGCGCTGATTAAGCAAAACGGATTTACCGATCCTGAAGTGATAACGCAGTGGCGGGCGCTGATTTCTCTGGCGCAGGAAGCTGGCGCCCAGGCGCTGCTTATTGCCTGTACGGACATCAGCCCCTTACTTAAAAGCCATCCTCAGCAGTTGCTGCCGATTGTTGATACGGCAGCAAGCCTGGCTGAAGCTGCTATTCGTGGCTTTGCCAGCTCAAGGTCGATCCGCTAGCTAATTTTTCCTCTGCTGGCGATCCTGTCAGGATGGCACATCATGCCTTCCTGACAGGTTTACTTACGCCTCCGGCGCCGGGTGCGTCTTTATCCAGTGGTCGGCAATCTGCTGGCGCGTGCAGATCCAGACCTTATCATGCTGCTGTACATGATCCAGAAAGCGCTGCAATGCGCGGAAGCGGCCAGGCCTGCCCAGCAAACGGCAGTGCATGCCGATAGAAAGCATTTTCGGCGCGGTTTCACCCTCTTCATACAGCACGTCAAAGCTGTCTTTCAGATAGGTGTAAAACTGCTCCGCCGTGTTAAAGCCCTGCGGCGTGGCGAAACGCATGTCGTTGGTTTCCAGCGTATAAGGTACGATCAGGTGCGGCTTGACCGTCCCGTCCTGACAGGTCACCTTTGTCCAGAATGGCAGATCGTCGCCGTAATAGTCGCTGTCGTAGGTAAAGCCGCCCTGCTCCACCACCAGCCTGCGCGTATTCGGGCTGTCGCGTCCCGTATACCAGCCGGTTGGCGCTTTGCCAAAAAGATCGGTCAGCGTATCCACCGCCTGCTGCATATGCTGCCGCTCGGTTTTTGCATCCATCCCCTGATAGTGGATCCAGCGCCAGCCGTGGCTGACCACGTCGTAATCGGCGTTTTTAATCGCCTCGACGATTTCCGGATGACGTGCCAGCGCCATCGCCACGCCAAAAACGCTTAGCGGCAGGCCGCGCTTCTGGAACTCGTTGTGGATGCGCCAGAAACCGGCGCGCGAGCCGTATTCATACAGCGATTCCATCGACATATGGCGCTCGGGATAGCTGGCCGCACCGATAATATCCGATAAAAACTGCTCGGAGCCGGTATCGCCATGCAGCACGCTGTTTTCCGCGCCCTCTTCATAGTTCAGAACAAACTGCACGGCGATACGTGCATTGTCCGGCCAGGCCGCATGGGGCGGCTTTCCGGCGTAGCCGATCAGATCGCGGGGATAGTTTTTATTGAAGCTGTACTCTTTCTTTTCATCAGCATCGGTCATGATCGTAGTCCTGTTCCAGAGCAAGATAACTTAGTTTAGGCGCTTAAACTGACCCGACAGGTTTTTTCGCAGCGGATAGTCCAGATCGCCATGCTTACTGGTCGACAGCCCCAGCGCCACCAGCGATTCCACCATTTTTACCGCCGCGCCCACGCCGTCAATAACCGGCATATTCAGCTCCTGCGTCAGTTCCCGCGCCAGCCGGGCCATGCCGCCGCAGCCCAGTACAATGGCGCCGCTGCCGTCCTCTTTTTTTGCGCGGATGCAGCGCTCACGCACTTTTTCCTGCGCCAGCCCTGTGCCATCCTCCAGCGCCAGTACCGGCAGATCGATAGCATGCAGCGCGGCGCAATGCGGTTCAAAACCATACTGCTGTAAAAGATGACGCGCGATAATAACGGTGCGCGGCAGCGTGGTGACGATGGAAAAGCGCGTGGCAACCATCGTAGCCATATGCATAGCGGCTTCCGCAATGCCGATAACCGGCCCCGAAGCCAGTTCGCGCGCCGCCAGCAGCCCCGGATCGCCAAAGCAGGCGATAACGTGACCGCAGACGCCCTGCTCGCGTCCGGCTTTTATTTGCTCCAGCACGCCGATAGCGGCGACGGCCTCGTCAAAATGCCCTTCGATTGAGGGAACCCCTTCCGAGGGACAAACCGCCAGGATTTCCGTCGTCGGCGATGCTACGGCGCGCGCCGCTTCGCCAATGGTTTCGGTCATCGCCAGGCTGGTATTGGGATTGATAACCTGAATAAGCTGTTTAACGGTCATTCGCGCCTCCAAAACCGGTGAACAGGCTGGCGAAATCCGGCAGCGTTTCGCCGCCGCGCTCGAAATGCAGGCTCGCTACTATATGCGCAAAATGTTGCCGCATTGCTTCAGTAAGCGGCACCAGCGCTTTTTGTCTGAGCAGGCCGATCAGCCTGTCGTGGTCGTCACAGCGGCAGCCCTGCTGCCACGGCGCGCCCCAGGCCGCAATCACCAGCGACGAACGCTGGGTCAGTCGGGTCACCATCTCGGTCAGCACCTGGTTACCGGAGATCGCCTGAAGCTGAATATGGAACGCGGCGGAAAGCCGGATCGCCGCCGGGCCGTCACGCTCGTCATGCGCCTGCTGTTCCTGCTGGATTAGGTTTTCCAGCGCGACCAGATGGGTAGACTGACAGTGCGCCAGCACGGTGGGAAGATTGGCGCATTCGATAAGTTCACGCGTACGGAAGATGTCCTGCGCTTCTTCTGTCGAAGGCGTGGCAACTTGTGCACCACGCTTGGGCGTTAACACCACCATCTGCACCGCAGCGAGGCGAGTCAGCACTTTACGGATGCCGGTTCGACTAACGCCGAAGACGTCGGCAAGCGCTTCTTCCGGCAGTTTGCTGCCCGGCGGCAGCTGACGCTCCACCATCGCCTTCATCAGCGCCTGAAAGATAGCTTCGTCTTTGTCATTCAGGTCGGTAGCCCTTTTCAGGCCGCTTTCACTTTTCATTTCCTGGTCCGCTCAGGTTTATCTTGCCTAAAATCGTACACACGATTGGCTTATTTTGTATACATGAATTCAACTTCTGGCCTGGATCCTGCAATACCTCTCTCAACCGTTTGCTATTTCGTTGAATTGTTGAGGAGCAGGTTTCATGCCAAAGAGTCTACATGTTACTCCGGCGTCCGCAGAGGAAGCGCACGCCAGCTACAGCCCGCGGCTGTGCAACGAGGATCTGGCCCCGACGCGCGAGCAGAACTGGAGCTGGTACAACATCTTTTCTTTCTGGATGTCGGACGTGCACAGCATGGGCGGTTATGTGGTGGCGGCCAGCTTTTTTACGCTGGGTCTGGCGAGCTGGCAGGTGCTGATTTGTCTGCTGGCGGGCATTTGCATCGTGCAGCTGTGCGCTAATCTGATCGCTAAGCCCAGCCAGATGACCGGCGTGCCTTATGCGGTCGTTTGCCGCCAGGCCTTTGGCGTATTCGGCGCCAATATTCCGGCGGTGATCCGGGGTCTGATCGCGTTCGCCTGGTACGGTATCCAGACCTGGCTGGCCGCTAACGCGCTGATGCTGGTAACGCTGAAGTTTTGGCCTTCACTGGCGCCGATGACGCAGGTTTCCTGGCTGGGCCTGTCGCAGCTTGGCTGGCTCTGCTTTGGTTTTATGTGGCTTGCTCAGGCGCTGGTGTTCTGGCACGGCATGAAGGCGATTAAGCGTTTTATCGATGTGGCCGGCCCGGCGGTCTATGTGGTGATGGTGCTGCTGGCGGTCTGGATTGTATACAGAACGGGTTTTGAAGGTATTTCCTTTACGCTCTCCACGAAACAGCTCAGCGGCAGCCAGCAGCTCTGGCAGATGGTGACCGCGACGGCGCTGGTCGTCTCTTATTTCTCCGGGCCGCTGCTTAATTTTGGCGACTTCGCGCGCTATGGCAAAAGCATGAAGGCGATCCGCCGCGGCAATCGCTGGGGGCTGCCGTTTAACTTTTTGCTTTTTTCCGTGGTGACGGTGGTGATTGTTTCCGGTACGCAGTCGCTGTTCGGCCATATGATTACCGACCCCATTGAAACGGTCAGCCGCGTGGGCAGCGATTTGGCGGTGGCCGTTGGCCTGCTGACGATGATCACCGCGACGATCGGCATCAACATCGTCGCTAACTTCGTTTCGCCCGCGTTCGATTTTTCTAACTGCTCGCCGCAGAAGATTAGCTTCCGCACCGGCGGCATGATTGCTGCCGTAGGATCGGTGCTGCTGACGCCGTGGAACCTGTTTCAGTCGCCCGAGCTTATCCACTATACGCTGGACGTGCTGGGCGCCTTTATCGGCCCGCTGTTTGGCATCCTGCTGTGCGATTTTTACCTGGTCAAACGCGGACAGATTTCAACGGACGATCTTTTTAACGCTACGCCGCAGGGAAAATACTGGTATCGCGGCGGATTCAATCCTAAGGCGATTGCCGCGCTGCTGCCCTCGGTACTGATTGGGCTGGCGATTAGCTTTTCGCCTTCGCTGCACGAGGTGGCTAACTTCAGCTGGTTTATCGGCGTTGCTTTGGCGGCAGGCTGCTATCGCTGGATGGCACGCGAAGAGTGCGTAAGCGCTGTGCCGCGTTACGCGAGCCGCGTAGCGGTGGAGAAAAGACGCGCTTAAATGATAAGGGCAGAAAGCCTGCTACCGGCAGGCTTCCGCTTAAAAAAACGTTCAGCTCTGCGCGCCTTCCTCTGATTTGATAGCTTCAATTTTTAGCGCTGCTTCAAGCCTGTAAGCGTAGCGGTTCGCCATTTTTGAAGTTAGTTTGTGCTGATAAAAGAGTACAGATCGGCTCACAATCAAGCCTGGCCTGTACTCTGCGATGCCCCGTCAAAGGCTATGTTCGGTGCGGGCAATAATATCGTCCTGCGCGTCGGGAGAAAGCGCGGTAAAGAAGGCGGAATATCCCGCTACGCGCACCACCAGATCGCGATAATTATCGGGCTGCGCCTTTGCGGCCAGCAGCGTTTCCCGCGAGACGATGTTGTACTGAATATGCCAGCCTTTGTGCGCTTCAAAGAAAGTGCGCAGCAGCAGCATCAGCTTTTGCCTGTCGCCCGGATTATCCAGCGCGGCGGGATTCAGCTTCTGGTTCAGCAAAACGCCGCCCAGAATCGATCCGGTAGGCAGCTTGCTGACTGAACCCATCACCGCCGTCGGCCCCAGGCGATCGGTGCCTGACGCCGGACTGGCCCCTTCCGCCAGCGGCGTTCGCGCTTTACGCCCGTCCGGCGTCGCCATCGTCTGCGCGCCAAAAGGCACGTTGGCAGAGATAGACGAGGTGCCCGCATAGTAACCGCCACCGATCGGGCCGCGGCCATGGCGTGGATTAACGTAGCTTTTCAGCTCCTCAATATAGGTTTGATAAGCGCGCGTCAGCAGCTCATCGACATAATCATCGTCGTTGCCGTATTTTGGCGCGCCGTTAACCAGACGCTGGCGCAGCTGCTCGCCGCTCAGACCGTCAAAATCGGTGGCCAGCGCTTCGCTTAATGCCTGCTGCGCCACCACTTCTTGTTCAAACACCAGTTTTTTCACCGCCGCCAGGCTGTTGCCCAGATTGGCGATGCCCACCTGCAATCCCGATACCCAGTCATATTTTGCGCCGCCCTGCTTGATGCTTTTTGCCCGCTCAATACAGTCATCCACCAGCGCCGAACAGAGAATATCGTGCGCGTTCTCTTCCAGCACCGTATCCACCACGTACTCTATTTCTATCGATTTGCGGGTGTAATAGCGGATCTGCTCATCCCAGGCGCTCATAACCCGATCGAAACTGTCGAAATTGCCTGCGGAAAGCGCTTTGTCCTGCGGCAGAAACGTTTTGCCGCTGGTGGCGTCGCGTCCGCCTTCCAGCGACGCCAGCATCACGCGGGCGAAATTAATAAAGCTCATCCCGGTGCAGCGATAGCCCCACTTGCCGCCCACGGCCGTTTCGATACAGCCGATAGCCGCATACTGATAAGCGTCGGCCGCTGAGACGCCCAGCCGGATAAATTGCGGAATGACGATTTCATCGTTGTTAAAGGCCGGCATCCCAAAGCCGCAGCGGATAACCTCCACGCAGGCATTCAGGAAATCGTCGCTCATTCCGGCATGGTAGCGCACGCTCAGGTTTGGCTGCGTCGAACGCAAACGACCGCAGGATTCCAGAATCGCGTAAGAGAGCGGGTTGACGGCATCCACCGCCTTGTCCACCAGCAGATTCTGTCCGCCGATAGTGACGTTTTGATAGAGCGGACTGCCGGCCGAAGCTTTGGAGTGGGAGCCGGATCGGATCTTATTGACCTCCAGCAGCTTCAGCCAGCAGCTTTGCAGCAGCTCGATCGCCTGCTCGCGATCCGTATGCTGTTCCAGCTCCACGTCGCGGCGATACCAGGGATAAAGGTATTGATCCATGCGGCCAAAAGAGACCGAATGACCGTTAGACTCAATTTGCAGGATCAGCTGAATAAAATAGCAAAGCTGGAGCGCCTGCCAGAAGGTCTGTGGCGGCCGATGGGCGATCACGTCACAATTTTCCGCGATGGTCAGCAGTTCCCCACGGCGCGCGGCGCTCTTCTCTGCCTGCGCCATTTCGCGGGCCAGAGTGGCGTAGCGCTTGATATGCTCAGTTACGGCCTGAAGAACGATATCGATGGCTTTCAAAAACTGCTCGCCATGCAGATCGTTCAGATGCGTCAGATCGATGCGGCTGCGGCGTTCCGCCACTTTCTCACGCAGGCCATCCAGCCCTTTCTCCAGTAGCAGCGGAAAGTTGACGGCCAGATGGGCGTCGCCGGAGGTCATATTCCCTTCCGCTTTGATGATGCCGGTTGCCAGCAGCGCCTTCTGCTCCTCGGTAAACATGCCGTAGCAGCGATCCTGCACCGTCTGGCCGCGCCACCACGGGCAGATTTCATGCAATACCCGCTTGTCCTCTTCAGAAACAGAAAAGCCCGCGCCGGGACGATCCGCCAGATCGTCGATCTCTTTTTCGATCCATGTCACGGTATATTCCGGGAAAATGGGCGCGGCGCGCACCTTGCTGGCCTGGTTGCCTACAATCAGCTCATCGTGCTTAATCCAGATAGTCCGTTCCGCCAGATGGTGTGCCAGCGCCAGCGCGCGGCGAACCGGTACGGGTTTATCCTGATGCTGCTGATAGATTTCGCTATAGTGCCGCGCGCGCTCGGTACAAATCGGGGGCTTGCTGATAGCGATCAGGGCTTCTTTATGCGTTTTGATACGGCTGCTTAAAACATCAAGGTTGAGTCTGGTCATCATTTTATCCTCTTAGCGTGGTTATCAGGCCTTTTTGCCGCGCGTA
>Ga0209371_1002276_pt1 | contig 10979 bp, 10 predicted proteins | sample AgamicAtAmrz_FD_187165 | JGI IMG/M metagenome (GOLD analysis project Ga0209371, IMG submission 187165) | Agave microbial communities from Guanajuato, Mexico - At.Am.rz (SPAdes) (version 2) | ecosystem: Host-associated > Plants > Roots > Rhizosphere | place: Guanajato, Mexico | collected 2012-06-07
CACGCTTTCTGGCGCCTTCCGTCAGCTACATTCACGTGAAAGCCGCCGTGCCGCACCACTATCACTACCGCGCCATTGCGCTGGATGACGCAGAGCCGCGCTGGCGCGCGCTGCTGAATCAGCTGCCCGCCGACGCGCCGCGCGGCATTGAGTTCCCGCTGGAAGGGCGCGATCTCACCGCCGTCACCCGTCATTACGTCAACCTGTTACGCGAGGAGTAAAGGCCATGCCGAACACGCTGGATGTCATCACCATTGGCGAAGCGATGGCAATGTTCGTCGCCACCGAAACCGGCGATCTGGCCGACGTTGAACGCTTTATGAAGCGGGTCGCCGGGGCGGAACTGAACGTGGCGACAGGCCTTGCCCGGCTCGGCCTGCAGGTGAGCTGGGTAAGCCGGGTCGGCAACGACTCCTTTGGCCGCTTTGTGCTGCAACAGTTGGCGAAAGAGGGAATTAGCACCCAGGGCGTCACCATCGACGACCGCTATCCGACCGGTTTCCAGTTGAAATCGAAGGTTGAAGATGGAACCGATCCCACTGTGGAATATTTCCGTAAAGGTTCCGCCGCCAGCCACCTTTCCGTAGAAGATTTTAACGCGCCGCTGTTTTACAGCGCCCGCCACCTGCACGTCAGCGGCGTGGCGGCAGCGCTTTCAACCTCTTCGCTGGAGCTGCTTAACCACACGGTGCGCATGATGAAAGCCGAAGGCAAAACTATCTCCTTCGACCCGAACCTGCGCCCGGTGCTGTGGAAAAGCGAAGCGGAGATGGTAGAGAAACTAAACCAGCTCGCCTTCCAGGCGGACTGGGTGCTGCCGGGGCTGAAGGAAGGCGTCATTCTGACCGGGCAAACCACGCCGGAAGGCATCGCCGATTTTTACCTCGAACGCGGCGTAAACGCGGTGGTGCTGAAAACGGGCGCCGATGGCGCGTGGTTCAAAACCGCCAGCGGCGAGCAAGGCGCCGTGGCAGCGGTGAAGGTGGATAACGTGGTGGATACCGTCGGCGCAGGCGACGGCTTTGCGGTAGGCGTAATCAGCGCGCTGCTGGAAGGCAAAACCCTGCATCAGGCGGTTTGCCGCGGCAATAAAATCGGCTCACTGGCGATTCAGGTGCCCGGCGACAGCGAAGGATTGCCGACCCGTGAGCAACTGGGCGAGTAACACCCTTACCCCACCCTTTTTCCTGAAAGGGAGAGGGGAAAAAGCGGGCAGGTCATCGTTAAGCGCGCCCTTCCCTGCCCCGGGAAAGAGCGGAACGCAAAGTTAAGCGATTTTTCCTCCGCCGTTCCGGCGAGAGAAAAAGAGCAGAACGCAAAAGTAAGTGATTTTCTCCCTCGCCCCTTTGGGGCGAGGGCCGGGATGAGGAGAGCAGTCCTCACCCACCTGAAAGCGAGTCAGTATTAACAGCATCCGTCGCCCCCTACATCGACGCGTTGCCCTAACCTCAACCATAGAGGGAAGCTTATGAAAAGCCCGACTAATGCATCAAAACGCTGGCTGTACATCATGCCTATCGTGTTTATCACGTACAGCCTGGCCTACCTCGACCGCGCTAACTTCAGCTTCGCCTCCGCGGCGGGCATCAACGAAGATCTGGGCATTACCAAAGGGGTTTCTTCCCTGCTGGGCGCGCTCTTCTTCCTGGGATACTTCTTTTTCCAAATCCCCGGCGCGGTCTACGCCGAACGCCGCAGCGTGCGCAAGCTTATCTTTATCTGCCTGATTTTATGGGGTGCCTGCGCCTCGCTCACCGGCGTGGTGAGCAATATCCCGATGCTTGCGGCAATCCGCTTTATCCTCGGCGTGGTGGAGGCGGCAGTGATGCCCGCCATGCTGATTTACATCAGCAACTGGTTTACCAAATCGGAGCGTTCGCGCGCGAACACCTTCCTGATCCTCGGCAACCCGGTGACGGTATTGTGGATGTCGGTGGTCTCCGGCTACCTGATCCAGTCTTTCGGCTGGCGTGAAATGTTCATTATCGAAGGGGTGCCGGCGGTGATCTGGGCTTTTTGCTGGTGGGTGCTGGTGAAAGATAAACCGACCCAGGTGAAATGGCTGGCGGATGAGGAAAAAGCGGCGCTGCAGGCGCAGCTCGACCAGGAACAGCAAGGCATTAAAGCGGTGCGCAACTACAGTGAAGCGTTCCGCTCACGCAACGTTATTCTGCTGTGCGCGCAATACTTCGCCTGGAGCATCGGCGTTTACGGCTTCGTTCTGTGGCTGCCTTCCATTATCCGCAGCGGCAGCGAAAACATGGGCATGGTGGAAGTGGGCTGGCTTTCGTCCGTGCCTTATCTGGCCGCGACCATCGCCATGATCGTGGTCTCCTGGGCGTCTGATAAGATGCAGAACCGCAAGCTGTTCGTCTGGCCGCTGCTGTTGATTGGCGGGCTGGCGTTTATCGGCTCATGGGCGCTGGGCGCGAACCATTTCTGGGCCTCCTATACGCTGCTGGTGATAGCCGGTGCGGCGATGTATGCCCCGTACGGCCCGTTCTTCGCGATTATCCCGGAAATGCTGCCGAAAAATGTCGCGGGCGGCGCGATGGCGTTAATCAACAGCATGGGGGCGCTCGGGTCGTTTGTCGGCTCCTGGGTGGTGGGTTATCTCAACGGCGCCACGGGCAGCCCGGCCGCCTCCTACATTTTTATGGGTGTGGCGCTTTTCGCCTCCGTATGGCTCACGCTTATCGTTAAACCCACGGTGAGCCAGCGGATGCCAGCCGGCGCTCGCCACGCATAACGCGCAGGGCGGCATGATGCCGCCCTTTCGTCTACGCTTGAAACTTCGCTAAACGCAGGAGATTTGCATGAAGCCGTCCGTCATTCTTTATAAATCCCTCCCCGACGACCTGCTCGCCCGCCTGGAAAGCCACTTCACCGTAACTCAGGTTAAAAACTTAAGCCCGGAAACGGTAGAACAGCACGCTGAGGCGTTCGCCAACGCTGAAGGGCTGCTGGGCTCGAGCGAAAAGGTCGATGAAGCGCTGCTGGCGAAAATGCCTAAGCTTCGCGCCACCTCCACCGTTTCCGTTGGGTATGACAACTTTGACGTTGACGCGCTGAACGCCCGCCACATCGCGCTGATGCATACGCCAACCGTGCTGACCGAAACGGTGGCGGATACCCTGATGACGCTGGTGCTGACCACCGCACGCCGCGCGCTGGAAGTCGCGGAGCGCGTGAAAAAAGGGGAATGGACGAAGAGCATCGGTCCGGATTGGTTCGGCATTGACGTACACCATAAAACGCTGGGCATTGTCGGCATGGGCCGCATCGGCCTTGCGCTGGCGCAGCGCGCGCACTTCGGCTTCGGCATGCCCATTCTGTATAACGCCCGCCGCCAGCACCAGGAAGCGGAAGAGCGTTTCAACGCTCGTCCTTGCGACCTGGATACGCTGCTGCGCGAATCGGACTTCGTCTGCATCGTGCTGCCGCTAACAGAGGAAACGCATCATCTTATCAACGCCGAAAAAATCGCGCTGATGAAGCCTTCCGCCATTCTTATCAATGCCGGACGCGGCCCGGTAGTGGATGAACCGGCGCTGATTGACGCGCTGAAGGCGGGGAAAATCCACGCGGCGGGTCTGGATGTATTTGAGCAGGAGCCGCTGCCGGCGGATTCGCCGCTGCTTTCAATGCCAAACGTCGTGGCGCTGCCGCACATCGGCTCAGCAACCCACGAAACGCGTTACAACATGGCGGCCTGCGCGGTGGATAACCTGATTGACGCGCTGAACGGCAACGTAGAAAAGAACTGCGTGAACCCACAGGCGGTGAAATAAAAAAACGGCTCGTAAGAGCCGTTTTTTGTTACTGCATCGCGTTAGTCGCGGCGCTGTAAGCTTGCATAAAGGCCTGATGCTGAGAAGCGAGCGGGCCAATCAGCGAATTGTACTGGCTTGCCTGCTGAGAGGTAGGAAACTGAATGCCGTTCGACACAAAGCTCACCTGCGTGCCCTGCTGAGCGATGAAATCGCCAACCTGCACCAGCTGTTGCGTGAACACCTGAGCGGCCGGGATCAGCGGCTGCAGCGCGTTCGCCGGGCCGGTCACCACTTTCTCATAGGCTTTATCAAAGACCGGCTTCAGATCGTCTGCGAGCTTCAGCGTCGAGCGCGAGTTATCCGCCTGCATTTTAGCGTTTTGCAACTGCTGACTCAGCACGCCGAGCGAGCCGTTAGCCTGGCGCAGCGCTTCACGCTGGGTCATGTAATCCTGCGGCACGCGGATGCTGTTTACGCTGTCCACCACCGGGCGAATGCCGGCGTCCATCGCCTGATTCACCTGCTGGGAATAGCCGTAAAGCACGGCGTAATCAGAAACGAACGGGCCGAACTGCTTTTTCTGGTCCGCCGTCAACGTCGGCAGCTGTTCGCCGCTACGCATCACCGTGTTTTGCAGAAAATCGATAAACGCTTTGCGTTGATCGCCCTCTTTATCAAAGCACCCGCTCAGGCTAACCACCATCAGTAACGCCGCCAGCGGCGCAAACCAGCGAGAGCAGGACTTACCTGTCGCCATTTTTTTACTCCTTTCACCACGAATTACGCACCCTGCCACCAGCGTGCTTTCAACGCTGACAAGAATAGTCCACGCGCGCCTCGCAGGATACCCTTTATTGCTTCGCAATGCAGGCTTGCGCGCCTTTTATTAACATCACGTCCGTGAGAAAAAAGGGGCTGCCAGCCTGCGCTGACAGCCCTTATAAAGGCGCTCGCGGTACGCCCGTCCACCTCAGGCCTGAAAGGCGGGAATACTCCCCCGCCTTCAGGTTGCTTACTTACCGGATTCGTAGGCCATAAGCGCAACAACCTCCAGAGGCCCGTCCTTATAGCGAATTTCACAGAATGAATTTCTCGTCAGGAACAGCGTTATTAACAGCGTGCTGCAGACGATCAATAAGTACCAGACCCGGGGGTTTTGCGGCAGCTTCATCGCTTTCTTCTCCTTGCCTTGCGGCGGGTAAGGGGCTACTCTGACGGTGTCTAGGCGTCGGAGTAGGCCTCGTTGGTTAATGAAAATTGACCTTCGGGGCTTTCTTCTTTCTGCCTCACCGCACATCCGCTTTTGTGCCGATCGCATGAGGCAAAAAGCCTCAAGCGCCAGCGCCACTATACGCCTCTGTGTTCCTTGCCCAGCCAACCCCTGCCAACTTTCAGAAGATGCAGCGCGTCTTTTTCCGCAGCCTTAATCTGAAACTATCCGCGTTGTATTACCGCGCCCCGCCCTTCTTGCCCCATTGAAGTGCAGCCCTGAGTGCGACTGCCCCGTTGTTGCACAAACGCGCAGGCCGCTTCTGCTACGCGTTCTTTTAAGGCGCTGAATGCAAAGCGCATCCCTTACCTGGCACGCGGCTTGCTTTATCAAACCCGCAGGGGTGACGGGCGTTTCGCCGTCGTCGCCAGACACATTCAATGGGTCACTAGGGTTCCGGTCGCAAGACGCTGGTCCGAGAGTGGCCGACCGCCCTCTGGCGGTTACACGGCGGGACAAAAGCCCGGGAGGATAAGCGACGAAGGTGCGCCTCCTCCTGCTTTGTTCCCCGTTAACCTCAGAGGAAACGCCATGCTCAACGCCTGCCGGAAAGGAATACTGCTTATCGCCCTTGCGCTCTTTAGCGTGGGTGCCGATGCGGCAAAACCCGCCTTCAAACTTTGCTGGTCTATTTACGCAGGCTGGATGCCCTGGGATTACGCTCAACAGAGCGGCATCATCAAAAAGTGGGCCGACAAATACAACATCGACATCCAGTTCGTGCAGGTAAACGACTATATCGAGTCGGTTAATCAGTACACCGCTGGCGGTTTCGACGGCTGCACCATGACCAACATGGACGCCCTGACCCTGCCGGCCGCAGGCGGCGTCGACAGCACCGCGCTGATTATCGGCGACTACTCCAACGGCAACGACGGCATCGTGTCGAAAACCGTCCCGTCCGTCGCTGCGCTCAAAGGCCAGAACATCAATCTCGTCGAGCTTTCCGTTTCCCACTACCTGCTGGCCCGCGCGCTGGAAACGGCCGGGCTTAGCGAAAGGGACGTGAAAGTGGTGAACACGGCGGACGCTGACCTGGTGGCCGCTTTCGGCACCCCGGATGTGAAATCCATCGTGACCTGGAACCCGCTGCTGGCGCAGGCGCAAAAGCAAACGGGAGCCAAAACGCTCTTCACTTCAGCGCAGATCCCCGGCGAAATCCTCGACCTGCTGGTGGTCAACACCGCCACGCTGAAACAGCACCCGGAGCTTGGCAAAGCGCTGACCGGCGCCTGGTTTGAAACGCTGAAAACCATGCAGGGCGACAGTGAAGCCGCAAAAGCCGCCCGCAAGCAAATGGGTGAGGCGGCAGGCACCGATCTGGCGGGCTTTGACGCCCAGCTCGCCGCCACGCACCTTTTCGCCACGCCGCAAGCGGCGCTCGACTTCACCGTCAATCCGCAGCTTAAAACCACCATGCAGAAAGTGGCGGAGTTCTCCTTCGCCCACGGCCTGCTGGGCGACGCCGCGCCTTCCGCCGATGTGGTGGGCATCGCGACGCCTGCTGGCAACTGGGGCGACGCGGGCAACCTGAAATTACGCTTCAGCGACGAGTTTGTACGGCTCGCTGCAGAAAACAAACTCTGATAACGGAGGTGGGCGATGCGCAAAGTGATTAACTTCCAGCCGCAGCCGATGAGCCGCGTGCTGCTGGGGGCCCTGCCGCTGCTGGCGCTGGCGCTGTTTTATCTGATTGCCTCCGACGCGCGTCTGGCGGCCAACAGCGCTGATAAGCTGCTGCCGGGCCTGGACGCGATGCGCGCCGCCGTTGACCGCATGGCGTTTACGCCAAGCCCGCGCACCGGCGAATATCTGTTATGGACCGATACCGCCGCAAGCCTGCTGCGTCTGCTTACAGGCGCGCTGCTGAGCGCGGTCACTGCGCTGCTGTTGGGCCTCTTTTGCGGCGCGCTGCCCTCGGTACGCGCCGTGCTCTCGCCGCTGGTGACCCTGGTGGCGCTGGTTCCCCCGCTGGCTATCCTGCCGATTCTGTTTATCTGCTTCGGGCTTGGCGAGCTGTCGAAAGTGATGCTGATTATTATCGGCATCACCCCCTTTCTTATCCGCGACCTGCAGATGCAGGTAATGGCCATTCCGCATGAACAGCTGGTGAAAGCGCAAACGCTCGGCGGCCACAGCGGCCAAATTCTGGTGCGGGTGATTTTGCCGCAGCTGCTGCCGCGCCTGCTGGACGCGCTGCGCCTGTCGCTCGGCGCCGCCTGGCTGTTTCTTATCGCCGCCGAAGCCATCGCCGCCACCGAGGGGCTGGGCTATCGCATCTTCCTGATGCGCCGCTACATGGCGATGGACGTCATTCTGCCGTATGTCGCCTGGATAACGCTGCTCGCCTTCCTGCTCGACTGGCTGCTGCGCATGCTCAGCCGCCGCTGTTTCCCCTGGTACTACGCCAAATAAGGAGGCCGTTATGCCACTGCTGGAACTGAAAAACCTTGAAAAGCATTACGGCAATCAGGTGGTGCTGGAGCGGCTGAACGTGCAGGTGGAAGAGGGTGAGTTTGTCTCTATCGTCGGCGCGTCCGGCTGCGGCAAAACCACCTTTCTCAAGATGCTGCTCGGCACCGAAGCGCAGAGCAAAGGGCAACTGCTGCTCGACGGCGAACCGCTCGCCCAGGAGCCGGACGCCCAGCGCGGCATCGTCTTCCAGCGCTACTCCGTCTTTCCGCACCTGACCGTGCTTGGCAACGTGATGCTGGCGGATGAGTTTAGCGAAGCGCGCTGGTTCGGTCGGGTATGGGGACGCAAGCGCCACGCCATTCGCGAACGCGCCCGCGCTATGCTCGACCAGGTTGGGCTATTGGCGGCGCAGGATAAATACCCGCACCAGCTCTCCGGCGGCATGCAGCAGCGTCTGGCGCTGGCGCAGGCGCTGGTAAAACAGCCGCGCATCCTGCTGCTGGACGAGCCTTTCGGCGCGCTCGACCCCGGTATTCGCGGCGAAATGCACCAGTTGATAAGCGATCTCTGGCAGCGCCACCGCCTGACGATTTTCATGATAACCCACGACCTGAAAGAGGGCTTTTCGCTCGGCTCACGGCTGTGGGTGTTCGATAAAGTACGCCACGACCCGCAGGCCCCTGACGCGTACGGCGCCTGCATCACCTATGACATTCCGCTGGATCGCCCGCCCGCCGGGAAAGTCAGGCCGATTAACGGCGTGGTGCGCCCCTTTCCCGGTTCTGACCCCACGCAACGCCCGCTGGCCTTAATCAGCGAAGGCTAACTCAAGGAGACGCAATGGAAACCGTTTATGAAACCCGCCTGCCCGCCGGCAGCCACTGGTCGCTGGTGATGCGCCGGGGCACGGCGCTGACGCTCACCGACGCAGAGGGCGGCGCGAACGCCGCCGTCCTCTTCTATAACCCGGAAAACCTGCTTGAGCGCTATAACGCGCCGGATACGCTGAAGTGCCAGCACACTTTCCGGCTGACGGAAGGCCACTGCCTCTACTCGGATATGGGCCGTATTTTTTGCGGCATCGAAAAGGACACGTTCGGCTGGCACGACACCGTCTGCGGCGTCAGCAATGCGTCGCTTATAGAAAAACAGTTCGGCGCGCTCAACTACCAGCAGGCGCGTAACGAGCGCCATCAGAACGGCTATGACAGTTTCTTGACTGAACTGGCGAAATATGGCCTTGGTAAGCGCGATATCGCGGCAAACATTAACTTTTTCGCGAAAGTCGCCGCCAGCGACGAAGGCGAGCTGCGGCTGATTGAGCAGGGCAAGCCCGGCGCGAGCGTTACGCTGCGCTTTGCGATGGATACGCTGGTGGTGCTTCATACCTGCCCTCATCCGTTAAGCGAAGCCAGCCGCTACCCCACCGCGCCGCTGGCGATAACCCTCGACGGTAAGCGTCAGCCGCTGCCGGAAATCTGCCTCGCGCGCGCCGAGAACCAGCGCGGCCTGCGCAATAACCACCTCTACTACCTGAGCGAAGGAGTGTGACGATGCTGACCGAAAGCCCACGCCAGACCACGGATGCCCTGTACCGCGCCACCGTTAACGCCGGAGATTACTGGCTTTACCGCCTTGGCGAAGGCCAGACGCTGCGCATCACCGATCTCGAAGGCAACCAGGCGGCGGATACCCTCTTCTTTAACGCCGACGACACCGCCGAACGCTACAGCATGACCGACACCCTGCGCGGCCAGCGCAACGTCTTTCTTTCTACCGGCACGGTGCTGCGCTCAAATGAAGACCGACCGATGCTGGAGATTGTCGCGGATACCTGCGGTCGCCACGACACGCTCGGCGGCGCCTGCTCCTGTGAAAGCAATACCGTGCGCTATGACCTGGAAAAACGCCATATGCACGCCTGCCGCGACTCGTGGATGCTGGCGGTGGCGGCGCACCCGGAATTTAACCTGACGCGTCGCGACATCACCCATAACGTCAACTTCTTCATGAACGTGCCGGTTACCGGCGAAGGCGGTCTGACGTTCGCCGACGGCATCTCCGCACCGGGAAAATATGTGGAAATGGTGGCGAAAATGAACGTTCTGGTGCTTATCTCCAACTGCCCGCAGCTCAATAACCCTTGCAACGGCTACAACCCGACTCCGGTTGAAGTGGCCATCTGGTAATACCCGGCGCTGCGGGACGACCCGCAACAGAGCGCAACGTTAACGCAGGACGACCTGCCCGCCGGAGAGCCGGTTATGTTAAGCCGAATTCTTATCGCCAACCGCGGCGCCATCGCGGTGCGCATCATCCGTACCCTGAAAAAAATGGGCATTACCGCCATCGCGGTGTATGCCGACGCCGATAAACATGCCGAACATGTGCGTCTCGCCGACGCTGCTTTCCCGCTGGGAGAAGGCAACGTGCGGGAAACTTATCTCAATCAGGACAAACTGTTCGCCATCGTGCGCGAAAGCGGCGCGCAGGCGATTCACCCCGGGTATGGTTTTCTCAGCGAAAACGCCCGCTTTGTTGAACGCTGCGCCGCCGAAGGCGTGATATTCCTGGGCCCCACCACAGAGCAGATGGCGGCCTTCGGCCTCAAGCACCGCGCCCGTGAGCTGGCGGAGCAGAATAACGTGCCGCTGCTGCCCGGCAGCGGCCTGCTGCGCGATGTGGCGCAGGCGGCGGACGCCGCGCAGGAAATCGGCTATCCGGTGATGCTGAAAAGCACGGCGGGCGGCGGCGGCATCGGCATGCAGCGCTGTGACGACGAGCAGGCGCTACTGGATGCCTTTGAGCGCGTAAAACGTCTCGCAGGCAACAATTTCGCCGACGATGGCGTCTTCTTAGAGAAATTTATCGCCCGGGCGCGACACATTGAGGTACAGGTTTTTGGCGACGGCGAAGGCAACGTCATTGCACTCGGCGAGCGCGACTGTTCCGCCCAGCGTCGCAACCAGAAAGTGATTGAAGAGACGCCCGCGCCCCGCCTTTCCGACGCCACGCGTCAGGCCTTGCAGGCGACGGCGGTGCGCCTGTGCCAGGCGGTCAACTATCGCAGCGCGGGCACGGTTGAGTACGTTTATGACGACCAGGCGCAGCAGTTCTGGTTCCTTGAAGTGAACACCCGCTTACAGGTGGAGCACGGCGTCACCGAGATGGTTTATGGCGTCGATATTGTGCGCTGGATGGTGGAGCTGGGCGCGCAGACGCTGCCGCCGCTGGAAACGCTTCGCACCACGCCCCAGGGCCACGCCATCCAGGTGCGCGTCTACGCTGAAGATCCGGCGAAAAACTTCCAGCCGGTGGCGGGAACGTTAAGCGAAGTGGCGTTCCCAACCGTGGTGGATGGCGCGCAGCTGCGTATCGACCACTGGCTCTCCAGCGGCTGCGAGATTTCGCCTTTCTACGACCCGATGCTGGCGAAAGTGATTGTTCATGCCGCCGATCGCCCGGCGGCGCTGGCGGCGCTGCAAACAACGCTTAATGAGAGCCGTCTTTACGGCATTGAG
>Ga0209371_1002277_pt1 | contig 10979 bp, 10 predicted proteins | sample AgamicAtAmrz_FD_187165 | JGI IMG/M metagenome (GOLD analysis project Ga0209371, IMG submission 187165) | Agave microbial communities from Guanajuato, Mexico - At.Am.rz (SPAdes) (version 2) | ecosystem: Host-associated > Plants > Roots > Rhizosphere | place: Guanajato, Mexico | collected 2012-06-07
GCTGAGCTATCGCCACAGTTTTCACGCCGGCAACCATGCCGACGTGCTGAAACACACCGTACAGAGCCTGATCATCAGCGCGCTGAAAGAGAAAGAAAAGCCGTTCCTCTACCTCGACAGCCATGCCGGCGCGGGCCGTTATCTGCTGAGCGGCGAGCATGCCGAGCGGACCGGCGAATATCTGGAAGGCATCGCCCGCATCTGGCAGCAGCCGGACGCGCCGGAGCTGCTAAAGCCCTACTTCAACGCGATTCGCGACCTGAACCCCAACGGTACGCTGCGCTACTATCCCGGCTCGCCGCTGATCGCGCGCTATCTGCTGCGCGCAGAGGATAAGCTGCAGCTTACCGAGCTGCACTCCAGCGACTACCCGCTGCTGCGCGGCGAGTTTTTGAAAGACAGCCGCGCCCGCGTAGAGCGCGCCGACGGCTATCAGCAGCTGAAGGCGAAACTGCCGCCGCCGACCCGTCGCGGCCTGATCCTGATCGATCCACCTTACGAGTTGAAAAGCGATTATCAGGCGGTAGTGAAGGCGATCCATGAGGGCCACAAGCGCTTCGCCACCGGCGTTTTCGCGCTCTGGTATCCGGTCGTGCTGCGCCAGCAGATCAAACATATGCTGCGCGATCTGGAAGCGACCGGCATCCGCAATATTCTGCAAATCGAGCTGGCGGTGCGCCCGGACAGCGATCAGCGCGGCATGACCGCTTCGGGCATGATCGTCGTCAACCCGCCGTGGAAGCTGGCACAGCAAATGAACGAGCTGCTGCCCTGGCTGCACCAGAAGCTGGTGCCTGCCGGAACCGGCCACGCCACCGTGACGCAGCTCGTCGCGGAATAAGCTACAGCGTAAACACTGCCAGATCCTGTGCCAGCTCGGTGTCGGGAAATACCGAGCGGCACTCGTCCAGCAAGCGCTGCATGTCGCGCGGCAGATAGCGCGAGCTGAAGTGCGTGGCGATCAGGCGCTTCGCCCCCGCCTCTTTCGCCACCTGCGCCGCCTGCAGCGTCGTAGAGTGGCCGCGCCCGTTGGCCTTCTCCTGCAGAGCCGCCTCCAGCGTCGCTTCATGCACCATCAGATCGACATTGGCCGCCAGCTGCAGCGCCATCGGCGTCGGCGCGGTATCGCCGAAAATCGCCAGGGTTTTGCCTCTGGTCGCCGGACCGAGATAGTCCGCGCCGTTAATCACCCGTCCATCCTCCAGCGTTACACTCTCTCCCGCTTTTAGCTGCTGATACCAGGGCCCGCGCGGCACGCCCTCTTCTTTCAGACGCGCGGCATCGAGAAAGCCCGGCTTATCGTGCTGCTCGATTCGATAGCCGAAGCAGGTCAGCGGATGCACCAGCGGCCAGGCGCTGACGCGGAACTCGCCGTCGTCGAGCACTGGCCCCGCTTCGATCTCGACGATTTCCAGCGGATAGTCGGTATAGGAGCCGCTGAGCGACAGCGCGGTTTCGACAAAGCGTCGGATGCCTTCAGGCCCGTAAATGGTCAGCGGCTCGGTAATGCCGCCCATGGAGCGGCTGGTGAGCAAACCGGGCAGGCCGAAAATATGGTCGCCGTGCAGATGAGTGATAAAGATTTTGTTCATGCGTCCCGGCCTGAGCGACGAACGCATGTACTGAAGCTGCGTCCCTTCGCCGCAGTCGAAGAGCCAGGTGTCGCCGCGCGGCGAATACGTAAAAGCAATGGAGGTGACGTTGCGTTGCAGGCTGGGCGCGCCGCCGCCGGTGCCGAGAAATGTAAGCTGCATGCTATGCTTCCCTGTCAGTGAGGAGAGAATTCAACCCTATTACAATCATAGGCGCAATCTTTGCGCCGTCTCGCCTCTCAGCGTTACAATCCTGACCAAACTCTTGCAACCGGATGGACACACCATGACACGACATTATGACTATCTCGCCATTGGCGGCGGCAGCGGCGGCATCGCCTCGATTAACCGTGCCGCGATGTATGGCCAGAAATGCGCCCTGATTGAAGCCAAAGAGCTGGGCGGTACCTGCGTGAATGTGGGTTGTGTTCCGAAGAAAGTGATGTGGCACGCGGCGCAGATCGCCGAGGCTATCCATCTCTACGGTCCGGATTACGGCTTCGATACCACGGTTAACCATTTTAGCTGGAAGACGCTGGTGAAAAACCGCAGCGCCTACATCGATCGCATTCACACCTCGTACGACAACGTGCTGGGCAAAAACAATGTCGACGTCATCAAGGGCTTTGCCCGTTTTGTCGACGCCCATACCGTGGAAGTGAACGGCGAGCGCATTACCGCCGACCATATTCTGATCGCCACCGGCGGCCGTCCGAGCCATCCCAACGTGCCGGGCGCGGAATACGGCATCGACTCCGACGGCTTCTTTGAACTGGAGGCGCTGCCGAAGCGTACCGCGGTCATCGGCGCCGGCTATATCGCCGTTGAGCTGGCGGGCGTGGTTAACGCGCTGGGTTCCGAAACGCATCTGTTCGTACGCAAGCACGCGCCGCTGCGCAGCTTCGATCCGCTGATCACCGACACGCTGGTGGAAGTGATGAACGCTGAAGGCCCGACGCTGCACACCCATGCCGTGCCGAAAGCGGTGGTGAAGAACGCCGACGGCAGCCTGACGCTGCAGCTGGAAGACGGGCGCGAGCAGACCGTCGACTGTCTGGTCTGGGCGATCGGCCGCGAACCGGAAACCGACAATCTCAATCTGGCGGCGACCGGCGTGGCGCTGAACGAGAAAGGCTATATCAAGGTCGATAAGTACCAGAACACCAACGTCAGCGGCATCTATGCGGTCGGCGACAACACCGGCGCGGTCGAGTTGACGCCGGTCGCGGTCGCGGCGGGTCGTCGTCTCTCAGAGCGCCTGTTCAACAACAAGCCTGACGAGCATCTGGATTACAGCAACGTGCCGACCGTAGTGTTCAGCCATCCGCCGATCGGCACCGTTGGCCTGACTGAACCGCAGGCGCGCGAGCAATATGGCGACGATCAGGTGAAAGTCTATAAATCTTCGTTTACCGCCATGTATACCGCCGTCACGCAGCACCGCCAGCCGTGCCGCATGAAGCTGGTCTGCGTCGGCGCGGAGGAGAAGATCGTCGGCATTCACGGTATTGGTTCCGGCATGGACGAGATGCTGCAAGGCTTTGCGGTGGCGCTGAAGATGGGCGCGACGAAGAAAGATTTCGACAATACCGTGGCGATCCACCCGACGGCGGCGGAAGAGTTTGTGACGATGCGCTGATCTGGCGCGGACAGAGGGGCCAGCGGATGCTGGCCCTGAGCGTAGCGGCGAAGCCAGGGCTCGTCAGGCTGACTGAATGCGTTTTAGCTCTTCTTCCGTCAGCCCCGTAGCCTGCATAATCGTCTCGCGTGGCATTTTCATTTTCAGCAGACTGAGTGCGATTTTAAGTATGCCTTCACGCTCCCCTTCAAGCCTGCCTTCCTGCTTAAGCTGTTCTGCAAGGGTCATCAGTGTATCCTTCTGTTGCGGCATTCGCTGTGCCAGTTCGCAAACAAAGGCGCCGGCGTCTGTGGTTTCTCCGTACTCTTCTTCATCTTTCCTGACTCTGAAAAAAACATCTCCAGAGCCTGACACAGCTGAAAAACAGTGTCATTAGCGAGACAGGTAAGTCACAGAGAATAAAGGGCGAAGGTCCGAAATCGAACCTTCGCCCTGCTGTCAGGCGCGCTCTTTAGCACGCCATGTTCAGGCCTGACGCGCCGGCGCTTTATGCACCATGGTGTAGGCGTAATCGACGCCCATGCCGTATGCGCCGCTGTGCTCGCGCACCAGATCCATCACCGCGTCGTAGGTCTCTTTGCGTGACCAGTCGCGCTGGTACTCAAGCAGCACCTGCTGCCAGGTCACCGGGATAGCGCCAGCCTGCACCATACGCTGCACCGAGCGCTCGTGGGCGTCGACGCTGGTGCCGCCTGAGGTATCCGTCACCACATAGACTTCGTAGCCCTCTTTCATGGCCATCAGCGCCGGGAATGTCAGACACACTTCCGTCCAGAGCGCAGAGATAATCAGCTTCTTGCGTCCGGTTTTCTTTACCGCCTCAACGAATTCCGCGTCTTCCCAGGAGTTCATCGAGGTACGCTCAATCGGCTTCGACTCCGGGTGGACCGCCAGCAGTTCCGGCCAGATATAACCGCTAAAGCTTTCGGTTTCCACCGAGGTATAAATCACCGGCACGTTAAAGATTTTTCCGGCCTTGGCCAGGGCAACGGTATTATTTTTAAGCTGCTGGCGGTCGATATTGGCCACGCCAAAAGACATCTGCGGCTGGTGGTCGATGAAAATCAGCGTTGAGTTTTGCGGGTCCAGCAGGTCGAATTTAGACATAATTTTGTTCCTCTCAGGGGGTTTGAATGTTGTGTTTCCGTTGAGATGAACTGTACGCAGTCGGCCTGTTAAGAGATAACGGAAAGAATTTTACAACTTATCAAAATTTATTTTAGATACTTGATATTTATTATCTTTTTAAGAATGGAACCGGGAAAAGCACGCGAGAATTCGCATTCGCACCGCGGTCGGCGTAGGCTTTACCTACAAAAATAACTTCACCACATCGCATTCACTATGATTGTTCGTCCTTACCAACACTGGTTCCGTCGGCTGCTGGGCTGGCACGGTTCGGTGTTGCCGAAAATCGGCTTCCGCCTGTCGTTAAACCTGCTGATGTCGATTATCGCTATCGTCTGCTTTCAGTGGTACGAATCGCTGGGCGTGCACCTGACCACCGCGCCCTTTAGCCTGCTCGGCGTGGCGCTGGCGATCTTCCTCGGCTTTCGCAATAACGCCAGCTATGCGCGCTTTACCGAAGCGCGCACGCTGTGGGGAAGCATGCTGATTACCCATCGTTCGCTGCTGCGTCAGATCAAGAGCGTGCCGCTGGAAGCGGAAAAAGCGCATGCGTTCGCGGCGCTGCAGATGGCGTTTAGCTACGGCATGAAGCACCAGCTACGCGGCAGCGACCCGCGCGACGATTTGACGCGCCTGCTGCCGCTACGCTGGCGCGAGGAGGTAGTGAACAGCCCGATGCCCGCCAGCCGTGCGCTGCTCTGCCTGGGCAAATGGCTGGGCGAGCAGCGCCAGCAGGGAAATGTGTCCGATATACTCTGGCAGAGCATGGATGAGAATCTGAACCGGCTGTCGGGAGTGCTGGGCGGCTGCGAGCGCATCGCCTCAACGCCGATCCCCTTTGCCTACTCGCTGATCCTGCACCGCACCGTGTCGCTGTTTTGCACGCTGCTGCCGTTCGCGCTGGTCAGCGATCTGCACGGCATGACACCGCTGGTCTCGATGTTTATCTCCTACACCTTTCTGGCGCTGGAATCGGTGTCGGAAGAGCTGGAAGATCCCTTCGGCGTCGAGGCGAACGACCTGCCGCTGAACGCCCTCTGCGTCACAATCGAGCGCAGCCTGCGTGAGATGAACGACGATTTCCCGCTGCCGCCGTCGCTGCAGCCCGACAGCCGCCGGATACTGACCTGATCAGCTGAGGCGGTCGAGCCAGCGCGCGTAGGCCTGATCCCACAGGGCGGCAGGCGTGCCCGCTTTGCCAAGGCCGAAGCCGTGGCCGCCGCGGCTGATCTCGATCAGCTCCACCGGCACGCGGTTGCGTCGGCAGGTATCGCGCATCAGTTCAGTGTTGTAAGGATTGGAGACAGGATCATCTTCCGCCTGCGCCAGAAAGGTAGGCGGATAGCTGCGCGTCACATAGTTCTGCACCGACCAGTTCGCCTCTTCTGCCGGCGTCGCGCCGTTGCCCACCAGAATGCGGTGCGTAGTGGTATGGGTATAGGGCGCTTCCAGGGTAATCACCGGATAGATCAAACCGACGCTGTCGACTTTCGGCACCACCTGATCCAGCTCATCCTGCGGTTCATAGGAGCGGAAATCTGAACGCGCCGCCGCCATGCCGAGCAGATGCCCGCCGGCGGAGAACCCCAGCACGTGCACTTTACGCTCCAGCGAACGCACCAGACGAATGGCGCGCTGCGCATCCTGCAGCGGCGCGAGATGGCCCGCCTGCCACTTCTCTTCCGGCAGGCGATAGCTCAGCACATAGGCGGTATAGCCGTTGCTGTTGAGCCAGCGCGCCACCGGCCAGGCCTCGCGACCCATGCCGATAAACTTATAGCCGCCGCCCGCCGCGATCAGCACCGCTTCGCCGTTGGGATTTTCTGGTTTAAACCGCTGGATCGCCGGGCTGACGATATTGGACCAGGAGCCGTGCTTGTTGACGCGCAGCGGCCCGGACGGCCCGCCGCCGCCGGGCGGCTCGTCCGGCCACAGCGGAATGACCTCATCGCGGGCAAAGAGTTTGCCTGCGGTCATAGAAAGAAGGAGGGCTCCGGAACCCAAAAGAAAGTGTCGACGCGTGATCATGATGCCCGTTGAGTCAATGCCAGTAGCTGATTCAGACGCGCCTGTCTGCGGCGGCGCTGTTATTATGTGATGCATATCAATTGCTGGCGATTATGTACGCAATTCGGCACAAAATGCCACAAAAAAACGCGCCCTGAGGCGCGTTTGTGTCGCGTAAATATGCGGCTTAATCTTCCTGCTGGAACTGCGTCATCACCGTTTGCTCGCACAGCTGTTCGTCGGCGCGGAGTTTGCCGCGCTCCTCTTCGCCCAGCTGCAGCCAGGCGTTCGCCACTTCATTAGCAATATCCTCATCAAACTCCGGCTGATTCATCGCGCTGGAGGATTTGCTCATCGCCGTATAGCTCTTCATTTTCTGCACGTAGGCATCTGCCGTGCCGACCTGGGTCTCCCCGCTGACGATATGGCACAGCTTGCTGGCATAGACGTTCTCCTGCGGGATGTTGCTCTCATCGTCAGCGGCCAGCGCGGCGGATGACGCCAGCATCCCCAGTAGAATCAATAACGGCTTTTTCATATTCACTCCTGTTTTAACCTGGTGACGGTCACTCATCGTTCTGCCGGGCGGAAAGGCGCGCCGAGCGCCAGTTCAGCAGCGGCGTGACCGTCACGCCATGAATTACAATGCTGCACACCACCAGTGTCAGCGCCATATCAACCATTGTTTCGGCCTGTTGTCCCGCCATGCCGTGTACCCAGGCGAAGGCGATATAGTTAATACTGCCGATACCGCGTATCCCCAGCCAGCCGATCAGCAGACGGCGCACCGGCGGAATGCCGCAGCGCAGCGTCGTCAGCCAGACCGCCAGCGGTCGCACCACGATAAATAATGCCAGTCCCAACAGGATGCCGTCGAGGTTCCAGTGGTGGGCCAGCGTCACGCCCAGCACCACCATCATCGCCGCCGCCAGCAGCCGCTCAATCGTATCACCAAACGAGAGCGCGTCGCTGACCACCAGCCCGACCGATTTCACCATACCGCCGCTTTCGCCCGCATGCTCCAGACGGTTGTTGGGATTGACCAGCGCCTCGGCGGGCAGCACCCGCTCCTCTTCGCTTAGCTCTTCCGGCGGGAAACTTTTGAAGACGCGCAGTTCGGCGCGACGCAGCCCGACGCCGGCGGCAAAGGTCGCCAGGAAGCCAGACGCGCCGATGGTTTCGGCTGCCGCATAGCTCAACGCGATCAGCGCCAGCGCGAGAAAATCATTGGGCGCCACATCGCCGTGCGCGCTGCGCAGCCGCGTCGCCAGTAAACCCACAAGGCGGCCAAACAGAAAGCCGAGCCCCAGACCGGCGCCGATGCCCCAGATCACCTCAACCGCCGTCCAGTGTCCAAAGCTGCTCCAGTTGAGGCTTTCGCCGTTGAACAGCAGCAGCGCCAGGACCAACAGCGGCAGCGCCGATCCGTCGTTCATGCCCGCTTCGCTGGAGAGCGCCACGCGCAGCGCGTCGTCGTCGCGCGCGTCGTTAACGGAAATCAGGCTCGCCAGCACCGGATCGGTCGGTGCGACGATGGCGCCGAACGCCAGCGCCAGCGGCCAGTCGAAGCCCACCAGCCAGTGCGCCAGCAGCGTCATGCCGCCAACCGTCAGCAGCATTGCCGGAAAGGCGAGCCGCATGCCGAGGCGCCAGCTGTGCGCACGCAGTGGCAGACGCAGCTTCAGCCCGGTGATAAACAGCGAGGCCGCCATGGTGATTTCGGTGATATGCGCGGCGGCTTCCGAATGTTTCAGAATATCGATCTGCACCACGTCGAACACCCAGGGTCCGCAGAGGATCCCGGCTAACAGGTAAAGCCCAAACGACGTCACCGGCCCGCGATGGATCCATCCCGACGCCAGCGACATTAATAACAGAAGGCAGCCGGTAGCCGCCATCCAGGCAAGAAAGTTCATAACGCTCCGTTTTCCCTAAAGATTATGTTTAATCCTGGCACAAGAGCGCGAAAGCGGGATCAGTTCTTCAGGTGCCGGCTCGCCAGGCGAAGCGCGAAACTGGCGGCGCCGGCCAGCGTGGCGAGCGTCACGACGCCGTTCCAGCCCCAGCGCGCCAGCGCCAGACTGCCCAGCGCGGCGCCGGTCGCCATGCCGATAAACACCACGGTAAACAGCAGCGCGTTAAGGCGGCTGCGCGCTTCCGGCGCCAGGCTGTAAACCAGCGTCTGATGCGCCACCAGCGTGGCCTGCACGCCTAAGTCGAAGCCGATTGTGCTGAGCACGATCAGCGCCAGCTGGGCAGAGATCGGCAGCGCAGGCAGCAGGAACATCAGCGCGAAGGAGACGGTGACCAGCCCGGCGCCGACGATGGTGACGCGCGCCGGACCGATACGGTCGGCGATGCTGCCCGCCAGCGGCGCGGCCATTGCGCCCGCCGCGCCCGCCAGGCCGAAGGCGCCTGCAACCGCGCTGTCGAGGTGGAAGCGATCGCTAAGCATCAGCGCCAGCGTCGACCAGAAGGCGCTGAAACCGACCGACAACAGGCCCTGCGCCAGCGCCGCGCGACGCAGCGTCTGATGATGCTGCCAGAGATGCGCCAGCGACAGCAGCAGCCGCGGATAGCTTACCGAGGTGCCGGGCGTAAAGCGCGGCAGCGCGCGCCACAGCGTCAGGCTGATGAAAAGCACCAGCGCCGCCGCCAGCCAGTACATGGCGCGCCAGCCGAAATACTCCGCCACGACGCCGCTCACCACCCGCGACAGCAGAATGCCCACCAGCAGGCCGGTCATCACCGTGCCGACCGTCTTGCCGCGGCTGCGCTCGGGCGCCAGTGCGGCGGAGGCTGGCACGATATCCTGCGCCACCGTCGCCGTCAGGCCGGTTGCGAAGCTGGCGATCAGCAGCGCGTTCAGGCCGCCGGAGAAGCCGCACAGCAACAGCGCCGCCACCAGCAGTAGCCCTTTAATCAGGATGATGGCGCGGCGATCGTGACGGTCGCCCAGCGGCGCCAGCAGCAGAATGCCCAGCGCATAGCCCATTTGCGTCAGCATCGGCACCATACCGACCGCGCCGACGCCGACGTTAAACTGTTTGCCGATGATATCCAGCATCGGCTGGCTGTAGTAAATCGAGGCCACGCTCAACCCTGCGCCTGCGGCAAGGGTAAAGACCAGGGGACCAGGCAATCTTTCGGCCGGGCTGGCCGTAATGCTGTTAATCGCTGACATTATCATCATCTCCACAGGGGTATGGCGCTTAGTAAAGCGGATTGCCGCCATACGCGGTAGACTGGTAAAAGGCAAAACTGTTATGCGTGGTGCGTATGAGCAACTTATCCAGTCCCGATCGTATTGAACTGATGCAGACCTTTATCCGCATCGTGGAAAGCGGCAGTCTGTCGGCCGCGGCCGCACAACTCAACACCACCCAGCCCACCATCAGCCGTCGGCTGCAGGCGCTGGAGCAGCGTCTTGGGCTGAAGCTGATCATGCGCACCACCCACGCGCTCAAGCTGACCGACGACGGCGAACGCTGCTACGCCCATGCGCGCCAGCTGCTGGCGACCTGGCACGCGCTGGAGGATGAGCTGACCCACGCCAACGACGAACCGGTCGGCACGCTGCGGGTGCGCGCGCCGCACGCCTTTGGCCAGGATCAGCTGGTCGCGCCGCTGGTGGAATACCTGATGCGCTATCCGCGTCTTAACGTGGAGTGGATGCTCAACGATCGTACGCCCGACTTTATCGCCGAGAATGTCGACTGCGCGATTCAGGTCGGCGCGCTGAGCGATCCCGCTATCGTGGCGATTTTGCTGGCGGAAGTGCCGCGCATCGTGGTGGCCTCGCCCGATCTGCTGGCGCGGCACGCGCCGGTCGACGCCGTGGAGCAGCTGGCGACGCTGCCCTGGCTGGCGCTGACCAGCTTTTACCGTAACGAGATTGCGTTACAACGGGTTGACGACGGCCAGCCGGTCAATATGGCGATTGCGCCGCGCCTGAGCAGCGACAGCCTCTACGCGGTGCGCAAAGCGGCATTAATGGGCATGGGCGCGGCGATTATGTCGTCGTGGGTGGTGCAGGAAGATTTAGCGCGCGGCGAACTGGTGCAGCTGACGCCGCAGTGGCAGGCGCCGCCTCTGCCGGTCTGGCTGACCTATCCCTGGGCAAGCTACTATCCGGCGCGCCTGCAGAAGTTTTTCGAGATGGTGCGAGAGGTGATGCCGCAGCTGACCGGCACGCGGCCAGCCGGGACGTTTAAGCGCTAAGAGGCGCAATCGCCTCTTAGTCGTTACGCGGACTTCTTCTCGTTTTTCGACATATTGTCCAGCCAGCCCATCACAAAGGCCGACAGCACAAAGGTCAGATGGATGATCACGTACCACATCAGCTTGTCGTTGGGCACGTTGCGCGCTTCCATAAACACGCGCAGCAGATGAATAGAGGAGATGGCGACGATCGAGGCCGCGACCTTGTTTTTCAGCGAGCCGGAATCCATCTTGCCGAGCCAGCTCAGCTTCTCTTTATGGTCGTCGATATCGAGCTTAGAGACGAAGTTCTCATAGCCCGAGAGCATCACCATCACCAGCAGGCCGCCCACCAGCGTCATATCGACCAGCGACAGCAGCAGCAGGATCAGATCGTTTTCCGCAATGCTGAG
>Ga0209371_1002281_pt1 | contig 10953 bp, 7 predicted proteins | sample AgamicAtAmrz_FD_187165 | JGI IMG/M metagenome (GOLD analysis project Ga0209371, IMG submission 187165) | Agave microbial communities from Guanajuato, Mexico - At.Am.rz (SPAdes) (version 2) | ecosystem: Host-associated > Plants > Roots > Rhizosphere | place: Guanajato, Mexico | collected 2012-06-07
GGTGGTGCCCCTGATCCTTGCCTTCAACGGCATCCTCGAACGGCTCGAAGAGCAGTTTCGGGCGCGGCAGCGTTTTCTCATCGATGCGGCGCATGAGCTGAGAACGCCGATTGCGATCATGCAGACCAGGATAGAAGGCTTGCCGGGGCCGGAGCAGCGACGCCTGATGGAGGATGTCGCGCGGCTTGGGGAGACAACCGAACAGCTTCTCGCCTTCGAAAGAAACGATCAGGTGAACGACCGGCGCGAAACGCTGGACCTCGTCGAGACGGCGCGCACCGTCGTTGCCGATCTCGCCCCGCTCGCGCTTTCGGCGGGCTACGATATCTCCTTCGAAGCGCAGATCGCGCGATATGAAATACTGGGCAACCCGTTCACCCTGCCGCGCGCCATCAGCAACATCGTGCGCAACGCCATCGACCATGGCGGAAACAGGGGGATGATCCACGTCTCGATTCTTGCCAGTGGCGAGATCGCGGTTTCCGATGAGGGACAGGGTATAGCCGAAGATCAGCGGGAGCGGATTTTCGAGCCTTTTTATCGCGTTACACCGCGCAGCACCGGGGCGGGCCTTGGCCTCAGCCTCGTCAAGCAGATCGTCGCCAACCATAACGGGCGAATCTTTCTGGACAGCAGCGCCCTCGGAAGCACCTTCCGGTTACGTTTCTGATCCTGCGTTGCGCGCGCTTTGAGGGGCGGGCAATTGTAATGTTGCCGCAATTTTCGCTGTCGTACCGTGTGGGGCACAGGATCAACCATGCCAACTGGAGTACGTGCAGTGAAACAACAGTGCAGTCTGTTTGCCCGGGCTTCCGGCGACAGGGCCTCCCGCAGTCGCGGCGTCGCCTTCGCCACCTTGCCCTTTGCCATCATCATGTCCGGCTGCACTTCCGTGCCGCTCAAGGAAGGCGGTACGCTGACCTCTTATGCGCAACTCAGCCCGGTCAAGGGCAAGTTCACCAAATCGCGCACCTTCGTGGACGCCAACGGACTGGCCGGGGTCAAGACCGTCGCCATCGTGCCGACCACCTTCTCCTTCGCGGCCTCGTCACGGGTCACATCGGAAAAGGACCGTGTCCTTGTTTCGAATGCGCTGGATCGCGCCATCTGCGTGGCGCTCAGCGATAAATACCGGATTGCCGCGCTGGGCCAGCCGGCGGACATGACGGTGCGCACGGTCATCACCGACCTGGTGCCGACCGACAAGACCATGGCCGGGGTATCGACGGCCGTGACGCTCGGCAGCGGCTTCGTCCTGCCGGTCAGCGTGCCGCGTCTTCCATTCGGGCTCGGCGGCCTCGCTGTCGAGGCGGAGGCGGTGGACAGCACCGGCGTCCAGCGCGCCGCAGCCGTCTGGTCCAAGGGCGCGAATTCCATCACGGGCAACGCCCGCGTCTCGGAAATCGGCGATGCCTACGAGCTTGCGGCCGATTTCTCCAACTACTTCTCGCGCATTCTGGTGACAGGCAAGGTCTCCGACGGGCTGAACCTCTCTATCCCCTCTGGCCATCGAATCCGGTCCGCCCTGGGTGGAAAACCGAAATATGTCGAATGCGATGCCTATGGCCGGTCGCGCGGCCTGCAGGGCATGGTGGCTGACAAGTTCGGTGCGCCACCCGAATGGACCGACAGACACGCAAAGGCCGCGTCGCGATAGGGGCAGCCGCGAGATTTGTGAATCGCGCGCGTTGCGGCGCGCGCGATCATCCGACCTACGTTCCTATGACGCTATACCAAGTTTCTGTAGGCCGCATTCGCGGACGATTTCGGCGATATGGCTGAACTGTGCCGCGAGCGGATTGCTCTTGCGCCACACCATGCCGATGGTGCGCGACGGGCGCGGTTCCGCCAGGCGGAACACCGAGACCGTGGATTGCCTTGTCTCCATATCGACGGCCATCTGCGGAATGAGCGTGACGCCGATGCCGGCGCCGACCATCTGTACGAGGGTGGAGAGCGAGCTGCCCTCCATCAGCACGCGCGGCGGCGCATTGGTCGTGCTGCAGAAGGAAAGCGCCTGGTTGCGGAAACAATGGCCTTCTTCGAGCAGCAGCAGGCGCATTTCGCCCAGCTTGTCTGCGCTCGGCACCGGCATGCCCGCATCCTCCATCGGCCGCACCAGAATGAATTCTTCCGAAAACAGCGGAACCTCCTCCAGTGCCGGCTCCGAGACGGGCAGGGCGACGATCGCCATGTCCAGCCGGGCTTCCAGAAGGTCCTCGATGAGTTTCTGCGTCACCGCTTCGCGCGGGCGGGCCTCCAGTCCGGGATAATGCCGCGTGAGTGTCTTGATAATCTGTGGTAAAAGATAGGGCGCGACGGTGGGAATGACGCCGATGCGCAGGCGGCCGCTGAGCGGCCCATGCCGCGCCCGCGCCAGATCCTGCAACTCATCCACCGAACGCAATATCGAGCGGGTGCGTTCGGCGAATTCCTCGCCAAGCGCGGTCAGCCGGATCTGGCGGCTGCTCCGTTCGACGAGCGGCGCGCCGATCAGTTCCTCCAGCTCCCGGATCTGCAGCGACAAGGCCGGCTGGGAAATGGCGCATGCCTCCGCCGCCCGGCCGAAATGGCCGATCTTGGCCAGAGCGTCGAAATAACGGAGATGTTTCATGGAGAGCGCAATCATAAGCTCAGCATATCGCAGCCTTTAGAATATACAATTGGAAATTATGGAACCCGGCTGTTAGTCATCTTCATGACAGAAAGAAGCTGTAGCTGTGAGAGGTTACCAGCGTCGCTGCACGGTTTTCCATGACCTGCCGCTGGCTCTGGCTCTCAGCGCTGCACATGTCGAATTGATTATTTCGTTTAATTGTTAAACCCATCGGAGGGCGAAATGGACGCAACTTCAAAACCGGCTGGCAAGTGTCCTGTCATGCATGGAGGCAACACGGCCTCGGGTAAATCGGTAACCGAATGGTGGCCGAACGCGCTGAACCTCGACATTCTGCACCAGCACGACACCAAGACCAATCCGCTCGGCACCTCCTTCAACTATCGCGAAGCCCTGAAGACGCTCGATGTCGAAGCGTTGAAGGCCGATCTGCGCGCCCTGATGACCGACAGCCAGGACTGGTGGCCGGCCGACTGGGGCAGCTATGTGGGCATGATGGCCCGTGTGACCTGGCATGCGGCGGGTTCTTACCGCGTTACGGATGGTCGCGGTGGCGCCAACACCGGCAACCAGCGTTTTGCACCGCTCAACTCCTGGCCGGACAATGTGAACACCGACAAGGGCCGCCGCCTGCTGTGGCCGATCAAGAAGAAATACGGCAACAAGATTTCCTGGGCCGACCTTATCGCGCTCGCCGGCACCATTGCCTATGACGTCGCCGGTCTGAAGACCTTCGGTTTCGCTTTCGGCCGCGAAGATATCTGGGCTCCGGAAAAGGACACCTATTGGGGTGACGAAAAGGAATGGCTGGCGCCGAGCGACGGTCGTTACGGCGACGTGAGCAAGCCAGAGACGCTGGAAAACCCGCTTGCCGCCGTGCAGATGGGCCTCATCTACGTCAACCCGGAAGGCGTGAACGGCAAGTCCGATCCGCTGGCGACAGCGGCGCAGATGCGCGAAACCTTCGCTCGCATGGGCATGGACGATGAGGAGACCGTGGCGCTGACCGCCGGCGGCCACACCATCGGCAAGTCGCACGGCAATGGCAGCGCCGCCAACCTCAGCCCCGATCCGGAAGCCGCAGGCCCGGAATATCAGGGTCTCGGCTGGATCAATACCAAGGGCCGCGGCATTGGCCGTGACACCGTGGTATCGGGCATCGAAGGCGCGTGGACGAGCGAGCCGACGAAGTGGGACAACGGCTTCTTCGACATGCTGTTCAAGCATGAATGGACTTTGACGCACAGCCCCGCCGGTGCATCGCAATGGGCGCCGATCACCATCGCTGAAGAAGACAAGCCTGTCGATGTCGAGGACGCCTCGATCCGCACCATTCCGATGATGACCGATGCCGACATGGCCCTGAAGGTCGACCCGATCTACCGCGAGATTTCGCTGAAGTTCAAGGACGATCAGGACCACTTCTCTGACGTCTTCGCCCGCGCCTGGTTTAAGCTGACGCACCGCGACATGGGGCCGAAGTCCCGTTATTTCGGCCCGGATGTTCCGGCTGAAGACCTGATCTGGCAAGACCCAGTTCCGGCAGGCTCCACGAGCTACAATGTCGCTGCCGTCAAGGCGAAGATCGCTGCTTCCGGCCTGCCGATTGCCGATCTGGTTTCGACCGCCTGGGACAGCGCCCGTACCTTCCGCGGCTCGGACAAGCGCGGCGGCGCCAATGGCGCACGTATCCGCCTTGCACCGCAGAAGGACTGGGAAGGCAATGAGCCCGCCCGTCTTTCCCGTGTGCTGTCCGTTCTGGAACAGATCGCCGGTGAAAGCGGCGCGAGCATTGCGGATGTGATCGTCCTGGCCGGCAATTACGGTGTGGAACAGGCGGCGAAAGCGGCTGGTTTCGATATCGCCGTGCCTTTCGCGCCCGGCCGTGGCGACGCTTCCGCCGAACAGACGGATGCCGACAGCTTCGCGCCATTGGAGCCGCTGGCGGATGGTTTCCGTAACTGGATCAAGAAGGACTATGTCGTCAGCCCGGAAGAGCTGCTGCTGGACCGCGCCCAGCTTCTTGGCCTGACCGCGCCGGAACTGACGGTGCTCATCGGCGGCCTGCGCGTCATCGGTACCAACTACGCCGGTGCGGCGCATGGCGTGTTCACTGACAAGCCCGGCGCTCTTACGACGGACTTCTTCACCACGCTGACCGACATGGCCTATTCCTGGGTTCCGACCGGTCACAATCTCTATGAGATTCGCGACCGCAGAACGGGTGTGACGAAGTATACCGCGACCCGTGTGGACCTCGTCGTCGGTTCGAACTCCATTCTGCGTGCGTATGCGGAAGTTTATGCGCAGGATGACAGCAGGGAGAAATTCGTGCGGGATTTCGTTGCCGCCTGGGCGAAAGTCATGAACGCCGACCGTTTCGACCTTCTGTAAGAAAATCCGGCTGTTTAAGAATAAACACCTCCCCGGGAATCGGGGAGGTGTTTTGCGTTCTATCGACCGCCAAGGCGCAACGGTTGCCGTGACGGCGAAAGATTGCTGGACGCCTTATAGGCCCTCATTATCTTGTTTGCGCAGGACGGTTTCCCTATCGCCGGTCCGAGGACGGAACCGGTTTGCCGGCCGGGGTTTTTCCGGCGTCTGGCGACGGGGCTTTGCCGTCCTTCTCGTTTTCATGCGCGTCCGGCCCAGCCACGATCACGCCACGGCCGTGCTCCTCGCGCTTCTTGTCTGCGAAGTCGCCCGGTTCCTTCTTGCTGTCCATGGTAATCTCCGTTGTTGCACTTCTGTCAGGAGTTCAACGGCCGTCATGAGCAGAGGTTCCAGCGCGGTCGCCGCAGCGAATGTTTCATTTTATAACGATCTTTGCTATTAACATGAATTGATAAGTCATGTTATTGGAGCGAAACGCGATGACTGGCGCGATGCGCCCGTCTTTTGATTTCACCCGACCCAGACCCGACAACCGGACGGTAGCCGCAGTGAGTTTCTGGCATTCCATGACCTGGCACACGGAAGGGATCAGCGTCACTGCGCCGGTGAAGTGGCGCCAGTTCGACGGGCTGGTCAGTGCTTTCTGGGAAGCGGAAAGCCAGATGGGAGCCAAGGGTTATTATCTGGCCGCCGATCCGCGCATCATGATCTTTTTCAACGATGTCTCCTCGCGCATCAGCATGTCCAACCGCAATGGCGAATTTACCAACCATTCCCGGCCGATGACGCGGGCGGTTTATGTGCCGGCCGGCGTACCGATGTGGACGAGCAGCAGCGCCACGCACCGGTTCTCCCATCTCAACCTGCATATTCACAAGGATCGCCTGTTGCGTTTCCTGTCGCCCTCGGTCGGCAGTTCGGCGGCGATGACGGCGCTGCGCCGTCCGGTCGAGATACAGGATATCGGTTCGGTGGAAACCCTTGCCGGCCTGCTTGTCGATGAGCTGGCTGAACCCTCGAAACATGCGGTCTATGCGGAAAGCCTCGTGGGCAGCATCGTTGCCGGCCTGCTGGATATTCCCGGCCCTTCGCCGGAGCAGGCCAATGGCAGGCTGACGCAGGCGCAGTTGAACAAGCTTCTTGCCCAGGTCGAAAAGCGTGGTGACGACCGTATGACGGTTGCCGAGATGGCCGATATTGTCGGGCTTTCGGAAAGCTGGTTCGCGACCGTATTTCGCCAGACCACCGGCAAGACGCCGCTGCAATGGCAATTGGAGCGGCGCATCAATGCTGCCCAGAAACTTCTGCTGGAAGGCGATCTGACGGTGGCCGATATCGCCGCCCAGCTCGGCTTCTCCGATCAGGCCCATCTGACCAAGGCTTTCCGCCAGTCCGTGGGCAACACGCCGGCCGCCTGGCGACGGCTGCACAGGCTTCTTTGAGACGGCGAGACCGGTGTCTTGCTGCGACGTGGTTAGATCCTCGGGACAAGCCCGAGGATGACGTGGTGTGTTAGGAAAACTATGCAATATTTTGAAAAATATTGCTAATATCGATTTTCACCATGTCTTTCGCAAGGTCACGGAAAACGCCCGGCCGGGATTGTAAAAGTCAGCGCCGAAACCGCCATAAGAGACGTGTTTTTCGTTGAAGATGTTGGAAACGTTGACGTCCAGCGAGGCGGTTTCCTGAATCTTGTAGCTGAATGCCGCATCCACGGTCACGCTGCTTCCGGTTTCGACCTTGTTGGCGTTGTCGAAATAATAAGCGCCGGTATAGCGGCCGCCGAGACCGAAGGTCATGTCGCCGAAATGGTCGTTGCCCGCAAGCGTGTAGTTGACCCACAGCGAAGCCTGATGCTCGGGCACGAATTGCGGCCGGTTGCCGACATTGCCGCCGGTGCCGTTTTCAGTGATTTCCGCGTCGAGATAGGAATAGGCCGCCGTCAGGCTGAGATTGTCGGTCACTTCCGCCTTGGCTTCGAGATCGAGACCGCGCACGCGCACCTCGCCGATGGTCGTGGGCAGGCTGGTGATCGGGCTGGTGACGGTGATGTTGTTCTTCTTCAGATCGTAGATCGACGCGGTGAACAGGGCCGGGAAAGCGTCAGGCCGGTATTTCACGCCGAGTTCGATCTGCTCGCCGCGTTCGGGCTCCACCGTCAGACCGGATGCCGGCACCACCGATTCGGCATAGCTGATATAGGGCGCGATCTCGTTGGTGACCTTGTAGGACACGCCGATGCGCTTGGTCAGTTCGCTGATGTCGCCGCTGGCCGAGGTGCCGCGCAGGCGGTTGGTCTGCTCGGTGTCGATCCAGTCGTTGCGCAGGCCGGCGCTGACGATCAGCCTGTCGAAGAAGGTGAAGTCCTGCTGGAGATAGATCGCCCTGGTCTTCTGGTCCGTCAGGGAGTCGGCATAGAGCGGCACTGAAGCGGGTGCGCCGGTATAGACCGGGTTCATCCAGTTGATGCTCGGCGCTGCGCCGAAGTAGCTTTTGCTGCCCGAGGTGTAGTCGTTATAAAAGACGCCGACGAGGCTGCGGCTTTCGACATTTTCAAACCGCGTATCGTATTGCAGCCGCGTGTCGATCAGGAAGTTCTCAGTCTCGGTGTCGTTGCCGAAATAGGACCGGTCGGCGATTGTCGAACCGTTGGTCGGCGTGGACGAGATATAGGCGTAACCGAAGTCCGTATTCGCCTTGCTGTAGCGGGCGTTGGAACTCAGCGTCAGGCCGGAGCCGAAATCGTGGTCGAACATCACGCTCAGCGAATTGCGGTTTGTGCCGCGATAATTGTAGTCCGGTTCGCCGAAGAAACGGCTCCGGTCGAAATGCGAGCCGACCGGATGGCCGCCGCCGCCCGGAACGCCATCCTTGTTGAGGTGGTCGTAAACCACGGTAAGGCTGGTGACATCCGTGGGACGCCATGTCAGGCCGCCCATGAAGAATTTCTCGTCATCGCGGGAATAGTCATATTCCGCATCGGCATTTCTGAGCTTGCCGGTCAGGCGATAGGACAGCGTGTCGTCGCTGGTGATGTTGTCGCCAAAGTCGAAGCCGGTTTCGGCGCGGCCATAGGAGCCGCCGGTGACATAGGCTTCACCGAAACGGGTGCGTTTCGGCACCTTTGTGGAATAATTCACCGAGCCGCCGGGATCTGAGACGCCGAAGGTGGTGGAATTGCCGCCCTTCAGCACTTCCACGCGCTCATAGGCATAGGTTTCTTCGCGCAGCGCGCCGAAGGGACGGCCGAGCGTCAACCCGTCGCGATAGGTATAGGCGTCGAAACCGCGAATCTTGAAATAGTCGAACCGGTCGTCGGAGCCGTAAAAATCCGTGGTCACACCGGCGGTATATTGCAGCGCTTCTTCCACGCTCTGCACGCCACGCTGCTGCATTTCCTTGGCGGTGATGACGGAAACGGAGGCCGGTGTGTCGAGAATATCGGTCGCCATCTTGCTGCCGCTCGTCGTGCGGGTGGCGACGATGGACTTCTGGTCATTGTCACCGCTTTCGATGGTGATCCGTTCCAGAACCGTGCTGCTGTTTGTGTTGGCAGCCTCCTGCGCCAGCAAGGTGCCGGGCAGGGTGGCGACAAGCGCCGTGCAGGCAAGCAGCGCCGCATCCTGATAACGACGTCGCGCGGTTTTGCGGTGTCTGCCTTCGGTTTCGATATTCATTGGTATGTTCCAGAAGTTGATGCCCCGATCGCCGCTTCCACGGCCCACTCTCGAAGCGCCCAATAACTTGAGAAAGTTTGTCCGGTATTGTAACTTTTTGCGGTTTTGTACAAAACCCCGGAAATTTCACCGCTGTTGCGACGGCATTTCTTGCCTGGGCTTGACGGAGGCAGTTGAAGCTGAGAGTTCAAGTCCACTTTTGAACTTCTGAGAGCTCGCCAATGCTTCGCCCGTTCCGCTGCCTCCTGCCGGTATTTGTGCTTTTCCTGTCGATGATCGCGCCGAATATGGCCTCGGCGGAGGAGACGACCAGCTATCCCATCGTCATCAAACATGCTTTCGGCACGACCACGATCGCGAAGAAACCGCAGCGGGTCGCGACTGTCGCCTGGGCCAACCATGAGGTGCCGCTGGCGCTCGGCATCGTGCCTGTCGGTTTTGCGGCGGCCAATTTCGGCGATGATGACGGCGATGGCCTGCTGCCATGGGTGGCGAAGCGGCTTGCCGAACTCAACGCGGCAAAGCCGGTGCTGTTCGACGAGGGTGACGGCATCGATTTCGAGGCCGTGGCGGCGACGCAGCCGGATGTCATCCTTGCCGCCTATTCAGGCCTCAGCCAGTCCGACTACGATACGCTGAGCCAGATCGCCCCTGTCGTTGCCTATCCCGTTTCTCCCTGGGCTACGGACTGGCGCGAAATGATCCGGCTGAACAGCGCCGGGCTTGGCATGGTCGCGGAAGGTGAGGCGCTCATCAAACGTATCGAGGGTGAAATCGCGCAGGTCGTTGCCGGCCACCCGCAGTTGAAGGGCAAGTCGGCCATGTTCGTCACCCATCTCGACGCCACCAATCTCAGCGTCGTCAATTTCTATACGGCCAATGACACCCGGGTGAAGTTCTTCGCCGATCTTGGACTTGCCTCGCCGAAGAGCGTCGTGGAAGCGACGAAGCCGGGGCAATTCGCCGCCGGCGTCAGCGCTGAACGTGTCGATGCCTTCGACGATGTCGATATCGTCGTGACCTATGGCAGTGAGCCGCTGCTGAACGCCATGCGCGCCGATCCGCTTCTCGCCCGCATGCCGGCCGTTGCCAACGATGCCATCGTCATGCTGGGCCGCGACCCGCTCGGCACCGCCTCCAATCCCACGCCGCTGTCGATTTCGTGGGTGTTGAAGGACTATGCCGATCTTCTGGCAAAGGCTGCCGACAAATCCTCCGGGAAATCGCAGTGACAACGTCTGGACCCGGCAAAGCGACGGCCGTGCTGCTCGCCGGCCGCTCCAACCGCGTGCGAACGGCTTGGCTCGGCGCAGTGCTGGCGCTTCTCGCGCTGCTCTGTGCGCTGTCCGTCGCCATCGGCACGCGTGACGTCTCTTTTGCGGATATTGTTGGTGGGCTCAGCGGCCGTGTCGAGACGGTTGCGGAGGCAGCCGTCGCGGTGCGCCTGCCGCGCACGCTGCTTGCCCTGCTTTCCGGGGCGGCACTGGGGTTGGCCGGGGCCATCATGCAGGGCGTCACCCGCAATCCGCTTGCAGATCCCGGCATTCTCGGTGTGAACATGGGGGCGTCGCTTGCCGTCGTCATCGGCATTGTCTGGTTCGGCATTGCCTCGGCTCATGCCTTCATCATGGTCGCAATTGCCGGGGCGGGGGTATCGGCGGTTTTCGTTTATGTTGTCGGCTCTCTGGGGCGGGGCGGGGCGACACCGCTGAAACTCGCGCTTGCGGGTGCCGCCACCTCCGTCGCCTTTTCCTCGCTCGTCATTGCCGTCGTTCTGCCGCGCGGCGATATTGCCGGCGGCATCCGCTCCTGGCAGATCGGCGGCGTCGGCGGGGCGACTTTCGAGCGCATCGAGACCGTGCTGCCCTTTCTGGCCGCCGGTTTCATCATCAGCCTGTTTTCGGCGCGCAAGCTGAATTCTCTGGCGCTCGGAGACGAACTCGCCGCCGGGCTTGGCGAGAATGTTGCAGTGGCCAGAGCCGTGGCCTCCTTCGGCGCCATTCTGCTCTGCGGTGCGGCTACCGCCATTTGCGGGCCGATCGGTTTTGTCGGACTGGTGGTGCCGCATCTCTGCCGTCTGCTCGTCGGTGTGGACAATCGCTGGCTGCTGCCATTTTCTGCGCTTGGCGGGTCGTGCCTGCTGCTTGCCGCCGATATTGTCGGGCGCATCGTGGCGCGGCCGTCGGAACTCGATGTCGGCATTGTCACCGCCCTTGTCGGCGCGCCTTTCTTCATCTGGATTGTCAGACGCCAGAGGGTGCG
>Ga0209371_1002282_pt1 | contig 10948 bp, 9 predicted proteins | sample AgamicAtAmrz_FD_187165 | JGI IMG/M metagenome (GOLD analysis project Ga0209371, IMG submission 187165) | Agave microbial communities from Guanajuato, Mexico - At.Am.rz (SPAdes) (version 2) | ecosystem: Host-associated > Plants > Roots > Rhizosphere | place: Guanajato, Mexico | collected 2012-06-07
AGCCCAGATCTGCCGCACGAAGGAAGCAACGGACGTCTTTCCCGCAGTGCCGGTGACGGCGACCATGGTTTCCGGCTGTTTTCCGTAAAAACGGGAAGCGGCAAGGGAGAGATAAAGGCGTGGATCGGTGACCGAAAGCACCGGCACATCGGCATCCAGCGCGTGTCCGGAAACAACAGCGACCGCGCCCTTGGCAACCGCGTCCTTCACATAGGCCGCACCATCCGCCCTGGTGCCCGCAACCGCTACGAACAGGCTGCCGGGCGCAGCCTTGCGGCTGTCTGCGGTGATCCCCCCGATTTCGATCGCCCCGATCTCAGACAGGAGCAATTCTTTCAATTCCGGAAACGCATTTCCGGATATATCTCGCAAATTCATCGACTGTGTCCGTCTTGTCCCCCCGGCGCGAATCGCCGGAACATCATAAGCTAACAATCAATAAGACACGAGCAAGGCCGAGCCATCCTTGCCGAACTTCGGCTTCACGCCCAGCACCGCCGCCGTGCGGGTGATGATATCGCGCACCATCGGTGCCGCGGATGTGCCGGCGAGTGCCGCGCCATTGCCCTTGTCCGTCTTCGGCTCGTCGATGAAGGACAGCACGACATATTGCGGATCGTCCATTGGAAAGGCCGAGAGGAAGGCGTTGAAGTTCTTGTCGTGCACGTAACGGCCGTTGACGACCTTGTCGGCCGTGCCGGTCTTGCCGCCGACGTTGAAACCATCGACGCGCGCGTTGCGGCCGGAACCGTTGACACCGTTCCACTCGAACAGGAAACGCATGTCCTTGCTGGCGCCCGGTTTCAGAACCTGTTTGGCCACCTGATCGGCCTGTTCGCGGGTACGCGGCAGGAAAGTCGGTTCGATCAGTTTGCCGCCATTGACGAGTGCAGCGCCGGCAACCGCCGTCTGCAGCGGTGTCGTGGAAACGCCGTGGCCGAAGGAAATGGTAATCGAGTTGATCTTCTTCCATTCGCGCGGCTGCGACGGCAGCGCCACTTCCGGCAGTTCGGTCTGCATGCGGGTCAAAAGGCCAAGCCGGGTGAGGAATTCCTTGTGGCCTTCCGTTCCCACGGTGTCGGCAATCTTGGCCGTACCGATGTTGGAGGAATACTGGAAGATTTCCGGTACCGAAAGCATCCGGCCCTTGCCGTGGAAGTCCTTGATGGTGAAACCGCCGATGCGGATCGGATAACGCGCATCGAAGGTGTCGCCGAGACGGACGCGGCCGGAATCGAGACCCATGGCAATCGTGAAGGACTTGAAGGTGGACCCCATTTCGAACGTGCCGTTCGACATGCGGTTGAGCCAGCCTTCCTTGGCGCCTTCGGCCGGGTTGTTCGGATCGTAATCCGGCACGGAGGCCATTGCGAGGACTTCGCCGGTATGCACATCCAGAACCACCGCGCCGGCGCCGATCGCCTGGAACTTGGTGATGGCCGAGGTCACGACTTCGCGGACAATGGACTGCACGCGCAGATCGATGGAAAGCTTCACCGGCTCCAGCGGCTGGTCGCTGGTCATGCCGAGCGCCGTCAGATCGGCAAGGCCCTGGCTGTCGACGTAACGTTCCATGCCGGCAACGCCGCGATTGTCGATATTGACGTGACCGACGACATGCGCGGCGGTCGGCCCGCCGGGATAAAAGCGGCGCTTTTCCGGGCGGAAGCCGACACCGGGAATGCCGAGCGCCAGAATCTGGCTCTGCTGCTTCGGCGTCAGCTGGCGGCGCAGCCACTGGAAGCGCGAATTGGAGGAGAGCTTCTGATAGGTGCTGCGCTGGTCGAGATCCGGCAGAACCGTCCGCAGCTTCTCGATAGCCTCATCGATATCGACGATGCGGTGCGGTTCGGCGAAAAGCGAGACGGTGCGAATATCGGTGGCCAGAACCTCGCCATTGCGGTCGAGAAGATCGGGGCGCGACGCCATCAAGCGGTCGGCGGGTGCGATGCTCGACACCGTTTCCTGCTCCGCCATGCCATATTGCACGAGACGCCCGCCAACGACGGCGTAAAAGGCGACGAAACCGAAAATGATCAGGCCGACGCGGCTTTTCGCCTGGGCGGCGCGCTTCTTGCGCGCGCCTTCAAAGGCCGCATGATCGGTATAGACGCCGGTGGTGCTGGCGGAAAAATGAGCCTTGCTCTTCAAAACCATGACGCGGGAGAGAAAAGACATCAGCGGTTCACCGATCCTGTTATCGTGTCATCCATGTCGTCGGTTTCATCGCCCGCGACGGCGGAGACGGCCGGAGCCGCTGCGGGACGGGAAACACGCGCCCGGGGTGTCGGAACCGGAGTGCCGTTGACGGCAATCTGGCCCGCCGGCGGTGATTTCTTTTTGGTGGCCGCGCCAAGCGTCGCACCCGGCTTGGAACCGTTGACGGCGGCGGCAATGACATCCTCGACGCTCATGCCTTCCGGCTCGGGCGGCTGCGGCAGTTGCGAGCGCAGCATGGGCAGCTCGCGCGGCTGCGCCAGTTGCGTCGGCAGCGTCGGCGAAAGGCCAAGCTCATCCTGATAAGCATTCACGAGCCGGTGCAAACGGTTCGGCTGCGTCAAGAGCGCCCAGTCAGCCCTCAAAAGATCGATCGTATCCTTCTCAAGCTTGATCTCGGCCTCCAGCTTGCGGACCTCCTCAAGCTTCAGATCGGCCTTGTGCTTGATCGAATAGGTCACGACGGCCGCGGCGACCATCACACCCATCAAGATGACATCGAAAGTGCGCAGCATATCAGCCTCCCATCTTTTCAAGGCTGGCGAGATCGGGAAGCTCGAAGATCGAATAATCCGCCGCGCGCGCCGGTGCGGTCGTGCGCAGACCGGCCCGCAGTTTGGCGGATCGGGCACGCGGATTGAGTTCCGCCTCCTCATCGCTGGCGGCGATCATCGGCTTGCCGATGTTATCGAAAATGGCGGGCTTGTCCTCCACCATCGGCAGGTGCCGGGAACCGGCGGCCTTGCCCGAACGGTCGGAGAAGAATTTCTTGACGATACGGTCTTCCAGCGAATGGAAGGTTACGACGACCAGTCGGCCGCCGGGTTTCAAAACCTGCTCGGCGGCAAAAAGCGCCTGCGCCAGCTCGCCCAGCTCGTCATTGACGAAAACGCGCAGCGCCTGAAACACCCGCGTTGCGGGATGAATCTTGTCTTTGGCCTTACGCGGCGTGACGATTTCGATGAGGCCCGCCAGATCGCGGGTGGTGCGGAAAGGCTCTTCCGCCCTCTTCTTCTCGATGGCGCGGGCGATGCGGCCCGGCTGCTTTTCTTCACCGAGAAAACCGAAGATGCGGATCAGATCGCTGACCTTCGCACGATTGACGACATCGGCCGCCGAAACGCCGGAAGCAGACATGCGCATGTCGAGGGGGCCGTTTTTCTGGAAGGAAAAACCGCGCTCGGCCTCGTCGATCTGCATGGAGGAAACGCCGATATCCAGAACGACGCCATCGAGCCCGCCTTGCGGGGCATGCTTCGCGAGATCGGAGAATTGCGACTGGATGAGGCTCAACCGACCGCCATTGGCAGCAACCATCGCCTGACCGCCGGCGATAGCGGTCGGATCGCGGTCGAGCGCGATGACGTCGGCGCCCTGATCGAGAATGGCCTGGGTGTAGCCGCCGGCGCCGAACGTGCCGTCGAGAATGATCTTGCCGGATGATGGCTCCAGCGCGGCAATGACTTCGCGAAGCAGGACCGGGATGTGACGCTGAGGTCCGCCATCGGCATCAGAAGATCGTCCGCCAGAATTCGCCGCCATTCCGTGTCCCCGTCCTAGGCGGGGCGAGCAGCCGAAAAACCGCGCCCCGCTCTTGCTTCCGCCTGCGCCGCCAAAAACGCATTCGGTTGCCAAAGCTGAAAATGATCCGCCCGTCCGACGAAGGTGACTTCGGTGGATATGCCGGTGAATTCCCGCACGAAATCCGTCACCATCAATCGACCTTCCTGGTCGAGCTTCATGAAAACGCCGCCGCCGTGAACCAGCAGCGACATCGCGTTCGCCTCCGGCGAGAAGGCATCCATCGACGCAATCTGCCGCTCGTAGCGTTCCAGCAAATCCGGACCGCCGACACTGATGGCCGGAAAGGCGAAATCCTGAAGACAATAAAGCTCCTGAATGCCGCGCCTGACCAACACCGAACGAAACGGAGACGGAACCGAAACGCGCCCCTTGGCGTCGATCCTGTTCGTCACGTTCGATAAAAAGCGGTCCATTACTCAACTCGCCAAAACCGCATTCCGCAAAGCGAACCATCCACTTCACAGACGACACCGGTACGCACGACACATCGCCAAGCGCCAGGGCGACGTGCCCTGCAGCAGCCCCTCGTAGGCTCCTCACTCGTTTCAGCGATTGCGGGTCAAAAACACGACCCAATGTGGTGTGCATTTGGGATATCATGGGACACTATGGGCGTCAATGGGAGAAGCCGGCACGATACCGACTTCGCATCGGAAATTCATAAGCCGTTAAGTTTAACGAATGGTTTACCGGGCCGCGCGACGATGCGCTTTCGCTGCGTGGAAATTCGCCGCAAACCACCATTTCTCTTTTATGAAGCAACGGGATAACTAAATCCCGCATGAGATCCGCAATTCAGGGTCGGAAAGGAAAATTCGCCAGTTGGCCTGTAAGCCGGGTTCTGTATGGCCCCGGTTTGACCCGGAACGTGGCAGCCATTCATCTGGGACGGCATTTGCATGCCGCCTCGCGCAACCCACCCGGATGACGGGCCCGGAAACCGGCTGTGAACGGGCTTTCGCCCGCCCCGTGTCATCCCTATTCGGTCTTGCTCCCGGTGGGGTTTACCTTGCCGCCGCTGTTACCAGAAGCGCGGTGGGCTCTTACCCCACCCTTTCACCCTTACCATGCGGATGCATGGCGGTTTGCTCTCTGTGGCACTTTCCCTGGGGTCGCCCCCGCCGGACGTTATCCGGCACCGTATTTCCGTGGAGCCCGGACTTTCCTCACCTTACCGTCTTTCGACATTGGTAAAGCGCGGCTGCCCGGCCAACTGGCATGGGCTGCATAACCATGTTCCGAGGCGAAAGCCACCGAAAAGCGCAGGCAAGGATCAAAGAAATGCCGGTTTGAAATCCGTCGAAAAGGCGCCATCGGCGATTTCTCCGTCCCGCAGCAGCGCAGCACCGAGCCGTCCGATCTCATCGGAACTCTTGGCCGCCGTGCCGTTGCCGCCCGTCAGAACCGCAATCTTCGGCGAGGCGGTGAAGCCGATGGCCGGATAACCGCTTTGCGTTTTGGAGACGACGCAGGCGGCCATTGAGACACGCGAAAGATCGATGGAAGGCACCAGCGATCCGACGATCTCGGAGAGATGATCACGCACGCTTTCGCGTCCGCCGGAGCGGAACCATTCCCGGATTTCCGGGTCGCTGCCGAGCCTCTTGTCGTCGGGATCGCCACCGATCTTCAGGTAGAATTTGCCATCGGGATAACGTACCGGCGGCAGAAGATAGATATGTTTCGTCGTGTCGCGCGGCTCATAGATCAACGACGGCATGTCCGCATATTGATCCAGATCGCCCTCATCTACCTCGAAGAAAGCGACGGTGCGTGCATAGACATCGAGGGCCACCGGCTGCGGCAGCAGGTCTTTCGTGATCGAGAAGCCGCCGGCCGCCACCAGCACCCGGTCTGCGGTATAAACCGCGCCCGAGGCCGTCTCCACCCATGCTCGACCATCCTCTTCCCGAGTCGAAACGACGATATCGTCGATAAGCGTAACGCCCGCCTTTTCCGCCAGAATGGCCTGCGCCTTCACCAGCGCACGCGGATTGACGTATCCGGCATTGTTTCTCTCGAATACCCCCTCGCAACCCGGCTCGAAGGAGAAATAGGGGAAGCGGCTTTCGAGGTGTTCCCCGCCCAGCAGTTCCGTGGACACGCCGAACCGCGCCGCCGCCTTGCGGACATCGTCGACAAAAGGATTATCGCCGCCCCGTTCAGGCCCCACCATCAGGCAGCCGACGGGTGCATAAAATTCAACGCCGCTTCGTGCGGCAATGTCGGCGTAACGCGCTATCGAGCGGTTGGCGAGCAGCGCCCAGTCGGCATCGCCATCAATGGTGCGGGTAATCCGCGCCTCGTCATAGTGACTGGCGAAAACGCCCAGATGCGATTTGATGTCGGCAGGTTCGCCGGGGCCGATCAGCGCGACGCCATCCACCGTTTCGGCCAGATGGCGGGCGGCGGCGGCACCCAACATGCCGCGACCCACGACGATGTATCTGAAATGTCCCGACATGCCGCCCTCTTCACCCGCTCACTTCCGTTGCAACCTTGTAGCTGCTTCGTCCCTGAATGTCAGACGAAAACCGGCGACATTTCGGCGGCGAATTCATCCTCGGTCAACTGACCGTTCAAAAGCAGCATGGCGCCCAGCCGGCCGATTTCGTCCGAAGACTTGGCGGAGACGAAATTACCGCCGGTCAGAACCGCGATATTGGAGGATTGCGTATAGCCGATATAGGGATAGCTGCTGCGGGTAATGGAGGCGACACAGGAGCGTGAGGTGACCGGGCAGCCGGCAAGCTCCGGCATCAAGGAGAGCGCCCGCTTTTTCAGAAACTCCACCTCACCCGGCGTGCCGTCCGAATGGAACCAGCCAACCGCTTCCGCGAGCGTTTCAAGCCTGCCCTTTTCGCTCTCGCCGCCGATCTTCAGATAGACCTTGCCATCGGGATAACGCACCGGCGGCAGGATATAGACGATATCGTCCTCGGTTTCCGCCAGCACGATGGTGGAGGGCATCGCACCGAACAGCGCCTGCCGCGCCTCATCCAGTTCGAAAAAGACGATGGTGCGGCCCGTGGCCGCCATATCCACTGGAGAAGGCAGAAGCTCGGCCATGTTGGTGAAACCCCCGGCCGCTACGATGACCTTTTCAGCCGTATGAACCGCCCCTTCTCGTGTAGAAACCTCGACGCCATCGGAAGTATCGCGAATATGCGCCGCCGTCTGGCGCACAAGCCGCGCGCCCTGTGCGACGGCAATCGTGCATTGCGCCTTCACCAAGGCGCGCGGATTGACGTGGCCGGCATCTTGCGCCTCGAAATAACCGCTGTGATCGGTCGGCAGGGAGAACATCGGAAATCGGCCAGCCAGCGCATCAGTGCCGAGTGTCTCGACACCGAGACCGAGACGGTCGGCCGAGGCAAGCGCGCGCGAGACATAGTCCCCCGCAAGCCCCTTGCCGTTTCCGGTGAACAGGCAGCCCGCTTCCGTGAAAAAGCGGATGCCGCTTTTGGCCTCGATCTCCGCATAACGCCGGATGGAGCGCTGCGCGAGTTCCGCCCAGACCGGATCGCCATCAAAACCGCGGGTAATGCGCGCTTCGTCGTAATGGCTCGAAAACACACCCTGATGGGTCTTGCGATCGGTGGGTTCGCCCGGGCCGATCAGCGCCACGCCATCCGTTTGCGCTGAGAGATGCCGCGCCGCAGCCGCTCCCATCATCCCGGCCCCGACGACGATATATTTGAAATCCGGCATGCCATGCTCCGTATCAGATTTGCTTCTGACTACAGCATGCCGGGCCGAACCGGAATCGCTTTTCGCAATTTTGCAGACGAACGATGGCGGCCTCAGCCGGCCAGCAGCGCCTGCACCTTGCCGCAATAACGCTTGGACACCGGGTTCATCCGGGTGGCGCCATGGCCTGCATTGTAACGCAGGATCGTGCTGCACACCTGGCCGCCGCCAAGCTGATGCGCCGTCGCCAGATATTGCATGCCCCAGCGAATATTGGTCTCAGGATCGTAGAGCGCCTTGGTCGTGCCGCGATAGCCCATCATCCGCGCCGTCGCCGGCTTGATCTGCATCAGCCCGACCTCGCCTGCGCTGCCGCGGGCCTTCGGATTGAACTTGCTTTCCACCGAAACCACGGCATGCGCCAGATTGGTGGGAACGCCGTAACGTTTGGCATATTTGACGATCAGATCGGAATAGTCGTTCCTGAGCGAGGAAGGCAGGCTCTTTTCGGGAATGGGATAACCGGGCTTGCGGAAGAAGGTCTCCAGCGTCACGGTTTTGGTCTTGACGTCCTCGTCTTTGGCAAAAGCAATCCCCGCCTGCGAAGCGAGCATAACAACGCCCGCCACGACAGCAACAACAACCCTGTTCATATGTAGAAAAAGTCTCCAGATCGGATGACAGAAACAATGAAGCGACACAAATAATCTGCGCCCGGAAAGTCGATCACGACCTTCCGCTGTCCGGTCTCCTTGATTGATATTGACGGCAGGTTCCCCTGAAGAACGACACCGCATGCAGTGACGTTCTTAAACTTCCTCAATGCGGATTAACTGTGGCACGGTAAAAAAAGCGACTTGAACGGCAAGAAAATCGGGAACGATTTTCCAGGATTCGCGTTCAGGCGGCCGAAAATCTCGGCAGGCTGGCAATCAGCCGATGCAGCGTGTCGATGGTGGAGAAATCCGCGATGCCATCCACCAGAGCGGGACGGAAATGCCGCTGGAAGGCAGCCACGGCGCCTTCGGTTTTCTCGCAATAAGCGCCTGTAATTTCAACGCCATAACCATAAATGGACAGCATCGACTGCAGCGCTTCGACCGGTTGGCCATGATCGCCGCGCTGGAAAAAACGGCCGCCACGGATCGGCGCAGGCTCCACCCAATGGCCGACACCATGCTGCGACAGGATGTCCCACGGGAATTTTTCACCCGGATCGACCTTGCGGATCGGCGCGACATCCGAGTGCGCCAGCACCCTTTCAGGGGCGATAGACCAGCGCTGGCCGCAATCGCGACACAATTCGATGACGGCTTCCACCTGTTTCTTCGGAAATTCCGGCAGGCCGCCGGGATGGCCCTGATTGGCGATCTCGATGCCGATGGAGCGGGAATTGATGTCCTGATCCCCCGCCCAGATGCTTTTGCCCGCGTGCCAGGCACGGCGGGTTTCAGGAACCATCTGGATGACGCGCCCGTCCTCGAAGACGAAATAATGGCTGGAAACCTGACTTTCCGGATTGCAGAGCCAAGACAGCGCGCCGTCGGCCGTCGTCATGCCGGTATAATGCAGCAGGATAATATCGGGGCCGGCCACACCCAGCCTTTCGCCATGGTTAGGCGAAGGCGCAACGGCTGCGCCCCCGAAATCCGGGGTAAAATCCGGCAGACATTCACTCATGCGACGCGGCGTTCTTTCTCGATGGCCGCATAGGCGGCGTTGAGAGCCGCCATACGCTCATTCGCGGCCGCATGCAATTCCATGGGAACGCCGCGTGCAATGAGCTTGTCAGGATGGTGTTCGGCAACCAGCGAACGATAACGCCGGCGAATATCGGAAAAATCGTCGGAAGGCGAAACGCCGAGCACGCGATAGGGGTCGCGCCCGTCCATATGGACATGCCGCGCCATGATCGTTTCGAAGTGATCTTCGGTGATACGGAAGATTTCCGCGATCCGGCCGAGGAAGGCCAGTTCCCGCTCATGGATCAGCCCATCGGCCTTGGCGATGTGGAACAGGCCGTCGATGACGCTTTCCAGCATCTCGCAATTGGCGTGCCCGGAACCGCAAAGACCGGCAAGCCGCTCGGCATAGGCCTCGTAACCGGCAACGTCCTGACGGGCGAGATTATAAAGACGGGCGACGTTCTTGGCTTCTTCTTCCGGAAAATCGAAGATTTGCCGGAAGGCGCGCACTTCGGCATCGTTGACGACACCGTCGGCCTTCGCCATCTTGGCGGAGAGCGCGATGATCGCCACGGAAAAGGAAACCTTGCGGCGGGTTTCCGGATCACCCTCAAAAAGGGTGCGGATGGCTTCCACCACGCGCCCGAGCGCACCGCCTGCCGCGTCGCCGATTGCGCCGAGCAGCCGTTCCCACAGGGATGAAATTTGCAGACAGGCGAAATCGAACATCATGCGACAAGCATGACGGGATATTGCCGCGAATGCAATATGTCCAGCGGGCCGGCGGCATTAACTTTTATTCATCTTTGCGACAGTTTTGCTTCAGGAACAAGAGCGCGCCAGAAGATGACGCCACAGTTTTCCACAGATGGCGGGAAGCCAACCACCGGCTATGCCGATTGAAACGATTATATTCCGCCACTTTGCTCAAGCCGCTGAAAAACCGCGAGAAATCGGCGTTTTTCTTTATAAATTCACTTTACACCTACACGCGGCTGTCGCATCCATTTGCCAGACATGTCTTTGGGTATATGTTAAAAGGAGAGCCATGATGGCCAAACAGAAAGTCGCAATGCTGACCGCGGGTGGCCTTGCGCCCTGTCTCTCTTCGGCCGTGGGCGGCCTGATCGAGCGTTATAGCGACATTGCGCCTGATATCGACATCGTGGCCTATCGCTCCGGTTATCAGGGTGTGCTTCTGGGTGACCGTATCGAGATCACCAGGGATATGCGGGAAAAGGCGCATCTGCTGCACCGTTACGGCGGCTCGCCGATCGGCAACAGCCGCGTCAAGCTCACCAATGCCGCCGATTGCGCCAAGCGCGGTCTGGTCAAGGAAGGCGACAATCCGCTTCGCGTCGCGGCGGACCGGCTGGCGGCTGACGGCATCACCATTCTTCACACCATCGGCGGCGACGACACCAACACGACAGCTGCGGACCTTGCCGCCTATCTCGGCGCCAACGGCTACAATCTCACCGTCGTCGGCCTGCCGAAGACGGTGGATAACGACGTGGTGCCGATCAAGCAATCGCTCGGCGCCTGGACGGCCGCCGAAGTCGGCGCGTCCTTCTTCGACAATGTCAGCAACGAGCAGAGCGCAGCACCCAAGACCTTCGTCATCCACGAAGTCATGGGCCGCCATTGCGGCTGGCTGACGGCCGCCACCGCCCGCGCCTATATCCAGAAGACCAGCGGCAATGACTATGTCGAAGGCCTGATGATGAACACGCAGATGAAGAACATCGACGGCATCTACCTGCCGGAAATGG
>Ga0209371_1002285_pt1 | contig 10938 bp, 12 predicted proteins | sample AgamicAtAmrz_FD_187165 | JGI IMG/M metagenome (GOLD analysis project Ga0209371, IMG submission 187165) | Agave microbial communities from Guanajuato, Mexico - At.Am.rz (SPAdes) (version 2) | ecosystem: Host-associated > Plants > Roots > Rhizosphere | place: Guanajato, Mexico | collected 2012-06-07
GATAAAGAAACGCCGTTTGGTTTCAAATGGGATCGTGGAGAACCTGATTCAGTTTATTATCTCTGTGAGCATAATGGTTGTGTTATTAAGCAGTACGAACTTGATTACACTGGTGCCCATTACGTGTGCGATAACACCGGGATTCGAACAGAAGATAGTATTCACTGGTATTCCTCTACCGGTGATGAAATATCTCCGCCGCTGAATGTTACTTTCCACATCTGGACAGCTTACAGCCCTTTCACCACATGGGTGCAGATCGTTACAGAGTTTGAAGATGCTGTAGGCGATACATCTAATATGAAAGCTTTCGTCAACACCACGCTTGGCGAAACATGGGAGCCGAAAATTGGTGAGCGCCCGGATGCCGATGTCATCGCTGAGCGCAAGGAGCACTTTTTAGCGGCAGTCCCTGACTGGGTGGCATACATCACAGCAGGTATCGACTCGCAGCTCGACCGCTATGAAATACGCGTGTGGGGATGGGGGCCAGGCGAGGAGAGCTGGTTAATTGATCGCATCATTATTATGGGCCGCCATGATGATGAGGAGACCCTTAAAAGGGTGGATGAGGCGATCAACAAAACCTATACCCGAAAAAATGGCGTCGAAATGATTATCTCCCGTATCTGCTGGGATATCGGCGGCATTGACCAGACCATCGTGTATGAGCGCTCCAAAAAACACGGCGTCTTTCGCGTTATCCCGGTGAAAGGGGCGTCGGTATACGGTAAGCCGGTTGCGAATATGCCACGCAAGCGCAACAAAAGCGGTGTTTATCTTACCGAGATCGGCACCGATACAGCGAAAGAGCAAATTTACCACCGCCTTACCCTGCTTCCGGCAGGTGATGAGCGTTTACCCGGTGCCGTTCACTTTCCGAATAATCCAGAAGTGTTTGATTTAACGGAGGCGCAGCAGCTTACCGCTGAAGAGCAGGTTGAGAAGTGGGTGAACGGCAAGCGAAAAATTCTCTGGGACAGCAAAAAACGGCGAAATGAGGCGCTCGACTGCTTTGTTTATGCGCTGGCGGCACTGCGCATCAGCATTTCGCGCTGGCAGCTTAATCTTGATTCCCTTCTGGCCAGCCTGCTGGAGGAGGGGGAACGAAAACCACAAAAGACCATGGCAGATTATGCCAGGGCATTATCAGGAGAGGAGTAATGGCATCACAAGCCGAACTGGATGGTGCCCGCGCCGCACTTTATGACCTGATGACGGGCAAGCGGGTGGCCACGGTACAGAAAGATGGTCGCCGGGTGGAGTTTACCGCCGCATCGGTGAGTGACCTCAAAAAATACATTTCCGATCTGGAAGTCCAGCTCGGCAATACTCAGCGTCGCCGGGGTCCGGCAGGGTTTTATACCGCATGAAAATACCACCCTTACTGGGCCCGGATGGCAAAACCGCACTACGGGAATATGCCGGTTACCATGGCAGCACCGGCGGTTTTGGCGGTCAGCTTCTGGCATGGAATCCACGGGCCGAAAGCACTGATGCGGCACTTCTGCCGGGCTTTTCGCGCGGCAATGCCCGCGCGGATGATCTGGTCAGGAACAACGGCTATGCTGCAAACGCCATTCAGCTTCATCAGGATCATATCGTTGGCTCATTCTTCCGTCTCAGTCATCGCCCCAGCTGGCGTTATCTGGGTATCACCGAGGATGACGCCCGTGCGTTTTCGCGCGAGGTGGAGGCCGCATGGAAAGAGTTTGCGGAGGATGACTGCTGCTATATCGATGTGGAGCGCAAGCGTACGTTTACCATGATGATCCGCGAAGGTGTGGCCATGCACGCTTTTAACGGTGAAGCCTGCGTTCAGGCCACCTGGGACAGCAGTGCCAGCCGGCTTTTTCGCACGCAGTTTAAGATGGTCAGCCCGAAGCGCATCAGTAATCCTGGCAATACCGGTGATACGCGAAATTGTCGCGCCGGCGTTGTTATCAATAATGCCGGTGCAGCTCTGGGGTATCACGTCAGTGAGGATAGCTATCCGGGATGGGGGGCACAAAAATGGACGTATGTCCCGCGCGAACTGGCAAGCGGGCGGGCGTCATTTATTCATATTTTTGAACCCGTGGAGGACGGGCAGACCCGTGGTGCCAACGTGTTTTACAGCGTTATGGAGCAGATGAAGATGCTCGACACGCTGCAAAATACGCAGCTGCAGAGCGCGATTGTGAAAGCGATGTATGCGGCCACAATCGAAAGTGAGCTGGATACGCAGACCGCAATGGATTTTATTCTCGGCGCTGACAATAAAGAGCAGCAGAATAAACTCATGGGCTGGCTGGCTGAAATGGACTCGTACTATTCAGCTGCTCCCGTGCGTCTCGGTGGCACGAAGGTGCCGCATCTGATGCCTGGCGATTCGCTTAATCTCCAGTCCGCTCAGGATACCGACAATGGTTTCTCGGTTTTTGAGCAGTCGCTTCTGCGCTACATCGCCGCCGGGCTTGGCGTCTCTTATGAGCAGCTGTCGCGTAACTATTCCCAGATGAGTTATTCCACGGCGCGGGCAAGTGCCAATGAGTCCTGGGCGTTCTTTATGGGCCGCCGGAGATTTATAGCTGCCCGCCAGGCCAGTCAGATGTTCCTGTGCTGGCTGGAGGAAGCTATAGCCCGCCGGGTGGTGACGCTTCCGGCAAGGGCGCGCTTTTCTTTCCAGGAGGCCAGAAGCGCATGGGGGAACTGCGACTGGATAGGCTCCGGGCGTATGGCTATTGATGGCCTCAAGGAAGTACAGGAGGCGGTCATGCTTATCGAAGCCGGGTTAAGCACCTACGAGAAGGAATGCGCCAAACGCGGAGATGACTATCAGGAAATCTTCGCTCAGCAGGTCCGGGAAACAATGGAGAGGCGCGCTGCCGGACTTACGCCGCCGGCGTGGGCTGCAGCTGCTTTTGAATCCGGGCTAAAAAACACCAATGAGGAGGGGCAGGATGGCACACGAGCTGCGTAATCTCCCGCATATTGCCAGCATGGCCTTTAACGAGCCACTGTTACTTGAACCCGCCTATGCGCGGGTTTTCTTTTGTGCACTGGCTGGTCAGATGGGGATCACCCGCCTGACCGACACCCTTTCCGGCACCACGCTGGAAGCGGAGCAGATAGCCGAGCCGCTTCTGCTGTTTGATGATGGCGAGCATGGGCCTCGTCAGGCTCGAAGTTACCAGGTTACTAACGGTATCGCGGTCCTCCCCATATCAGGCACGCTGGTCAGTAAAACCCGTTCCCTGCAGCCTGTTTCCGGCATGACGGGGTATAACGGGATTGTCGCCCGCCTGCAGCAGGCCATAAGCGATCCGTCGGTTGACGGCATTCTGCTGGATATGGACACACCAGGCGGTATGGTCGCAGGGGCGTATGACTGCTCAGATATTATCGCCCGCGTGCGGGATATTAAGCCTGTCTGGGCGCTGGCAAACGACATGAACTGTAGCGCAGGGCAGCTCATTGCCAGCGCCGCATCACACAGGCTGGTGACCCAGACTGCCAGAACCGGCTCTATTGGGGTCATGGTTGCACACAGCAACTACGGTGAGGCGCTGAAAAAGAAAGGCGTAGAAATTACGCTGATTTACAGCGGTAAGCACAAAGTCGACGGCAATCCTTATGGCAGTTTGCCACCCGAGGTAAGGGAGCAGTTTCAGGCCCGAATAGATGCAACCCGGCAGATGTTTGCCGAAAGGGTATCAGAGTATACCGGGATGTCCGTCAGGGCCGTTCTTGATACCGAAGCCGCCGTTTATTCAGGCCGGGAGGCGATTGATGCCGGCCTGGCTGATGAACTGGTCAACAACACTGATGCGCTCAGCGTGATGCGTGAAGCGCTTGATAAACGTAAAAAAACACTCTATGGAGGGTACATGCCCGATACCACGAACCAGAAAGCTAACGCTCAACATGCTGAAGATGCAAACAATGCTGGTCCTGATGCTGATAACCATCAGGCTGAAAATGAAAACCTTCAGACTCCGCCTGACACTGGTACTCAGATTGATGCCGCAGTCGCTGCTGAAAGATGCCGCATCATGGGGGTGCTGAACTGCGAGGAAGCGAAAGGACGTGAAGCTCAGGCTCGCGTGCTGGCAGAAACACCGGGAATGACGGTTACAACGGCGCAGCAAATTCTGGCCGCAGCACCACAAAGCGCTCATGCACGTACCGATACCGCGCTTGATCGCCTGATGGACACTTCCCCTGGCGCACTGGCAGCAGGAAGCCCGGCGTCAGATGACGCCAATGATTTGATGAATATCCCCGTTTAATGATTTACCGCTCCGGATTGTGCTTTCCATCTGTGCGACCGTGGTCGCACGATTTCATCTGATTTCCATGAGGTACTTATGTCGAATACCGAAGAGTTCAAATTTTACCAGCCGCTGGGGAACAGCGACCCGGCCTATACCGCAACTGCTACCGGCGCTCTTACCGGCGCGACACCTGCGTTGACACCATTAATGCTGGATACGACAGCAGGAAAGCTGGTTGCCTGGGACGGTGCTGATGCAGGTGCGGCTGTGGGTATTCTGGCGGTAGATGCCGACCAGAACAGCGCTCAGCTGACATTCTACAAATCAGGTTCATTCAGGATTGAGGATGTTCTGTGGCCCGCTGCTGTCACCGATGACGCGATCAAGCGAAGCGCTTTTGCCGGTACGCCCATCAGTATTGTTTAGCTCTGTTTCAAACCACACTCTCTGTCTGTAAGGGGCGCTCTGGCGTCCCTTTTTTATGGAAAAATTTATGACAATGTCAATGTACACCACGGCTCAGTTACTGGCGGTAACTGAGAAGAAATTCAAATTCGATCCGCTGTTTCTGCGCCTTTTCTTCCGTGAAACCTACACGTTCAGCACTCAGAAGGTTTATCTGTCGCAAATTCCGGGGCTGGTAAATGCTGCACTTTACATTTCACCGGTTGTCTCCGGTGAGGTGATCCGTACCCGTGGCGGTGCGACCTCTGAATTTACACCGGGCTATGTGAAGCCGAAGCACGAAGTTGACCCGGAAATGACCGTTCGTCGTCTGCCGGATGAAGACCCGCAGGACCTTGCCGATCCTGTCTATCGCCGGAAGCGCCTTATTCTTCAGAATATGAAGGATGAAGAGCTGGCGATTGCTCAGGTGGAAGAGATGCAGGCCGTTACCGCTGTGCTCGGCGGTAAATACATCATGACTGGCGATGCATTTTCGCCCGTTGAAGTCGATATGGGGCGCAGCGCCGGGAATAACATCACCCAGGCAGGGGCTGCAGCATGGACCAGCCGTGATAAAGCAACGTATGACCCGACCGATGACATTGAAGCGTACTCGCTCAATGCCAGCGGTGTTGTCAATATCATCGTGTTCGATCCAAAGGGCTGGGCGCTGTTCCGCTCTTTCGATGCAGTGAAAGAGAAGCTGGATACCCGCCGGGGTTCCAATTCGGAACTGGAAACGGCCCTGAAAGACCTGGGCAGAGCCGTATCCTACAAGGGCATGTATGGCGATGTGGCCATCGTGGTGTACTCCGGTCAGTACATCGAAAATGATACGAAAAAGAATTACCTGCCAGACCTGACAATGGTTCTCGGTAATACCCAGGCCCGCGGCCTGCGTACCTATGGCTGTATTCAGGATGCGGATGCCCGCCGGGAAGGCATTAACGCCTCTGCGCGCTACCCGAAAAACTGGATTCAGACGGGCGACCCCGCCCGCGAGTTCACGATGATCCAGTCCGCACCGCTGATGCTGCTGGCTGACCCTGACGAATTCGTGTCCGTTAAGCTTGCCTGATTGTCACCTGCCAGCCCTTCGGGGCTGATTTTCTCTGTGCGACCATGGTCGCACGCTTTCACGGAGCACCACTCATGACCGAAAAAGAAAAACTTGTCGCCAGGCTGAATGAACTGGGCGAAAAGCTTAATCGTGAAGTAAGTACCAGCGGCACTATTCAGGAGCTGGCGATGCGTATCGCCGAGCTTGAAGAGGAGCTGAACGACGACGAACAGAGCTGTGAGGACAATACTGACGATAATCCAGACGCTGACAATGTGGATACCGGCAGCGACACCCGGGAACCTGAGGAACCGGATACCCATAATGAACTGCCGGAGCAGCATGACGATCTGGTACAGGTTGAAACGCTGGTCACGCTGCATATTGATGCGCTGCACGCCACGCGGAACGAGCAGGTATCGATTGTTGAACCCGGCGTCATTATCCGCGTGTCCGGGAAAGAAGCCGATGACCTCTCCTCCAGAAAACTTGTCCGCAAACGCTGATGGCTCGCCATGACTGATTTCGACAATCTCTTTGATGCCGCCATTTCACAGGTCGATGACACCATCCTTGAAGTGATGGGCGGTATTATTCAGATCCTGACCGGGGAGCTGGCAGGCAAAACCATTACGGGGGTTTTTGATAATCCCGACAGCACGGGCTATCCGGAGCCTGGAATAAGGGTTGAAGGGACCAGCCCTGCCTTGTTTGTAAAAACAGCGCTCATCGCTGGGTTAAAAAAGCCGGATACACTGACAGTTAATGGCAAGACCTACTGGGTTGATCGGGTCGGAGAAGACGACTGTGGCAGCTGTCATATCTGGCTGGGGACCGGCTCCCCGCCAGTAAGTGCCCGCCGACGATGAGGAGAAAATATGACAGTCAAAGGGCTTGAAAACGTTATCCGTAACCTGAACAGCCTTGACCAGAATATGGTGCCGACTGCTACCAGATGGGCCACCAATCGCGTGGCGAAAGCTGCCGCCTCCGCAGCGGCAAAAAAGGTGGCCAAAGAGACGGTCGCCGGCGACAACCATGTCACGGGTATCCCTCTGAAGCTGGTCAGGCAGCGCATTAAAATTTTTAACGCAACAAGTGCTCCCAACAAGACCCGGACCCGGATAAAGGTGAACCGTGGAAACCTTCCCGCCATCAAGCTGGGTGCCGCTCAGGTGCGGCCCGCGAAGCGGAAAGGGAAGCTGTCGCACCGTGGCAGCGTTCTGAAAATCGGCCGCTACACCTTCAATGATGCGTTTATCCAGCAACTTAAAAACGGGCGCTGGCAGGTCATGAAGCGTGTAGCCGGTAAAAGCCGCTATCCCATTGATGTGGTCAAAATCCCCCTCGCGGGGCAACTGACACAGGCATTTATCGAACAGCGGGATCGCATGCTGGACGTTGAGATGCCAAAGCAGCTTGGCTACGCGCTGAAACAACAGATGAGGCTTTATTTCAGACGATGAAACACTCTGATATCCGCCAGGCCGTCATTGATGCCCTGGAAAACAGCGGCACCTGCGAGGGTGCCGTTTTTTTTGACGGTCGCCCGGCAGTCCTTGAGGAAGATGATTTCCCGGCTGTCGCGGTTTACCTGACCGATGCGGAATATACCGGCGAAGAGCTCGATGCCGATATGTGGTCCGCAACGCTCCATATTGAAGTCCTGCTGCCTGCTCAGGTTCCCGATTCAGAGCTTGATGAATGGATGGAGAGCCGGATTTACCCGGTTATGGAAAACGTTCCGGCTCTGGGCAGTCTGCTTACGACAATGGTGCAGAAGAGCTACGACTACCAGCGGGACGATGATATGGGGATGTGGAGTTCCGCAGACCTTCAGTATTCAATTACCTACGAAATGTGAGGCACGTATGACAACGCCAAATCCGCTTGCACCGGTGAAAGGTGCCGGTACCACGCTCTGGCTGTACACCGGGAACGGTGACCCGTACAGCAATCCGCTCAGCGATGCCGACTGGACCCGCCTGGCGAAAATAAAGGACCTGACGCCGGGTGAAATGACGGCAGAGTCTTACGATGATACCTATCTTGACGATGATGATGCCGACTGGAGTTCAACCGGGCAGGGGGAGAAATCCGCCGGTGATACCAGCTTTACGCTGGCGTGGAAGCCCGGCGAGTCCGGCCAGCAGGGGCTGGTAAACTGGTTCGATCAGGGTGACGTTCGTGGCTATAAAATCAGGTACCCGAACGGTACCGTTGACGTCTTCCGGGGCTGGGTGAGCAGTCTCGGCAAGGCGGTAACGGCGAAAGAGGTGATCACCCGCACTGTCAAGGTCACCAACTCAGGCAAACCGTCTCTTGCCGAAGACGATCGTTCCGGTTTTGTGGCCGTGAGCGGCTTAACGGTATCACCGGCAGCTCCGTCGGTTGCCGTGGGCAAGACGACAAAAGTGACCTTTACCGTCGCTCCGGCAGGTGCCACCGACAAGTCCCTGCGGATTGTTTCCTCAGACCAGTCGGTGGCCACCATCAGCGTACAGGACAGCGTGGCGACCGTCACCGGCGTGGCTGCGGGTACTGCTGAGATTATCGGTATGACGCCGGACGGTAATTTTGTGGCGATTGCAACCGCCACTGTGACGGCCTGATTTTTCCTTTCCTTATTCCTCCATGGCTCCCCCGGAGCCATTTTTACAGGTAAATACCATGTCCCTTTTTCTGAAAAAAGACACTCTCCCGCTGGGTAGCGAATCTGTCGTGCTGCATGAATTATCCGCGCTGCAGCGCGTTGAATATTTTGAGTACCTCGCCAGCCTGGAAGCTGAGCTGTCGGAAAACACCACGGATGCATTAAGCACCGCCAGAATAATGAAAACCAATGTCCAGGTTAATGCCTGGCTGGTATCACGATCGCTCTGGCACAGTACCCCCAAACGTAATGAAGACGACATTCAGCAGGAGGTGATGCGGACCTGGTCATCGGAAGCGCTTAACGCTGCAGTCGATATGGTGCAGCGCCTCAGCAACATGAAGCCTGAAGAGGCTGCGTCTGATGGTGACGTGAAGTCCACAGATGATGCGAGTGAAGGAGCTGCTCCTCTGGAAAAATAGCCGCCCGTGAGCGTGACTTTGTTCACCGGCTCGCGCAGGAGTTCCGGCGTCCTGACTGGCGGCGAATGTTAAGTGAAATGAGCGCTTCGGAATACTCGGGGTGGGTGAAGCACTTTGCATCGACGCCATTCAGTAACGAGCTGCTCGATGCTGAATTTGCCACGACAAAGGGGCTTATCGTGGCGATGCTCACGGGCAACAGTGACATATCTGATGCTGAGTTCAGTCTTCTGGGCAGTGCTGACGATGATGAAGAAAAGACGGACGACGATCTGATGCTGGCAGGCGCAGGCGTTTACGGGGGAGTGAGATATGGCCCAGCAGACTAACGATCTGGTTATTAACCTCGATGTGGACAGCGCCACGTTTACCGAGCAGGTTGCCAGAATCAAAGGGCAACTCAGGGGGATGGCCGACGAGTCTGACAAGGTTCAGGCCAGGATGGCCAGCGCCACGAAAAAGCAGACCGAAGCGCTGAAGCAGATGGGAGATGCTGGCTCCCGTGCAGCAGTCGATATTCAGGAAAAACAGGCTGCTGCCGCCGATGCAATGCAGAAAGACTGGGAAAAAACGGCCGAATCTGTCGATGAAGCGCATCAGCGTATCGCGGCTCTCCGGCAGCAGATTCAGGAGAATAACGAAAGCGTTGCGGCAGCGAAAAAAGAGCAGGACGATTACACCGGGTCTTTATATCGCGAAATCGATGGCATTAAGGCGCTGACGGGGGAGATGAAGTCCTTAACGTCATTTCAGTCCAGGCTCAGACAGGCCAGATCTGATGCAAAAATTTCGCAGGAAGACTATCTGGCCCTTGTCAGCCGCGCAACAGAGCGTCAGATAGAGCTTCGCACTGAAGAAGAGAAGACCGCTGCTGCCCGCGTGAACTTCATTCAGAAGCTGAAATCGCAGGTTGCCGCGCAGAGCCTGTCCACGGCTGAATTATTACGCCACAGGGCGGCACAGCTTGGTGTCAGTGACGCCGCCGACATTTATATCCGTAAGCTCGACGAAGCCAAAAAAGCCACCAACGATCTCGCGAAACACAGCGCAGCGGCAAGGCGGGAAATCGGGATCATGTTAGGCGAGCTGGCACGCGGCAATATTGGTGCGCTGCGGGGTTCCGGCATCACCCTGGCGAACCGTGCAGGATGGATTGACCAGCTGATGACACTGCGTGGCCTGGGGATTGCCGGGCTTATCGGTGGTATCACAGCGGCAGTCTACGGTCTTGGTAAAGCCTGGTACGAAGGCAGTCAGGAGGGGGAGGAATTCAATAAGCAGCTGATCCTGACAGGGGATTATGCGGGAAAAACAAGCGGACAGCTGCAGGCGCTGGCGCGGTCGATAAGCGGCAATGGCATCACCCAGCATGCGGCAGCCGGCGTTCTGGCGAAAGTGGTCGGCAGCGGTCATTTCGCCGCATCCCAGCTTGAAAGCGTCACACGTGCCGCCGTCGCCATGCAGGAAGCAACAGGTAAAGCGGTTGACGAAACCATCAAAGAGTTTCAGAAACTCTACGATGATCCCACCAAAGCATCGGAAGAGCTGAACTCACAGCTGCATTACCTCACCGCTGCGCAGTTTGAATATATTTCAGCACTTGAGCAGCGTGGCGACAAAGAGAAAGCCGGGCAGGAAGCTGCTGACGCTTACAGTCGCGCAGAGCAACAGCGAAGCCAGCAGGTTGTTGATAATCTCGGTCTTGTAGAGCGTGCTGCGCTGGCGACCCGCAATGCATTCAGGAGCATGTGGGACGAGCTGCTTAATATTGGTCGCGCTGATACTGATGTCACGCGTCTCCAGACGATGAAGGATACTCTGGCGGAAATTCAGGCGAATGCAAAACAGGGTATATGGGGACGACTTAAAAATAACGCCATGGGCGTGGATGTATCACAGCTTGAGGAGAAGATAAAAAACCTGGAGTTTTCTCTGAAATCTCAGGATGGATATAATCAGAAAAAAGCAGAAGCTAATAAATTAAATAATGATGCCATTAACAGCCAGGTGCTATTTAATAAATATACCGACGCTGGCACAACAAATATTGAAAAACAGGCACAGGCAGAAAAAGAGTTAAATAAAGCGATTGAAACCAAT
>Ga0209371_1002286_pt1 | contig 10937 bp, 15 predicted proteins | sample AgamicAtAmrz_FD_187165 | JGI IMG/M metagenome (GOLD analysis project Ga0209371, IMG submission 187165) | Agave microbial communities from Guanajuato, Mexico - At.Am.rz (SPAdes) (version 2) | ecosystem: Host-associated > Plants > Roots > Rhizosphere | place: Guanajato, Mexico | collected 2012-06-07
ATATTTTTTTGCGTCCAAAGACGCGGATATCAATCCTGCGAGTGCCCACACAGATTGTCTGATAAATTGTTAAAGAGCAGCGCGAACAGTGCGTTAGCGTCCTGTCGCGAGGTGGCGTATATTACGCTTTCCTCCTTCAGAGTCAACCTCTTTTTCAGAAGTTTTTCTCCGGCGGGTCAGTTTCCTGAACCTCTCAGCGCGTTTCCCGTTGCCGGTGTGCCGTGTTGATGGAGGCGCATTATAGGGATCCCGTTTCAGAGCACAACCCTTTTTTTGGATCTTTTTTCTGAATGGTTATAAATGATCCAGATTGATGAGATCGCCAGCGATCCAGGCCAGAATTGGCTTGTCAGCTGGCTGAAATCACATCAGGCTGAGCTGAAAACACGATAAAGGAGAACATAATGACTTCTGCTCTGCGTCCCTATAAACATCTTTTTCCGCAAACCGGTCAGCGCGTCATGGTGGATCCCAGCAGTGTCGTCGTCGGCGATGTGGTTCTGGAAGATGACGTCAGCATCTGGCCGCTGGTTGCTATCCGGGGTGATGTAAACCAGGTTCGCATTGGCGCCCGCACCAATGTCCAGGACGGCAGTGTTCTGCATGTGACGCACAGGTCCGCATCTAATCCACAGGGTTACCCGCTGATTATTGGCGAGGATGTCACGGTCGGGCATAAAGCCATGCTTCACGGCTGCACCATTGGCAATTGCGTGCTGGTTGGTATGGGATCGATTCTGCTTGATGGCGTTATAGTAGAAGAAGAGGTAATGATTGGCGCGGGCAGTCTGGTGCCGCCCGGTAAAAGACTGGAGAGCGGCTACCTCTATCTGGGAAGTCCGATCAGACAGATCAGGCCGCTGAATGAGAGTGAGAAAGAAGGTTTACGCTATTCCGCTAACAACTACGTTAGCTGGAAAGATGATTATCTGGCGGGCGATAACCAGATCCAGCCCTGATCATCAATACGATCCTGACGTATCGCTGCTTCGGCCTCATCTTCCAGATCCCAGCGATGGTGCTGAAACAGCGCCATCGCCTCACCTTCACCAAAACGCGCCACCAGCGACGCGGCGCTGATAGCACAGTTCAGCCGCATACCGTTGACCAGCACCGGGAAACAGACAGCGTCCCGTTCTGCGTTATAGGTTTCCTCATCAGGAAACTGAATGGCCTGATTCACGGCTGCATGGCCTGCTTAAGCTGAACAATAACCGGCGCGATTTCTGGCATCACACCGTGCCACAGATAGAAGGCATGGGCGGCCTGGCCAACCAGCATACCCACGCCATCGGCAAGATGCTGCGCGCCGTGCGCCTGGCACCAGCGCAAAAACGGCGTCAGCCCGCTTTGGTAAAACATGTCATAGCAGCGCACCCCGGCATGGATGAGTTCTGCAGGTAAAGGCGGCGTCTTCCCCTCTACGCCGCTTGAGGTGGCATTAATGATTAAGTCGAAATGTTGATTTGCCAGCTGATCGAACTCAGAGGCGCGGATGGTGCCACACTTATTAAACAGGCTGGCCAGCTCTTCCGCCCGCGCGGCGGTGCGGTTGACCACTGTCAGTGTAACGCCTGATGAAAGCAGGGGCAGGATGACCCCGCGCGCCGCGCCGCCGGCGCCCACCAGCAACACATTGTCACCAGCATTGATCATCCCCAGCCTTTCAAGGTCGCTTAACAGGCCAATCCCATCCGTGTTATCGCCCTGGATCAGCCCATCGCTGAGCTTCTTCACCGTGTTTACCGCGCCGGATAGCGCGGCACGTTCGGTGAGCCGATCGGCAAATTCAAATGCCTGCTGTTTAAAAGGCAACGTCACGTTGGCACCACGTCCGCCCTGTTCAAAAAAATCCCTCAGCGCCTGAGCAAACCCTTCTATTGGCGCGCAGATACGGCCATAGCGATGTTCGATACCCGTCTGTTCAGCGAAAGCCTGATGGATCAGCGGAGATTTACTGTGGTTGATCGGATTACCGAAAACGGCGAAGTGGTCCATGCATTAACCCTGACGTATAAGTTCACCGCTGATGACATCGCGGATTTCGGAAGGATTGAGTCGTCCACCCGTCTTTCCTGACAGCACCGGGAAGTGCTCACCAAACTGGCGCTTTACCTCTTCTGCCGTGCGGCAGGGAGGCAGACCGGTCAGATTTGCGCTGGTTGATACCAGCGGTTTGCCAAATGCCCGGCAAATCGCCTGCACATCCGGATGGTCGCTGACGCGGATCGCCAGTGAATCAAACTGTCCGGTAAGCCAGCGCGGCGTCTGAGGCGGAACGGGGACAACAAACGTGACCGGGCCCGGCCAGCATGCAAACATCCGTTCCCGCTGGATCACAGAGAGTTCGCGTGCAGAGATGTAGGGCTCCAGCTGGCTGTAGTCAGCCGCGATCAGAATCAGCCCCTTCTCTACCGGACGCTGTTTCAGTGCCAGCAGGGCCATAACGGCGGATTCACTGTCAGGGTCACAGCCCAGACCAAATACGGCCTCAGTGGGATAGGCGATGACCGCCTGTCGATTCAACTGCGCAAGGCAGGTTTCAAGCGAATCGGCGAGGTGTTGATTTTCCATGAACGATCAATTCTCTTCAGTAATGGCTTTGCCACAACGCTTACTGGCGCAGAAGCGTTTCACGCCCTGCGCCGTCTTTTTCTCAACTAACAGCGGATACTGACAATAAGGGCAGATTCCGGCAACGGGTGTCAGGTTTACGACAAACTGGCAGGCCGGATAGCGATTGCATGAGTGAAAGGTTTTGCCATAGCGGGAGCGGCGCTGAACCAGGTGGCCTTCATGACACTGCGGACAAGCCAGCGTGGTTTCATCCGGCTTGTCGATGGTTTCCGTGTATCCGCATTCCGGATAGTGGCTGCAGCCAATGAACATGCCAAAACGTCCCTGCCGCAGCACTTTATCTGCGCCGCATTCAGGACAGGAATGCCCTTCCAGCACTTTGACCACATGCCCGTCGGCCTGACTTTTTAAAGGACGAATGTAGTCGCACGCCGGATAGTTTGCACAGCCCAGGAAAGGACCGTGTTTACCGGAGCGGATAACCAGTTCTGCCCCGCAAGCGGGGCAGGGATCCTGTTTAGGCACCGTGAAAAGTGCAGCTTTACTCATAGCGATCAATGCATGAAAGGAAATTCAGTGCAGCATACCTTCATTGACGTCGAATAGCAGTTCTTCCATCTGCTGATAGGCGTTCTCACATCCCGGGATGTTGAACAATACCATCAGCACCACCCATTTGAGATCTTCCAGGTCGAACTCTGAAGTATCCAGCGCCATGACGCGTTCGATGACCATTTCACGGGTTTCCAGGTTCAGTACCTGAATCTGCTCCAGGAAAAGCAGGAAACCGCGGCTGTCAGCATCTAAACGCTTACTCTCTTCATCGGTGTAGATGCGCATAGAGAGCGGATCATTCGTCATTAAAACTGGCGCAACCAGTCCTTCCTGGTAATCCGCCAGTCTTTCCAGCCAGTTCAGCGCACTGTAAATATCTTCACGATGGAACCCGGCATCCGTCAGGTCGTCTGTCAATCTGTCCTGATCAACACCCATTTCTGCTTCGTTGTGAATATATGTCTCAAACAAATACATCAGTACGTCGAACATGGCATGCCCTCCTCAATCGGACATAGCCGCCGGGTACAGCTGCGATCCATCCTGCTAACTCCAGTTCCAGCAACTGAGCTGAGATAACTGGCACAGATTGGCCGGCACGTTCAGCGACAACGTCAACAGGTGTAACCTCATCACCTACGTTAGCCAACACATCAGCAAATGGCAATGGAGCAGCGTCACTCATCTCAGAATAAATTTCACTGGTCTGGATCGGCGGCAGCCAGTGGAGTGCGCTGGCCAGGTCTTCCAGGATGTTATTGGGATGAGCCACCAGCAGTGCTCCCTGCTGGATCAGCCAGTTTACGCCTTCACTAAGCGGGTTACCGAGCGCACCCGGCAAAGCGTAGACATTGCGGTTCTGCTCCAGCGCATAACGGGCCGTCACCAGCGAGCCACTCCTGAGCGTTGCCTCTGCGACCAGCACGCCATGGCTCAGGCCACTGATAATGCGGTTGCGGCGCGGAAAGTTAAGCGGATGCGGGATCGCCGTCAGCGGAAACTCCGATATGACGGCCCCGCCCTGCTCAACCATCTCAGCGGCCAGCCGGGCATGATTTTTGGGGTAGAGCTGCTGCAGGCCACTGCCTAACACCGCCACCGTTTTCCCGCCCGCGTTCAGGGCGGCCTGATGGGCCACACCATCGATCCCCCGCGCCAGTCCGCTGGTGATGGTCAGACCGCTGAGCGACAGGTGTCGGGTAAACCAGTCGCACCAGTATCGGCCATTGTGCGAACTATTGCGGCTCCCCACCACGGCTAACTGAGGGGTACTGAGTATGTCAGGATCGCCATTGATATAAAGCAACGGGGGAAAGTGACGCGTCTCTTTGAGACGGAGAGGATAGGCTGCATCCAGTGCAGTGACCAGATGGTGGGACGGGCTCTGCGCCAGCCAGGTGTGCACTTCTGCAACCTTCTGATCGCTGAAGCCATTATATTGCTGACGCTGATTCTCATCTAACCCAGCCCGGATCAGGGACTCAGAGTCTGCAGCACCGGCATCGGTTTTCTGCACCGCATCAGTCCAGCGTTTCCCTGTCATTCCACTGACGGCCGCCAGCCGCATATAGTGCGCTAATTTATCCATTTTCGGCTCCCTGATCGCCCCGGCTTCCTGCCGCACAATGCTGTCAATCAGGCCCCGAAAAGTCTACAATATGGGGTAGTAATCTTTTCACAACCGAATACAGATCTGGATATTTATGTCAGTTTTGCAGGTATTACATTTCCCTGACGAGCGCCTGCGCAAAGTCGCCGCGCCCGTTAAAGAAGTTAACGCAGACATTCAGCGTATCGTTGACGATATGTTCGACACGATGTACGCCGAAGAGGGTATCGGTCTTGCGGCAACGCAGGTCGATATTCACCAGCGCATTATCGTGATTGATGTTTCTGAAAGTCGCGAAGAGCGTTTAGTGCTGATCAACCCTGAGCTGCTTGAAAAAAGCGGTGAAACCGGTATCGAAGAGGGCTGTCTCTCTATTCCGGAACAGCGTGCTTTTGTTCCGCGCGCCGAGCGGGTGAAGGTTCGTGCGCTGGATCGCGACGGTAAAAGTTTCGAGCTGGAAGCCAGCGAGCTACTGGCCATCTGTATCCAGCATGAGATCGATCATCTGGAAGGTAAACTGTTTATCGATTATCTGTCGCCGCTGAAGCGTCAACGGATCAAAACAAAGTTAGAGAAGCTGGCGCGACAGAACGCCCAGGCTTCCTGAGAACACAAAAAGGGATAAACGTGTCTGCCCCGCTAAAAATCATTTTTGCCGGCACACCTGACTTTGCAGCGCGTCATCTTGACGCGCTGCTTGCTTCTGAACATCAGGTTATCGGCGTATTCACCCAGCCCGACCGTCCTTCGGGTCGCGGTAACAAATTAACGCCTGGCCCGGTTAAAACGCTGGCCCTGGCGCATAACATCCCGGTCTTTCAGCCTAAGTCTCTGCGACCTGAAGAGAATCAGCAGCTGGTCGCTGATTTGCAGGCCGATGTGATGGTGGTGGTGGCTTATGGATTGATTCTGCCGAAAGCCGTGCTTGATATGCCCCGCCTGGGCTGTATCAACGTTCATGGCTCGCTGCTGCCTCGCTGGCGCGGCGCGGCGCCAATTCAGCGCGCGCTCTGGGCGGGCGACAGCGAAACTGGCGTCACTATCATGCAGATGGATGTGGGTCTGGATACCGGCGATATGCTCTATAAGCTTGCCTGTCCGATTACTGCTCAGGATACCAGCGCCACGCTCTATGACCGGCTGGCCGGACTCGGCCCGCAGGGGCTGCTGGAGACGCTGACGCTACTGAATACGCAGCAGGCCTCACCAGAGAAACAGGATGAGACGCAGGCTAACTATGCTGAAAAGCTCAGCAAAGAAGAGGCGCGGCTTGACTGGACCCTCTCTGCGGAGCAGCTTGAGCGGTGTATTCGCGCGTTTAATCCCTGGCCGATGAGCTTTTTCACTGTCGGCGATCAGCCGATCAAAGTCTGGCAGGCAAGTGTGCTGCCGCACTGTGATCGTTCACCAGGCGAAATCATCAGTGCTGACAAGCACGGCATCCGGATTGCGACGGCTCAGGGTGTTCTGAACCTCCTGCAGTTACAGCCCGCCGGTAAAAAACCGATGCCGGCTCAGGATCTTCTCAACTCGCGCCGGGAATGGTTTGAACCTGGAACCCTTCTGGACTGACTCTCCTGCCCGGTGACTCGCCGGGCTTTTTGTTTGATGACAACATCCTATGACTAAATCAATTAACCTGCGTAGCCTCTCCGCTCAGCTCATCGAGCGCGTCGTCGACAAAGGTGAATCCCTGAATACGGCCCTGCCTGCCGCCCAGAAAAAACTTTCTGATAAAGACAGTGCCTTAGTGCAGGAGATCTGTTTTGGCGTCCTGCGCACCCTACCGCAGCTGGAAGCTCTGATCGGTAAACTGATGGAACGTCCACTGACCGGTAAGCAGCGGGTTCTGCACTATCTGATCATGGTCGGGCTGTATCAGCTGGAGTATACCCGTGTTCCTGCCCATGCCGCGCTGGCAGAAACCGTCGCGGGTGCCGAGGCGCTGAAGCGTACCAGTCTGAAAGGCCTGCTGAATGGCGTGCTGCGCCAGTTCCAGCGCCAGCGGGAAACCCTGCTCGCCAGCATTCAGGAGGGTCCGCAGCGTTATTTGCATCCGGGCTGGCTGCTGAAACGCCTGCAGCACGCCTGGCCGGCGCAGTGGCAGCAGATTGTGGAAGCGAATAATCAGCGTCCACCGATGTGGCTGCGGGTCAATCGTCAGCATCACGATCGCGATGTCTGGCTCACGTTGCTGGCCGAAAGCGGCCGCAGTGCGCAGCCCGCTGACGACGTACCGGATGCGCTGCGGCTCGATCTCCCGGCGCCGGTCAGCCAGTTGCCTGGCTTTGAACAGGGCTGGGTGACCGTGCAGGATCTATCTGCGCAGCGCTGCGCCCAGCTGCTTGAGCCGCAGAATGGCGAACAGATTCTGGATCTCTGCGCGGCGCCCGGCGGCAAAACCACCCATATTCTCGAAATCGCGCCTGAAGCCAGCGTGCTGGCGGTCGACGTGGATGCACAGCGCCTGAAGCGGGTTAATGAGAATCTGACCCGACTGGGCATGAATGCCGAAGTGAAACAGGGTGATGGAAGAACACCTCAACAGTGGTGCGGCGAGCGTCAGTTTGACCGTATTCTGCTGGATGCCCCCTGCTCCGCTACCGGCGTTATTCGCCGTCATCCCGACATCAAATGGCTGCGCCGGGATCGTGATATCGCCGAGCTGGCCTCGCTTCAGCGTGAAATTCTGGACGCTATCTGGCCCCATCTGAAGCCTGGCGGTACGCTAATCTATGCCACCTGTTCTATCCTGCCTGAAGAGAATCATCAGCAGATAGAGGCTTTTCTCCAGCGTCAGCCTGATGCCCAGGCCGTGCCGCTGCAGGATGCGCCCGCGAACGGGTTACAGGTTTTCCCGCAGGCCGAAGGCGGAGATGGTTTCTTCTACGCGAAGCTGATAAAGAAATCGGGTACAAACTGAGATGAGTAGTGATAAGCGATGAAAATAATCATTCTGGGTGCAGGACAGGTTGGCGGCACGCTGGCAGAGAATCTGGTCGGCGAGAACAACGATATCACGGTGGTTGATACCGATGCGTCGCGCCTGCGTCATCTGCAGGATAAGTTCGATCTTCGCGTGGTACAGGGTCATGGTTCCCATCCGCGCATTCTGCGTGAGGCAGGCGCCGAAGATGCCGACATGCTGGTTGCCGTCACGAACTCCGACGAAACCAACATGATTGCCTGCCAGATTGCCTATTCGCTTTTCAATACGCCAAATCGCATCGCCCGTATTCGCGCTGCCGACTATCTGCGTGACGCAGAGAAGTTATTTATCCCTGAAGCGGTGCCTATCGATCACCTGATCTCACCGGAACAGCTGGTAATCGAAAATATCTATCGCCTCATCCAGTATCCCGGCGCTTTGCAGGTGGTGAACTTTGCGGAGGGAAAAGTCAGCCTGGCCGTGGTCAAAGCTTACTATGGCGGACCGCTGGTTGGTAATCCGCTGTCGATTATGCGTGAACACATGCCGCATATCGACACGCGCGTCGCCGCTATTTTTCGTCAGGATCGCCCTATTCGTCCGCAGGGCTCTACCATCGTCGAAGCCGGGGATGAGATCTTCTTCATTGCAGCCAGCCAGAACATTCGTGCGGTGATGAGTGAAATGCAGCGGCTGGAGAAACCCTACAAGCGCATTATGCTGGTCGGCGGCGGCAACATTGGTTTTGGCCTGGCGCAGCGGCTGGAAAAACACTACAGCGTGAAGCTCATCGAGCGTAACCCTCAGCGCGCCGCAGAGCTGGCAGAACATCTGCAGGACACCGTGGTCTTCTATGGCGACGCGTCAGATCAGGAGCTGCTGGCTGAAGAACATGTTGAACAGGTCGATCTCTTTATCGCCGTCACCAATGACGATGAAGCTAACATCATGTCAGCCATGCTGGCGAAAAAGATGGGTGCCAAAAAGGTGATGGTGCTGATTCAGCGCCGCGCCTATGTCGATTTGGTTCAGGGCAGCGTGATTGATATCGCAATTTCGCCTCAGCAGGCGACCATCTCTGCTCTGCTGGGACATGTACGCAAAGCCGATATCGTAGGCGTCTCTTCATTACGACGTGGTATCGCAGAAGCGATCGAAGCAATAGCACATGGCGATGAATCTACATCGCGCGTTGTTGGCCGCTCGATTGATGATATCAAACTGCCGCCTGGCACCATTATTGGCGCGGTGGTCCGCGGCAACGACGTGATGATCGCCAATGACAATCTGCGTATCGAACAGGGTGACCATGTCATTATGTTCCTGACTGACAAAAAGTTTGTCTCAGACGTGGAACGTCTCTTCCAGCCAAGCCCATTTTTTCTCTGAATATTGGGCCGCAGAAGCTGCGGCAGGCAAAACTGCCGCTTAATTGGCTGTGTGAATGGCAAAACCAGCCAGGTTTGTTAGACTTTATGACATTGACCAGGGCAAGGAGAGAAGTATGAGTTTAATCAAAGAGTTTCGTGAGTTTGCAATGCGCGGCAATGTGATAGATCTGGCCGTCGGTGTCATTATCGGTGCCGCTTTCGGTAAGATCGTTTCATCACTGGTGGCCAACATCATTATGCCGCCGCTGGGCTTGCTGATTGGTGGCGTCGACTTTAAATCTTTCCAGTGGGTGCTTAAACCTGCAACTGGCGATGCGCCAGCCGTGGTCATGCAGTATGGTATTTTTCTGCAGACTATCTTCGATTTCGTGATCATCGCATTTGCCATCTTTATGGCTATCAAACTGATGAATCGTCTGTATAAGAAAAAAGAAGTCGAGAAGCCGGTTGCCAAACCCTCAAATGAAGAAGTGCTGCTGACTGAAATCCGCGATCTGCTGAAACAGCAGAATACCCGCGTATAGTGTCAGAGCCGGCAGGCCTTATCTGACGCTTTTAGCAAAAGGGCAGTGATAAGACGCTTTCTTATCACTGCCCTCCCATCCGTTCCTCTTGTTGTGTTTTTCCTTCCGCTTAAAACTTCCTTTACCCTTTTGTTTCTGCTCCACGCGCTGCCTGAAGAGCGGGTCGTGTAACAGAGCCTGAATTGCGTTATCGCGAATCTGCCCTTTGGTATGCTGGTATTTACTCATGACGCCTCCTGTTGGGATGGAGTAATACTTTATGCTTTTGCAGCAAAATAACAATACGCTTATTTATCCTGCGCCCCGCCACGCTCCAGCGCCTCCAGAATTGAGCACGAAATACTACTGTGGCTGTCACCACAACAGGCATCGGAAAGATGCCGTAGCGAACGCTGCATCGTTTCCAACTCTGCGATCATTTCAGCCACTTCACTCAGTCGCTTTTCAACAATCGCTTTGGATTCCTGGCAGGTATGATGCTCAGGATCGACCCGAATCGAAAGAAGCTCTCTGATTGCTTCGAGGCTGAATCCAAGTTTTCGCCCATAGCGGATAAACTTCAGGCGCTTAAGGTCGCCCTCATTATAGAGACGAAATCCACCTTCCGTTCGCACGTCATGATCCATCATCTGCTGCTTTTCATAAAAGCGGATAGTATCTGGCGTCACCTCTGCCAGCTTCGCTAATTGTCCGATGCGAAACATTCACTCCTCCTCGCGAAATCGCTGCTCAATCGCCGTGGAATAGGATCCGTGCAGAAAATCGGTACTCATGCCCGCCTGACGCAACCTCAACTCCAGTATCTGCAGCCGGTGACAGTGATCCTGATAATGACGATCTTCGGGATCGAGCTGCCGGATCAGATCGTTTACTTCAACCGCCTCGCGTCTCAGCTCAAGCTCGGGTGGCAGAAAGCCTGCATTTTTCAGTAACCGGTAGCCGGCTCTTAATTCCGGCGGAACGTGACTGTCATCATCCAGCTGCAGCGGCTTGCCGGCACCGGGAAGATTACTCAGCTCGCCTTTTTCCAGTGCTGCTTTGATATGCTGTTCAGCAAGTTCGTCAACCAGCCACATAGCTGACTCCTCTGAAGTTAATCACTCTGCTTTTAAAATAGTAAATTTCAGGCAATAAAAAACCCGCCGGAGCGGGTTTTTTACGTTGCTGCAGATTACTCTGCGGCTGCTTCTGCTTGAGCTTCTGGACGATCAACCAGCTCGATGTAAGCCATCGGAGCGTTGTCACCAGCACGGAAGCCACACTTCAGAATGCGAGTGTAACCACCGGCACGGCTCGCGAAACGCGGGCCCAGCTCGTTAAACAGTTTTGCCACGATCTCGTTATCACGAGTA
>Ga0209371_1002287_pt1 | contig 10937 bp, 13 predicted proteins | sample AgamicAtAmrz_FD_187165 | JGI IMG/M metagenome (GOLD analysis project Ga0209371, IMG submission 187165) | Agave microbial communities from Guanajuato, Mexico - At.Am.rz (SPAdes) (version 2) | ecosystem: Host-associated > Plants > Roots > Rhizosphere | place: Guanajato, Mexico | collected 2012-06-07
GATTCGAACGAGCGACAGCGCGCCTTTCCTGTTTTCCCGCTTGACACAATCGACAAAAATAGCGCCACATTGAAGCCTTATGTGATGGCCTGTCGCAAGACCTCCTTTGATGGTGCGTCCCTTTGGTCGTCAGATGCGCCGAATGTGATGAAGCTGCCGAGCCGTCAAGTTATCACTGCTGTATCAGCAACGCTCGAAGCGCTCCACGACCGGAGAACTCAGGCACTGTTGCGGGCGGCCATGGTCGCAGCAGCCCACCACGCCAATTCATTCAGCATGGAATCAAGAGGATGTGATAGGACTTGGTCTACCGCCGACATAGGCAGGTTCTGCCCCAAATGCGAGACCTTCAGAAATTCGCTTCCGCCAAGATGCACTGCGCTGCGCAGGGGAACCATCTGGAGCTCAATGCCGATCCCGCGCAGATGCTCGATAGCGCGCGAAGCTCCGACGCCGCCGTATCCCATCGCAGCCATTGGTTTGCGATTCCATTCCTTGTAGGCTTGATCCAGCGCGTTCTTGAGCGACCCAGGAATGGAGTGATTATATTCAGGTGTGAGGAAAATGTAGCCGTCAAACGTTGCGAGTTTGCTCTGCCAGGCCACGGCGCGCGGATCCTGTGACTGAGACCACATGTTCGATGCGACCTCGTTGAAGAAAGGGAGATCAAACATCCGCAAATCAACTAGCTCGAAAGTCATATCCTCCCGCGCCTGACACTTCTCGAAAAGCCATGCGGCGGGCTTGTCTGCGAAGCGCGTGTCGCGGGTCGAACCTATGATTATGGCAATGTGGGGTTTGGCCATTTGTCGCTCCCTGTTTGAACGCCTGGGAAGCAATCGTTCTCCATCATACTTGGGACCGACTGCAAGTCTGCCTCTTCAGAGAGAGGCATTCACTTCTGCAACTCAACAATACGAAATGCTTTCATTAGCGACTAGCCCCGTGCAAGGGGACTCTGTGTCCGCATCTTTGGAACGCCTGATAATCGCTGGGCTACGTCAACGCCTGCAGCTTTCACAATGTACCCGCGCCTGCGGCAGCAATGCGAGGACATTCACATATATCCGGCACCCCGGAATGGCCGGCCGACGCTAACGCGCTTCACGATGTTCGCGGCGGTAGTTGCTCGGAGTGGTTTGCCGGTGTTTGAGAAACACTCGAGAAAGCACTTGGCTAGAGGAATATCCAACCTCTAATGCTATTTCCGTGACTGGCAGATTTGACGAGCTAAGTAGTTTGCAGGCTCTTTCCACTCGTAGTTCCGTTAAGAAAAGCCGTGGCGGAACGCCAACGCTTCTTTTGAACATCCTGGCAAAATGAAAGGGCGACATTTTCACTTCCGCTGCTAGCTCAACGAGGCTGATGTCTTCTGACAGGCGCATCCGCATAACTTCTACGCAATGCCGCACGGCCCAAGTCGACAGCCCACCCGTAGCGGGGGCAAATGGGGCGCGGTGCAGACGACACAATTCTGCCAGGATCTCGCATCCTGCCGCTTGCGCTAGCATTTGCGACGGCGCGCCCTCTTCATCGCAAAGCTGCCACAGCCGACGAAACATTGAATGGATCGAAGGCGATCGAAAGCAGGCGCCGCTGTACAACTGCGGGTCGGAGAGCGAGAAATCGCGGTCTGCCGCGCAGTCAATCATTTTTTGCCAATACTCAATCGAGAACGCGAGTGCGCGAGTATGATGCTTCTCGTCCACCGTGAGCTTGTACCCAGCATTAGGAGGAGCGAGATAAAAGCCATCCTTGATCGTAGAACCGGCAAAAGGGCCGGCGCCGAAATCGCCGCACAAGAGTGTGCCGCCGGCCAGATCTTGATTAATCACCACGCTCGGGAGGGCCATCCGAGACAGATCTCCTCTTGGTCGAACCGCCTCCACCATGTGAAGTGTCGTGCCAGCCGATTTTAAAGTTAGAATATGAGGAGCAACGCTGCCCCGTTTGATCCAGTCAGCCCATGAGTCGTAGGTCACAGCGGTCATGACTGGTTCCTGGATTGGAGGACGGACTTGTTAGCCGGGGCAATAGCCAATCCGATACGGCTCAAAGGTGGGCCTGGTAGCAAGCCAGTCGCAGGGAAGCATACCTTCGTCAGTTAACCGTGCAGGAGAGATAAAGACATGAAAACACACATTGCCACTACTGAATATAACTCTATCTGTCGGGGCAATGCGGACAGAATGTCCCTAATCATGAACTGTTTTAGGCCAGGAAGCCGCGCACTCACGCGTTGTTCTAATTGAAGCTCCCTCCGGCCGCAAAAACCTAGGCTGCGCTGCTATCAAGAAGTGAAGCATCGATTATCGGTTTCGATATTTGCGCAAGAACCGCAACGCAGAGCAAGCACTGCAACGCGAAAATGTTTTCTCCAAGTAGATTTCTTGTCTTGTCGCCGCCGATTCACCGCCTTGTCTGGATCGCATATCGGGATCAATAGAATGACTACATCGCAATATTCATCTTTCGCGCAGTGGTACAATGAAGGCCCCTGCGCGGCCTATGTGCACACGATGAGCTCTCCTGGCGGGATACTAAACCTTTATGGGTCGATGCAACCGCCTCAGGAGATGCAGTATCCCGCCGTGCCGGACTTAGTCGTGCATCAGAACATGACCGTAGGCACTCATCTCAGTGCCAGTCTCGGAGCCGGAGCTTTCGCAGTTGCAATGGAGGTCGGCGGCTGTGTAGTAGCTGCTCCAAATTTCGCCATTGATACGCGCGTACCAAGCAACCATCAAGTTCGCAGTGTCGCATTTCCCGTGGCGCAGTGGGCAAACATACTCGACGAAGCCTCCGAAGGAAAATTGACGTTCGATATCCTCAGGATTTATCGCGGTGCCTTTGTCACTCCGACACTCCAAGGAAAACTTCGAAAGCTTTGGGCCGTCTGTGCAGAGCAGGGCGCCCCCTCGATTCTCTTAGCTCGAGCAGCGGGCTGCGAGATTCTCGCTGAACTGTGCCAGCTTAGCGATGCGGCGTTGCCAGTTGCTAGAGGGGGCTTGGCGCCTCGGGCGGTGCGGCGCTGCGTTGAGTTGATCCACGCACGGTTGTCAGACGAGATCAGCCTCGATGAGCTGGCATGCGAAGCAGGACTGTCGTCCTTTCATTTCGCTCGCATGTTTAAGCAGAGCCTTGGCGTACCGCCACGCGTTTATGTGACGCGCCTACGAATGGAACGAGCTTGCGACCTCCTTGAGCAGACAGACATTCCGGTAAATGAGATTGCGCTGCAGGTCGGATACTCGTCTCACCAAGCTCTTGCCAAGGTGTTTACCAAGAGCATGAACATCACCCCGTCGGATTATCGCCGCGTCGTTCGCGATGCCGCGCGCTCGATCCCGATGCCATAATGTCGTAATCGCCAAATGCAAACGACGGTTTTGAGGTCTGAAGCCAGTCCTTCAACGATCGATCCATATTGGCTTCGATCTCCTCATCGATTACGCGAAGCTGGATCGGTCAATAAAATAGGGAACACCAAATGTCGCCGCTCAAGAATACTATACTGCTGCGATTCATGCTCGCCGTACCAAAATGACGGGACGCTTTTCTTTCCGCATACGTCCGACCCGCGCGTATGTCGCAGACACGATCGCCTTGATCATGTTTTTCACTACGACAGGCATCATAAACGAACGTTTCATCGCAGGCATGAGTTGGGATGAAGTTATGCAAGCCCGTCTGCTCGGCGCTGCTCTCATGGTGCCCGTAGCCCGCCCCTACGGCATTTGGCGGGACTGGATTATGATACGCGCCAAGCCAACCAAAACGTCCCGAATTATGTGGGACAGTTTCGCACTTCTGAGTTTTCAGGTGCCGATCTACGGTGCCATTATCGCACTCAGTGGTGCGACAGGGGGTGGTTTGTTGCGCGGTATACTGGGGGCTGCCGTGATGATGATCGTGCTCGGACGGCCTTACGGAGCATTCTTAAATTTTATCAGGCGACTTTTTGGCCTCCCGCCAGGAGACCAAAAACCGATGTCCTTGAAAGGGTAGTAGAGAGCAGGTCGTTTGCGCGAACGTCTGAGAACTTACGCTACGCCTCAAATTGTTCGTCCAGAAGCGGTAAACGACGGCGTTTGGTAACTTTCCGTCAGCCTGAAGATGAATTTTCTACCATATCAAGTTCCTCTTCATTGATAGATATACCCCCGAAAACACGATGTTCCGATCTGCCAGAACATTGAACTCGTAGCCCGGCCGGATCTGAAACGTCGGCTGTACATCCATACTGCGTTGACTGTCCGGTCGGCCACTCGCCCGGAGGTCTCGGCGAAATCACGCCTTTCCGTATGGGATGCCGTATCCCGTGACGCCAGCGTCGAGTTCTCCGGCACCGGCATGTCGATGCCAATTCCGACCAGCGCGATAGATGATCGCCGATCCATAAGTTCTAAAATAGTCGTTGAAGCAACCGTACCCTTCAGCATCCGTGCCGGCCATGCCGCCGATCTGCAACGTCGATCCGTTCGCAATGATGATGTCTGAACAGACGACAAGTACGCGGCTTTGCCCGAACGACATTTTGCCATTGTAACGGCCCAAGAGTTTCGTGCCCCACGGGATCAGCCGGCGATGATGGCCTGCCGTGGTGTCATAGACATTCTGGCTGACCTGCGCAGTGATCCGAAGATCGGAATCGATGCCTGTAATCAATCTTGCCGGAACGACTGAGCCCGGCATTGAAGAAATCTTCCTTTGAGCTCTGTCCTTCGGGCTCGACGCTTTAACCACCCAGACCGGTACGCAATGCGTCGGCGTAAGATCAGCGGCGTTTGCGATGGCGGCGGCTGTCGTCGGCCGGGTTCCGGGGCTCTCGTGTTTTCCGACCCCGCGTCCAGCTTGCCCCGATCGATGGCAAACGGCGCATCGTAGGCGCAGTCTCGCGCCTGCAACCGTTATCGGATTTTCAGACTGACCTAGCGGCGGTCACGCCTGCACGCACAACGCCGAATTTATGGATCTGCGCCAGCCCGAGCCGACCGTTGGCTCGAGGCATCAAGAGCTATAAGGCTAGTCTGGCCATTGTTTACGTACGGCAGCATCTGCATCGCGGCGGCAAGCTTGGACGGCTCGCTCCATCGCGGCTTTTTCGCCAAAAACTGCAACAAGAAGCGTCGCGCCTTCAATTCGGGCGAGTGCGTCACTTGCCACAATCTCAGCCCGATCTGGAGACATAGCGGACGATAAAATAGAGACTAGTTGCGCCCGAAGCGTTGCAAAAAAATTCTGGACGGCTTCTGTTGCGGCAGGGGTTTCTTCGCTGACGCCATAAGCAAGGTGAAGACCCACGCACCGCTTTCGCTCCGCCAGGTCTCCCGCGATAGCCCTGAGTGCGTTCTCATATGTCACCTGCCAAGGGCCCCCACCGGGGCCCGCTTTTGCTTGTGTGAGCGTTTCGTGCAGCAGAGCGTCGAGCACTTCAGGGACTATGGCCTCCTTGTTCGAAAATCGCATGTAAAGGGATGCTTTCTTCAAACCTATTCTGTCGGCAAGGTCCTGCATGGAAGCACCCGCATACCCTTTTTCGCGGAACAGTTCACGCGCTGCCGCTATGATCTCATCTCTCGTGACCTTCATGCCTTTGCCTTCTCAACAAACCATCTTGAACATAGTACGTCAGCCTCCTATTTACAAACGACCGATCGGTAGTATTTGTGTGTCGCGTTCGGCGGATTACCGGCAATGGCAAAATTGAAGGAGTACAAAATGACTGTGAGTTACAAACGCCAGCAAGTGGGCGACGTCGAGGTCTTTTATCGCGAAGCCGGAACGCGAACAGCTCCTGTTCTCCTGCTTCTGCATGGCTTTCCCTCGTCCAGCCACATGTTCCGTGATCTTATACCGCTCCTTGCGGACAGGTATCGCGTGATCGCCCCAGATCTCCCGGGCTTCGGGTACACGCGCGCACCTGAGCGCGGGAAATTCGACTACACGTTTGACAATCTCGCGAAGATTATGGAGGGCTTCACTGAGGCGCTGGGTCTGGAACGTTACGCTCTTTACGTGTTCGACTATGGAGCTCCGACCGGCTTCCGCCTTGCCCTAGCACATTCCGAGCGCATCACGGCAATCATTAGCCAGAATGGTAACGCGTATCTCGATGGTTTCAGCGACGAGTGGGGGCCTTGGCAGGCCTATTGGCGCGACCCAACTCCGGAAACCAGAGAGGCCTGCCGGGCTTCACTTTCTCCCGAGGTGATCGAGAACTGGCAGTATCGCACTGGCGCTGATCCCAAACGTCTCGGACCGGACGGTTACATGCTCGATATCGCTTTGATGCGTCGCCCGGCTGCTGAGGAAATTCAGCTCGATCTCATTCTGGATTACCGAACGAACCTTGAGCGCTACCCCGACTTCCAAAACTACTTCCGTACGCACCGGCCCCCTCTCCTGGCCGTCTGGGGTCGCCATGATCCAGCATTTATTCCAGCAGGGGCAGAAGCTTATAAGCGGGATCTCCCTGACGCGCATGTCCACTTCCTCGATACGGGCCACTTCGCTCTTGAAACCCATGCGCGCGAGATCGCACAGCTAATGCGAGGATTTCTCGAAGAGCACCTCTAAAAGAGTTTGCACCGTCATCGTCACCCATGATTTCAGTGTCGATGACGGTGCCCGCATTCATTGCAGCGGTGCATAATTCGCCGGAATAGAAGCGACACAGATAGTCGGAGGATGCTGCTAACCCGTCGCAGCCCTTTGGAAAATTATGGCCTTTCCTTAGAGAGTACCTCATTAGCAACGGCCCAGCGATCCGGCTGAGCCAAGGAAGCCGTCCGAGACCGCGGTCTGCAGTTCCCTGTCTCGCAGGTAATACCATGCATTGCCTGCAGGCTTTCTCCCCATTCGCACATGCTGACCAGCAGAGGCTCCAACGAGAACCCGAGCTCCGTCAGCTCATATTCCACCTTGGGAGGGACTTCCGGATAAATGATCCGGCGGATAATGCCGTCGGCCTCCAGTTCCCTCAGTTGAAGCGTGATCATCCGCGGTGTCGCTGCGGGAACGAGGCGACAGATCGCGTTAAATCTCAACCTGCCATCAAGCAATTGGAAGAGAATGACGGGTTTCCAGACGCCACCAATAACCGAGATCGTCGCCTCGACTGCGCATCCGGTTTTAGTCGCTGTACGACGTCCCCGCGCCGGGGGGGCACTATCATTCATGATACTACATGCTCTCTTTGTACGTACTTACTGCAAAGGCAGATTAATATTATTTAAGTCGAATGCAAAGACGGCCGCATCGTCATTCTGGCGCGTATTTGATGGCTGAACTAATACGAGGATATGAATTTATATGTCTGAAAACCAAAGACCACTGATTGCAGTGGTAGGCGCAACCAGCAAACAGGGGCGCAGCGTTGCGACGACCTTGCTGGAAAGCAATCAATATCGGGTCCGGGCCCTGACCAGGAACCGCGATTCAGCGGGAGCCCGTGCGTTAGCCGACCTAGGTGCAGAGATTGTTGTCGCGCCGCTTGGGCTCGGTCATCAAAAGGATCTTGTGTCAGCATTCCAGAATGCCGACGGCGCCTATCTGATGACCCCTCAGCTTGAACCGCAAGACAATGCCGAATTTGTGCTCGGCAAAAAGCTTGCCGACGCTGCGGTGGAGGCGGGCGTCGGCCACATCGTCTTTTCGACCTTGAACAATGTCGACAAAATCACCGGTGGTAGGAAATACGCCCCGCATTTCACCGACAAAGCTCTGGTCGCCGACTATATCCGCACCTTGCCTGTAACGTATTCCTTCGTGTCGCTCGCATTCTTCTACACGAACCTGCTCGAATATTACGTTCCCCAGATGAAGGGGGATACGCTTCTTATGCCGATCTACCTTCCCGAAGACTTCCGCGCACCATTTGTTGACCCGACGACCGCAACGGGACCCGCTGTGCTCGCCGTTTTGTCCGATCCTGACACCTTCAGGGGAAAGACCCTGCCGATCGTCGGCGAGATGATTTCGCCGCGTGAGATCGTCGACACGTTTCAGACTGTCACGGGCATCAAGGCCGAATATCGCAGCGCCTACAGCCGCGAAGAGCTCCTACATTACTTTCCAGGGTTCGCCGCCAATGATCTCCTCGTGCAGGAGTTGATCGGCATGGTCGAATATGCCGTTGAATACGGCTATTTCGGCTGGGAACAGGATCTGGATTGGAGCCGGCGCTTGAACCCGGACACGCTCACTTGGGAGAAGTTCCTTAAGAGCTCGGGCTGGCGCGGCGCAAAGCATCAGTTCGGGCTGTGACAAGGCCGGTGGCCTTGGGCAGATATAATTCCCCCTCCTCTAAACTCCTGCCCCGGCCGCAATTCCCACTGCTGGCCGGACTTGCTTAAGCCTGCAATGCAACCCGAACCAAGATTGTGGACCCAAATGAGCGTTGAAGACAACAAGCGCCTCGTGCGCGCGTTTTGCGACCAGTTCAAAACCTCGAATGCCGATGGCCTGATCGATGCTATGGCAGACGATGCAACCTGGTGGGTTAATGGCAAGCCTCACCTCTTTCCATCATCGGGAACAAAGACCAGAGATGAGGCGGCTCGAATGGTCCGCTCCATGCTGTCAGCCTATACCAACGGCCTCGATATGCAGATCGTAAGCATCATCGGCGAAGGCAACATGGTCGCAGTCGAATCCCGTTCGCAAGCGACGACCAAATCCGGAAAAACCTATCAAAACGAGTATGCGCTGCATTTCACCATCCAAGACGGAAAGATAGCAAAGCTGCGCGAGTACACGGACTTACTCCACGTTCTTGAAGTGTTTGGGTGATGGCCGGGTTGCCTAGAGAAACATCTTCTTTAGCCAAGGGAGGCCTCGCTCCTTGGGCTAAGCGCAACTGTTTGGAGCTTATGCACGCGAGGCTTTCAGAGCACCTGAGTTTGGACCAATTAGCCGCAGAGGCTGGGCTTTCTCTGTCTCATTTTGCCCGGATGTTCAAACGCAGCGTTGGCGTTCCACCGCGTGTCTACCTAATGCATATTCGGATCGAGAAAGCTTGTGAACTTTTGGAGAGGACGGATATGTCTGTAACCGGAATCGCGCTTGAAGTTGGCTACTCCTCCAACCAGACGTTTGGCCGGGCATTCTTGAAACGAGTTCACGTCACTCCCGGGGACTACCGCCGCGCCTTGCGAGATCAGGCCGCGTTGGCCGCGGCAAGTTAGCGTCAGCGGGGCCAACACTAACTTTGGCCATTGCTCAGACAGATGAAACACTCAACCTCAGCGGAAGTTAGGCCTGGGCGGCATCCGACTAGGTCCGCTGACTAGATAAATCTTGATTGAATCCTTCGCGAGACGTCCACAAGCCCACTCATCTTCAGCGACTGCTGCCAGATGGCAGGATCCAATGCCGTTGAAGCAGAGGGCGACCGCGTTAAACTGATTGCCGCGCGAAAATCTTACCATCTCGACAGATTCCACGTCTAAATTGATTGTCGCATCTCGACCAGCGACCGATACGCGGGAGCGATCTCTCCTCGACGGCGAGACCCGTTGTTTGCCACTACTGACGCAACAGGTACTTTCGTGGGCCGACGGCGTTTTCGACCGCGCTTACTTTTTGCCACAAATATTTCGATAAAAGATTGAAACGCTTTTTCCAGCACCTTTAATGGTCGCAGGCATCGCTCGCTTTGATATCTGTTTATACCTCGGAGGGGACTTTTGTTGAGAAATCTGGCTTTCGTTTCGGCGCTGCTTGCAGCGGGGACCGCCCACGCTGCAGATCAGACCTATACCGTCATAGGTGGACAAGTGAGTGTTCCAGTAGGTCTTACTGTGCAGGTCAAAACCGTCACTGTTGGCGACGTCTCAACGAAGGTGCGGTTACTTGCAAGTTTCGACAGTCATCAAACGCTGTCTGTCAACATGAACGACGGCGAAAACGCTTATCTTTCGTGGGGTGAAGGCGAGCAGGATCGGCTGCATATGCGTCAGATTACCGATAACAAGTGGATGCGCATTTCCAATGGAAAGACGATGGAAGGCGACCTTGTCTTCCCCGGCGTTATTCCTCCCGATGTGAAGAAGGTATCGCTCGTCTTCAATCCTGGCAAATCCGGTGATGATACGAGTGCTCCTGGCGTGACGGTGCCCTTGGAACTCAAACAATGAGATGGGCGATTATCCTGTCGATTCTACTCACAGGTCCGGCTGCCGCATCGCAATACTCCGTCACTTTGACGTCCACGCATTCAGATGAGCAGTTATCGACTTTCCGCGAGGTTGGCTTTGCGGCATCTACCTTCAACGAACGTGCCGAGCAAAGCGGTGGCTCCTTCTCGTCTGAGACATCATCCTTTGGCTTGCAGGACATGGACGACACTACGCGAATGAAGACGGAGGGCACGCTCGTCAAACTCGGTGCAAAGCAGGTTAATGGCCGCATTCTGGTGAGCCTGCCGAGCGATGTTTTGTTTGACTTTGACAAATCCAACATCCGGCCAGACGCTGAAGCCACACTCCTCCAACTGTCCGAGGTGTTGATCACAATGCATGACAGTCGCGTTGAAATTACCGGTCACACGGATTCAAAAGGGAGCGATGAATACAACGACAAGCTTTCGATCCGTAGAGCCAATTCGGTCAAGGCCTGGCTCGAAGAAAATGGCGTCACCTCAAAGATGACCACCGCAGGCAAGGGCGAGCGGTCCCCCGTCGCCCCCAACCAAACGGCGTCGGGCGCGGACGATCCTAACGGGCGGCAGAAAAACCGTCGTGTTGAATTGGTAATCGGAGGGAATTGATATGGCGCTTATTGTTTGTCCGGAATGCGAGGGCCGGGTATCTGACAAAGCGTTTGCCTGCCCTGCATGCGGTTATCCAGTGCGCAGTCAGAATGGCAAAAGCGGGTGGCCTCGCGTTATCGGGGGTGTTGCTGGCACTTATATTTCAGCCCAAGCGCTCATCACG
>Ga0209371_1002289_pt1 | contig 10936 bp, 4 predicted proteins | sample AgamicAtAmrz_FD_187165 | JGI IMG/M metagenome (GOLD analysis project Ga0209371, IMG submission 187165) | Agave microbial communities from Guanajuato, Mexico - At.Am.rz (SPAdes) (version 2) | ecosystem: Host-associated > Plants > Roots > Rhizosphere | place: Guanajato, Mexico | collected 2012-06-07
TCACCGAAACCACGGCGATGCGCGATCCGGAAGAGAGCGTGCGCATCCTCACCGAGCTGACCAGCATGGGGGTAAAAGCCTCGATTGATGACTTCGGCACCGGCTACTCCAGCCTGCTGTATCTCAAACGCTTACCGGCCAGCGAGCTGAAAATCGACCGCGCCTTTGTTAACGAACTGCAGGCGAAATCGGAAGACGCAACCATCGTCTCCGCCATCGTCGCGCTGGCGCAGTCGCTGGATCTCAAAGTGGTGGCCGAAGGCGTGGAAACCCAGGATCAGCAGGCGTTTCTCACCGGTCTCGGCTGCGACACTCTGCAGGGCTTCCTGCTGGGCAAGCCGCTGCCGCCAGAGCGCATTAGCGAGCTACCGGATTTTGTGAAGGACAAACCCGCGGCGCTGACAGCGGAGTAGGGGCTGGTTTCTGCCGCCTGTTATTCCTCTCTCCCGCGCGCGCTGTGTGTCTTTTCTCCCTCACCCGCGTGCACGCTGTGTGTCTTTTCTCCCTTCCGCGTGCACGCTGTGTGTTTTTTCACCCTTCCCGCGTGCGCGCTGCGTGTCTTTTCTCCCTCACCCGCGTGCGCGCTGTGTGTCTTTCCTCCCTCACCCGCGTGCGCACTGTGTGTCTTTTCTCCCTCACCCCGCGTGCGCACTGTGTGTCTTTTCTCTCTCTCCCGCGTGCGCGCTGTGTGTCTTTTCTCCCTCTCCCGCGTGCGGGAGAGGGCCGGGGTGAGGGCCAGACCGCACCCAACCCAACAAAAAAAGCCGCAGCATCCCTGCCACGGCTTTTACCTCAAACTCACCTAAAAAGAAGGAGAAAAAACTTACACCAGCTCGACTTTCACCCCTTCCTGCACCAGCAATTCAGCATCGCCGTGGTTATAGACGCTGTAATGAACGCCAGCAATGGTGACGTTACCATTTTGTTGTATCCAGCTAACGCTATCTTGTGCATCGGGCATTAGATCTTTTAGCTTAACGACATCCCCGATATCACCATTGACTTTCATTTGGGTATTACTGTTTTCTATAAATAAATTCATCTCGCCATGCTGAAGAATCGTTTTTACATCGACCAGTAAATCGTTATCGATTTTGTCAGACATATTAATGGTATTAACTGACCCTTTTTCTGTCAGCAGGTTAGCTAAATCGAAACTACTTTGTTCACCACTCAGGCCAATTACCTCGTTGCTGGTTTTCATATCAGCGAGGTGATTATCTGTTTTTTGTTCGACAGGTTTAATACCGATGTTGTCTATCGCGAAATCGTTGCCGTTTCTACTCGAGGTGCCATTGGTAATAGCTACCTTAACTTTTTTTGTTTCGGTTGCCGTATAATAACCTGTGTAATGTGTCCAGCTTGTTTTTTGAAGTGTTTCCGGAATGACCGATTTTCCATCAATGCTCATCCCGAGTTTTGATTTGTAATCGCCCCCTGATGTGTGTTGAAGGGCATCATAAGAAACTTCATAAGTTTTTCCTTTTTCCACAATGATAGTACGGTAGGCAACTTCTCCGTTGTAGCCGTCGGTGGTCCCATTCGTCATACTACCCAACTGATTTGTTCCGTTGCCACTCCATTTTTTTACTGTCAGCTCTCCAGATTGGCCATATTTACCCGCAGCCTTCCATCCTTGCAATGTTCCATCATTAAAATCCCATAAATAGCCTTGTGACTCTTTTCCGGAATCGGTTACGTTGATAGCGAAAGTGTTACTCCACTTCGGAGTGCCAGTCTGGCCAGAGTTACTGGCACGAAATTCCCAGCCAGTTTGCTCTTTCAGTGCTGGCGATTGCCATGACCAGTTACCATCTTTATCTACAACCGCTGTGCCGCCTGCTATCCATGGATCACCAAACTGGCCATACTCAATAGTAATAATTTGTCCCGGAAAACCTGTACCTTTCAATATAGGTGTTAGATCATCTGTAAAACCGCCGTGTTGTATCAGCCCGGTTGAAGGGAGTGAATCATCAAACGCACCTAAAATGACTGGCGCTTCAGGTTGGATATTTAGATCAAATTGTAATGATTGTTCACCTGATTCACCCGCCTTAGCGATAAATTGCCAGCTGCCACTGTGCAGGTTTTCTTCCGGAATAAATGACCAGTTGCCTGTGTGATCTGTTTTAACTGAGTGACCGGTATTCCAGTTGCCGTTCAGAGATCGATATTCGATGAATACTACTGAGTTGGCTTCAGCTACGCCTCGAAGTTCTGGTGTCGCATCGTCAGTCGTCGCGCCGGATTTTAACGCGCCAGTTACTTTACCAACGTTATCAAACGCACTGGTAATTTGTGGTGCTAGTCCTGCATCAGCGGCTATCGTCAATGCAAAATCGCTGCTGCTGTTATGCGTTTTATCATTATCACTGGCCGAGAACTGATAGCTGCCCGGCGAGAGACGATCAGTTTCATACACCCAGTTGCCGTCAGCTCCTGCCTGCACGCTGCCCAGCAGTTCCCAGTTCCCCAGCACGTTGCGGAAGTGAATATAGACAATGCTGTTCGCCTCTGCGCGGCCGTTCAGCGCTGGCGTGCGGTCATCGGTGATGGCGCCATTGTGTAACAGACCGGTGTTGATGCCAAAATCATCCCACGCGTGCGTGATGGAGAGTTCGCTCTGCGGTGTTAAATCGATCTCCAGCGTGAATTCATCGGTCCAGCCGCTGCCGGCGTAAGCACGGAACTCCCAGTTGCCTTCACCCAGCGCTTTATCCGGCGTCCAGCTCCACTCGGTGCCGCTCAGCGTGGCGTAACCGCCGTCAACCCACTGGCCGTTCACGTCCCGGTACTGAATCAGCACGTTGCTGCCGGCTGGCGCAGTACCGCGCAGCGTTGGCGTGGCGTCATCGGTCAGCGCGCCGTCCAGCAGCTTGCCCTGTGCGGCACCGGCGTTATCCTGCGCGTGGGTGATTTCCACCTTGCCGGGAACCGGGACTGCAGAGTCATCGGCAACGGTCAGCGTAAATGCCTCAGATGGCTGACTGACGTAGCCACGGCCATCGGTGGCGGTTACATACAGTGAATGCTCACCGTCAGCCAGCGTCGGGGTAATTTCCCAGTAGCCGTTGCTGCTGGCTTTAACGCTGCCAATCAACTGGTTCTGCGCATTGTACAGGCGAACGATGCTGTCCGGCTCGGCCACGCCTTTCAGGGTCGGCGTGCGGTCATCGGTCTGCTGACCGGAACTCACCGGACCGGTTTTATCACCCGCATTGTCATCGACACCAATAATCAGCGGCTGGTCCGGTGCGGTAAGGTCGACGTTTACGATAAACAGCGATGGCGCACCGACGTTGCCGGCGCGGTCAATGGTACGTACGGAAAGGTTGTGCGGGCCTTCAGCCAGCGGAAACGGCGGCTGCCAGCTCCAGCTGCCGTCGGCGGCGATGGTAACGGTATAGACGGTACTGTCCATCACAATTTCCATGATGCCGCCGGCTTCTGATGGCGCGGAGCCGCTAAAGGTGCGTTGCGGATCGGTGGTCCAGAGTTGTTTTGCGTTGGTGAGTGCTGTGCTCATGAGCTTATCCTGTTAAATAATAATCACTGTCCTGGTGGATCTGGCCGCATCAAACGGCAGGTGGCGATTATTAGTTGATCGGATAATTCTCCCAACGAGAACGGTCTTGAAGGAAAACTGGCGGTGGTGATGGTTGTGAAAGGTAAAACCAGCTAAATGAAAGCAGCAAACCACACCAGAAAAAAGTGTGGTCTGCATGGGATCGTTGAGTGAATTGTGGATTAAATCAGCTCGACTTTTACCCCTTCCTGCACCAGCAGTTCAGCGTCACTACCGTTGTGGGAATAGACCTCGTACTGCACGCCAGCGATGGTAACGGTGCCGGTTTGCTGGGTCCAACTCTCAAAATCGTTATCATTTATCAGGCATTCTAATTTTACTTCAGTCTTTTCACTTCCATTAATCATCACCTGTGAGTGGCTATTGTTGATGAAGATTTCACTGGTCGCATTTTTCAAAATGTCATTTACATTAATATTTATTTCTCCATCATTAAATTCCAGTATTGTAAATGAAGAAGGTAAATCATTATGCGTTGATGCTTTCTCTGAATCATCATTTGTCTTCATCGTATCTACTGTATCTATAACAATGTCTTTATAATGGCTGGCGGTATAACTAATATTATCTATATCAAACCCTGCATGCTCATTCACAACTGAAATGTCGACTTTACTGATAAGCTGATCTACTGGTGCCTTATATGAAAACTTCTTCCACGAATATTGATTGATCGTGGCAGAATGAATGATCTCTCCATGTTGATTGAAAACCTGTATTTTTATTGGGTTTGTTGAGTTTTCTGCACCCATTGCATCAAAAGAAATATCACTGGCGTAGTAATCTAAGTCGATTGACAACTTTCCAGTAACTGATGTTCCACTTTTACCTAAAACGATATGTCGTGAGTTGAATGTGTTTTGAATAGAGCATGGTGCGCCTTCATAATAAATTGTGGCGCCGTTTATATCAAATTTTCCCCCGCTAATGGAGCCAGTTTTTGCTTCATTGAAATTTTCAGTGAAATTTTGCCCAGTGATGTCTGGTCTCACTCCTAAAACATAATGGTTTGAAGTGGAATCCTGTGATGAATTTTTCGCAATAAATTCCCATGTTCCTACTTTGAGGGGAGGTGGAGTGAATGACCAAAATCCTGATGCATCTGCTTTGACAGATGATCCATTTACCCACTCACCTCCAATAGTTCTATACTCGATCATAACTAAAGAGTTTGCTTCTGCGCTGCCATGAATCTCAGGAGTGTTATCATCAGTTGAGCCACCTGACTTAATATTTCCTGTTAATTTTCCAGCATCATCATAAGCACTCAAAATTTGAGGGGCCCATCCTTTTTCATTCACTATAGTGAGTGGAAAGTTACTGCGAGTATTGTGAGACGAATCGCTTATACTCGCTGAAAACTGATAGCTGCCCGGTGAGATGCGATCGGTTTCATAAACCCAGTTGCCATCAGCGCCAGCCTGCACGCTGCCCAGCAGTTCCCAGTTACCCAGCACGTTACGGAAGTGAAGGTAGACAATGCTGTTTGCCTCAGCGCGACCGTTCAGCGTTGGCGTACGGTCATCAGTGATCGCGCCACTGTGTAACAGACCGGTATTGATGCCGAAATCATCCCACGCATGGGTAATAGAGAGTTCGCTCTGCGGCGTTAAATCGATTTCAAGCGTGAACTCATCCGTCCAGCCGTTACCTGCATTAGCACGAAACTCCCAGTTGCCTTCACCCAGCGCTTTATCCGGCGTCCAGCTCCACTCGGTGCCGCTCAGCGTGGCGTAGCCGCCGTCAACCCACTGGCCGTTCACGTCCCGGTACTGGACCAGCACGTTGCTGCCCGCCGGCGCAGTACCGCGCAGCGTTGGCGTGGCGTCATCGGTCAGCGCGCCGTTTAGCAGCTTGCCCTGTGCAGCACCGGCGTCATCCAGCGCGTGGGTGATTTCCACCTTGCCGGGAACCGGGACTGCAGAGTCATCGGCTACGGTCAGCGTAAATGCCTCAGATGGCTGACTGACGTAGCCACGGCCATCGGTGGCGGTGACATACAGTGCATGCTCACCGTCAGCCAGCGTCGGGGTGATTTCCCAGTAGCCGTTGCTGCTGGCTTTAACGCTGCCAATCAGCTGGTTCTGCGCATTGTACAGGCGAACGATGCTGTCCGGCTCGGCCACGCCTTTCAGGGTCGGCGTGCGGTCATCGGTCTGCTGGCCGGAATTCACCGGACCGGTTTTATTCCCCGCATTGTCATCGACACCAATAATCAGCGGCTGGTCCGGCGCGGTAAGGTCGACGTTTACGATAAACAGCGAAGGGGCACCGACGTTGCCGGCGCGGTCAATGGTGCGTACGGAGAGATTATGCGGGCCTTCAGCCAGCGGAAACGGCGGCTGCCAGCTCCAGCTGCCGTTAGCGGCGATGATAACGGTATAGACGGTACTGTCCATCACAATTTCCATGATGCCGCCGGCTTCGGATGGCGCTAAGCCGCTAAAGGTACGTTGCGGATCGGTGGTCCAGAGTTGTTTTGCGTTGGTGAGTGCTGTGCTCATGAGCTTATCCTGTTAATTAATAATCACTGTCCTGGTGGATCTGGCCGCATCAAACGGCAGGTGGCGATTATTAGTTGATCGGATAATTCTCCCAACGAGAACGGTCTTGAAGGAAAACTGGCGGAAATGATGGCTGTGAAAGGTAAAATCAGCAAAATGAAAACAGCAAACCACACCAGAAAAAGGTGTGGTCTGCATAAGATCGTTGAGTGAATTGTGGATTAAATCAGCTCGACTTTCACCCCTTCCTGCACCAGCAGTTCAGCATCGCCGTGATTATAAACCTGGTAATGAATGCCAGCGACAGTGACGCTGCCGTTCAGCTGCGACCAGCTGGCAGAAATATCCGTGCCCGGGATTAAATCTGTCAATTTAACGGTGTCGTCTTTATCACCCATAACCACAAGTTGTGTTTTGTCGTCATTAATAAACAGACTTTTTTCGCCATGCTGTAATAAATTTTCTGCGTTTACGGTAAGTATTCCTGCGGTGCTATTATCCATGTTGATGACGGAAGAATCACCAGGTCTCACCGGCAGGTTTGCCAAATCCAGACAGGTAACGTCGTCAACGATGGCGTCGCCGGGAAGAGTGTTCTCATGCTCTGCACTCTTAACCGCCTTATCAGCACCCAGTTCGATAACAAATTTGCCCGTCCAGTCACTTTTATTGATGCCGTTGGTACTGCGGGCATGGTAAACCCAAATACCGTTGCTGCTTAGTTCGGGTGAGACCATTGACCAGTTACCGTTAGCATCTACTTTCGTACTGCCCGCTGATTTCCAGGATTCGTATTGTTTACCATACTCAATTTCGATAATTGCACCGGGTACGCCTTTTCCCGTCAGCGTCGGCGTTTTATCGTCGGTCCTGCCATTGTGTTGAATATCCCCCTGGACTGAGCCGACATTATCTACTGCATGAGTAATTTCAGGGGCGTTATCGGCCTCATCACCCACGTTCAGGATAAAGGTTTTACTCCAGTCACTTTTACCGATGCCGTTAGTACTACGTGAACGATATTCCCAGATACCGTCACTGGTTAATTGCGGCGTAAATTTCCAGTTGCCACTGGCATCCACCACCACGCTATCAACCATTGACCATCGATTTGTGGATAACCCATATTGGATTTCAATCACAGCGCCTGGGGCGCCTGTCCCCTGCAGCGTCGGAGTTTTATCGTCAGTCAGACTACCATTGCTTAGTTTACCCGTGACTGATCCTGTATCGTCAGTCGCTTGAGTGATTGACGGCGCTTTATCCGCGTCAGCAGAGAAATTCAGGACAAATTTTGGCGTCCAGCTACTTTTGCTCGCGCCATCATCTGTGCAGGCTCGATATCCCCACTGACCATTACCGCTAAGCTGCGGCGAAACCAGTAACCAGTTGCCATTAGCATCAACCACGGCGCTGCCCGCACTTTTCCAGCTCCCATTGGCAAGAGCATATTCAACAATAATGAGGGAGTGAGGTACGCCTTTTCCCGTCAGCGTTGGGGTTTTATCGTCGGTGATGGCACCTGTTGTCAGCTGTCCGGTGCTGGCGCCGTTGTCGTCCAGTGCATAGGTGATTTGTGGCTGGAGATCGATTTTGAGCGTGAACTCATCCGTCCAGCCGCTACCGCTATTGGCACGAAACTGCCATTCGCCCTGACCCAGTCCAGGATTGGGCGTCCAGCTCCAGTTATCACCAGTCAGGCTGGCAAGTCCGCCATCGATCCATTTGCCGTTAGCAAGACGATACTGCATACGGACTTCACTGTCTGCTGGTGCACTACCGTGCAGGGTCGGTGTGTAGTCGATAGTTACCGCACCATTTTGCAAATTTACCGGCGCGCTACCGGTGTCATCGATCGCATCCTTAATTTCTGTTTTAGCTGAAACGGGTGGGGCATCATCAGCAATAGTTAGCTGAAAAGGATGGGATGCCTCGCTCTCATGACCGCGGCCGTCCGTTGCCTTGACGTAAAATGTGTGTGTACCTTCAGCCAGCGTGGGCGTGATTTCCCAGTAGCCATTACTGTTAGTCTTTACGCTGCCAATCACCTCATTTTTTGCGTTGTAAAGATGAACCAGGCTATCGGGTTCCGCGATGCCACGCAGGGTTGGCGTGCGATCGTCACTTTGCTGACCGGAACCGATTAACCCGGTTGCTGCGCCGTTATCATCCAGCGCATTAATGATGATCGGCTGGTCTGGCGCGGAAAGGTCGACGTTGACGATAAACAGCGATGGCGCACCAATATTGCCTGCGCGGTCAATGGTACGTACGGAGAGGTTATGGGGCCCTTCAGCCAGCGGAAACGGCGGCTGCCAGCTCCAGTTGCCGTCGGCGGCGATGGTAACGGTATAGACGGTACTGTCCATCACAATTTCCATGATGCCGCCGGCTTCTGATGGCGCGGAGCCGCTAAAGGTGCGTTGCGGATCGGTGGTCCAGAGTTGTTTTGCGTTGGTGAGTGCTGTGCTCATGATTATTCCTGCTTAATAATTAACGTCCTGGTGAAACTGTCCAAATCAAACGACAGGCGGCGATTATTAGTTGATCGGATAATTCTCCCAACGAGAACGGTCTTGAAGGAAAACTGGCGGCGCGCGGGGAAAAGGACACGGATTTTTAGCCGCAGCAATGGCTGGCAGGCTATACTGGCGCGCACGCAGGTCGCAGGGAATGGAGCCATGGCCAAATACCAGCAGCTGGTAGATCAGCTACGTACGCAAATCGAAGCACGCATCTGGCCGCCGGGTGAAAAGCTGCCGTCGCTGCGCCAGCAGGCGGAGCAGAGCGGGCTCAGCCTGATGACGGTGATGCATGCTTACGAAGTGCTGGAAAGCCAGGGCTGGATTGTGTCGAAGCCGCAGTCGGGTTACTACGTGGCACCGCGCGCGGCGGAGAGTCGTCCGCGTTTGCCAACCCAGGCGATCGCTAAAACCGACCAGGCCGATACCAACAGCTTCGTGTTTGATGTGCTGCAGGCGACGCGCGATCCGGCCATCATGCCGTTTGGTTCTGCCTTCCCCGATCCGGAACTGTTTCCCCAGCGCCAGCTGATGCGCTCGCTGATGGAAGCGCTTAACCTCAGTCTGCAGGCGGTGACCGAACCGGGCGACTGGGTGGTGATTGAGAACCCTTCCTTCTATGGCGCGTTGCAGGCGATTGAACGGCTTAAGCTGAACGCGATTGCTATTGCCAGCGATGTGGAGCAGGGCATCGATCTGGATGAGCTGGAGCAGGCGCTGCAGCGCTGGCCGGTGAAAGCCTGCTGGCTGATGACCAACCGGCAGAATCCGCTCGGCTTTACCCTCAGTGCCGAGCGCAAACAGCAGCTGGTGGCACTGCTGACGCGTTATCAGGTGGCGATGATAGAGGACGACGTATACAGCGACCTGTATCACGGCCACGATAAGCCGTTACCGGCCAGAGCGTTCGACCGCGAGGGTTACGTGCTGCACTGCGGCAGCTTTTCGAAAAATCTGGTGGCGGGATTTCGCGTGGGCTGGGTTGCGGCGGGGCGCTATGCGCAGCGCGTGCAGCGCATTCAGATGATGAGTACGCTCTCGACCAGCGCGCCGATGCAGCTGGCGCTGGCGGATTTTCTCAGCACCCGCAGCTACGATACCCATCTGAAAAAGCTGCGTCAGACGCTGGCTAAGCGCAAACAGCTGGCACAGCAGGCGCTGCGCCGCGTGCTGCCCGCCGAGGCGCACATCAGCGATACGCCCGGTGGCTACTTTTTGTGGATTACCTTGCCGGAGCAGATCAACGCCACGCAGCTGTATCATCTGGCGCTGCAGCAGGGCATCAGTATTGCGCCGGGCCAGCTGTTTTCCAGCAGCGAGAGTTTCAGCCACTGCTTCCGCTTCAACACCGCCTGGCCGTGGGATGCACGCGCTGAGGCGGCGGTGGAGACGCTGGGGACGTTGATTGGTCAGCTGGCGCAGAGTGTTGCGGTAAAGAAGTGAGTGGTTTTTCCCGTTTTCCCCTCACCCCAACCCTCTCCCGCACGCGGGAGAGGGGGCTGTCCGTGCGGGGTGTGACCAACGAAATAGCCGAAACTATCAGAACAACTACATCATCTAGTACGCGCGCGATCGGCTCCTTCTCCCGCGGGCGGGAGAAGGCTGGAATGAGGGGCAGCGCGCACCAACCTACCTCTTCTCTACCGCATCGAAAAACAGCAGGCTCACGCCGATGCCCTGCTGCACGTGGCTGACGTTATTGCGCACCGCCACCTGCTGCGCGCCCTGTAGCATCACCACGAACGGCGAATCCTGCTGTACGCGCTGTTGCAGTGCGGTATACAGCGCGCGGCGCTGGCTGGCGTCGCTCTCACCGGCTGCGGCGCGCGTCTGCGCGCTCAGTTCGGGAATCTCCCAGCCGACGCGCCACGCCAGCGTTTTAGACCCGCCCGGCACGTTATAGGCAAAGGCGCTGGCGTTGGTATTCGGATCCACATAGTCGGCACCCCAGTAAATAAAGATCGACTGGAAATCACGTCCGCGCATTTTGCTCCACAGTTCCGATTCCGCCACCGGCTGCAGTTCAATCTGCACGTCGGCTTTGGCGAAGCTGGCCTGCAGCGCCTGCGCCACGTCGATGTACGGCGGCTGGTTGATCACCGTCAGCGAGAATTTGCTGCCGGGCCTGATACCGCCCTGAGCCAGGATCGCTTTAGCTTTGGCTACATCGTAATGGAACGGCTGATTCTCCAGAGCGCCATCAAAGCCCTGCGGCAGGAAGCTCTGGTGAATACGGTACTGGCCTTTCAGCAGATCGCGTGAAATGGCGTTGTAATCCACCAGCCAGCGCGCCGCCTGCCACAGCGCCGGATTACCCAGCG
>Ga0209371_1002293_pt1 | contig 10933 bp, 13 predicted proteins | sample AgamicAtAmrz_FD_187165 | JGI IMG/M metagenome (GOLD analysis project Ga0209371, IMG submission 187165) | Agave microbial communities from Guanajuato, Mexico - At.Am.rz (SPAdes) (version 2) | ecosystem: Host-associated > Plants > Roots > Rhizosphere | place: Guanajato, Mexico | collected 2012-06-07
CTTACCTGTAACGAACGTTCGCCAGTTTCAAGGTGAGCGCCGGGAACCGGGTTAAGCAATTCTGCCGGGACTTCGCCGCCGTCTGCGGTGATCTGCGCCGCCGCAGCTGCGGCCGCTTCAATCGTTTCTTTGATGGCTTTTTTGTCAGGAGTGATCACGGTTTGGACGTCCACTACCTCATCAGGCAGCAGCTTCTCGTTGTCGATCACAACGCTTACTGAACCTTTGCGGGCGGTGAAAGTGTTTTTCACCGTCTTGAGGTTATCAAGCCCGGCTTCCAGCAGGCATGACAGAATGTATTTGCGCAGAGCCTTATCTTTGTTCTCGAAAGATTTCTTGCGCTCGGACAGGCGTTTCATTTCCTCGTCGCAGGTTTTCGCATTGCCGAGGTTATTGCGCGCCACGACCATCACAGCATCCAACTTGTCGCCGAGTGCACCTTCGATACCCTCCAGCGTGTCGGCGATCATCTCCGGCGTAAATTCGTCTGAGGTTTCCAGCAGGCTCAACAGGCTGGAGTAGTCATTTGCTAATGCGATTGCGGTTACGTTGCTCATGCTGGTTTCCTCTCTTTTTTTACTGGCTGGCGGCTGGTTTCCTGTTCCCATGCTTTGCGCATAAACTCTTCGCTAAACTCCATCTCTGGCGCCTGCTCAAATGCGATATAGGCTTCTTCCTGGCAGTTCGTGCAGTAGCCGGAAACCTTACGGCATCCACAATCCTCGCAATACTGGCTCACGATGCTTTCTCCTGTGCTTTTTTTCAGTTCCTGAATGCGACCGTCTTTAATGTCGGTCAGACGGCGCAGGCGTCCGCTCAGATAGCGTGCATGCTGCGTATCGCCTTTTTGCTCGGCGGCCTGTCGGTGTGTGTCAACTTCGCGGGCGATGGATGAATAGACCTTATTCACCTCATTTTCAGAAACGCCAGTGGCCAGCGTGTTGGCGATACGGGAGAGTTTCTCGTCAAGTTCCTGCCGCAGCTGCGCCGCGCTTTCTGCACTCTCGCTGGCGTTCTTGATGGCGAATTCTTCCTTGTTTTTCTGGCGGTATTCCGGGTTGTCGTACAGCCCCATGAAAATGTCAGCGGCGAAGCCGAGGGAAGAGAGAGCCTTTTTGGTGGCGTCAGTCAGCGATTTTTTGGTGGCTTCGCCGTCGCAAATCGGCCCGTATTTGCTGTCGTAAAGATAAGGTGTGCAGCCGTAAGAAAGTTCTTCCCCTCGTTCGCCTAATTCATTCAGATACCACAATTTGATTTTGATGACGTGGTTGATCTCGGTCAGGTAGCCACCTTTGCCATCCGGAATCAGTTCCCATGTCTGGTTTCCGTCAGCACCTTTCACTTTGCGCGTAATCGGCGCACCGTTATCGAAACGCTCTTCGAGAATTTCCACGCCCCAGCCGATTCCTTTCGGGCCAAATTCTCTGGTAGCCAGCATGGTCATGTAGGTACCATTGATCGATGTGCCGCCACCGTTCTGTGTGAACGCCTTAGTGAAGCGCTCATCGGTTTTAAAGACGCGTTTCCACAGTGCGAGGTTTTCGGTGTCGGGGCGGGATTCGATACTTTTTTCCACTTCTTCCACGCGGGCGCGGGCAGCTTCTTCTTTTTCCAGTTGGTCGCCCAAAGTGCCCACGGATTCGAGTAATACTTTCGCCTTGTCACTCAGCTTTTCATCCGTTGCTGGTGTGCTGGTCGTTTCATTTCCGGCAGTCGCATAAACGCCATAGCCCATTTCGTTGAGCGTTTCGCGCGCCTGCTGTGCCTGGGTTTCGGTAACAGCTGGCTGTTGTACTTCCGTTTTTTCGCCCTGATTTGAGGCATCGCCGACCAGCCCTTCGATGCTGTACCTGCCATCCCCATGATTGATGACCTTTGTCTTTTTCTCTGGCTGGGTTTCAAAGCGGCCATTTTCAGCCAGCCAGGAATCGATATAACGACGCAGAGATTCCGGGAAATGGTAGGTGTCTTTTGCTGGCACATGCTGGATTACGCCGAATATTGATGCCCGGTCATAATTGAGGATGTTTTCAGTGGTGCGCAGGGCTATCGACCAGCGTTTAAAATCTTCGCGGTCAGGGTTGATAATTTCTTCCTCAGCGGCGCGTAAGGCTGTGGGGGAAACCATTGTTCCGGCCTCTATCGGAAGTAATGCGAGAGCAATTTCCTGATCGAGAGTGGCGTAAGTGTGTTTGTAGCCGCGCTGGCCGGTAACCGTTGACGGTCCGGCACCACCTGATTCACCGTTGCTGGTGCTGGTGCTGGTGCTGGTGCTGGTGCTGGTGCTGGTGCTGGTGCTGGTGCTGGTGCTGGTGGACGCCATTAGCTCATCGCGTTTACCCGGGTTATCAGTCCACTTTTTGACAAATTGCGCTAATGCGGCGCGTTCCGGCTGCGAATTTGCATATTTAGTTAATGCCGCCTGTACCAGATTATCCAGACCTTCAACATGCATGTGTTTAACAGGCTCATACCCGGACATTGCATCAATCAGGTAGCGGTTAAATAATTCATCGTATTCATCTGAATCACCATCGCTGCTATCGAGATCGGCGAGATAATCAAGAACCTGAGAAAGTGCAGACCCATTGAATACCCCGTTACTGAACAGCACTACAGCGGCGATACGTTCGCGCGGTGATAATGTCATCAGATCCACAATTTCATCCGGGCCAGGGAATTCAGTCTCTGCTACGGCAGGGGCAGCGTTCGGCACCCATTTTGTGCCGTCGAAAGTGTTTTCCTGCGGAAACTGCTCATCAAAGCGGCCGATCTCCGGGCGCGGCTGGCCCGGCGCATCTTCCCATATTTTGGGGTTGAAATAATGGTCACCGCTGGCAGGGTAGGATTCCCACAGCTTGCCAAGCAGAATACTGCCAGCAACTTTTTTACTGGGGGCTTCGATACTGATGGCCAGTGGCACAGCACCATCTTTTATAGATCCCTTTTTGGGTTCGAATAATGCATTAAATACAGGCATGGTCTTTCCTCTTTAGTTAAAAAAAGCGCTGGTCTTGCGCATTTGTTAAAACGGGATTTCGTGTTTGTCTTCCGGGGAATGGTCGATACACAGCAGTTGCTGAATCTCGTCATCGATGACAGCAATCTGACGATCGGCGCTGGCGGAAATACTGGCTTTGCGCTGGCGAAGGTTTTCCACCTGCGCGCCAATGATGTCGATGGTGTCAGGATTCGCGATGGTGACCTCAACCACCTTCGTTTCAAGCAGGAGATACTCATCGGGATCGGTCTTTGAAAAATCGATGGTACTGGCTACGATTTTTTGTTTTGCATACGGGGCAAGGCGGTACTGAACGTACAGCGTAACGGGGATGGTAAGCGCTTCCATAGCGGCTCCTTGTTAGTTATACTCAGAGCTGACTGTCAGCTCCTTCGGGAGAGATGGTCTTTCCTCTGTTACAAGCCTGGTCGCTTGTGACAAATCCGAATGGTTTGGTCACCGTTCGGGGTAACTGGCCCGCCTTGTGCGGGCCTTTTGCCATCTAAAGGGTGCCGGTCTTTCCCGGCAGTCAGGCTGGTTAGTCCATCTGGTCTTTCCTCTCCGGTCTTTCCCGGTGCCAGAGCTGGTCATGCTCGTTTTACGCTGGTCAGGCGTTTTACTTCCTCCGGTCTTTCCCTGGTGTCACGCTGCGGTTTGGCCTCTCCGTTTGGGCACTCAGGCGCAACGGTAAAATCGTGTCTGTGTTGAAAAAAGGCCCACCACGGGAGATGGGCAAAGACTACACACAGCAATTTTTCGGTTGGGTGTCCGGAATCGAACCGGAAAGCTGGCAGGGAAACCAGCTCAACCCCTGTTCACCGCAACTGGGAGCGCACTCCGCCATTTTGCATTTAACCACCAGACCCATAACTGATAACGATGGAATGCGCTCTCATGTTGCGTTGCTCGTCTTTCCGAGCCGTCAGCGGTCTTTCCCGCATGTCATCGTACTGTCGGCGACCCGAGGCAATTTCCGTTAAATAAGTCCACATGCCAGGTCTTCGCGTAGGCATGCTGAAGCCATCCAGTAGACCCATTCTGATTCCCAAAGATACTGGTATGCGGTTTCCCAAGAGATCCCATAATCTCTGATCAGCATATCGGTCATGTTTTTCTTGGTCATACTGGTCTTTCCCCATTTCGGCGTCTGTCTTTCCAGACCGTCAGAACGTTTTTCTGAACAACTGCCGCGTGGTTAGTGCGTCGTTGATGAAGTGAATATTAGTTATGAGCATATTCGTGGTCAAGATAAAAATAATCGTAATACGAATATTTTATGTAGATAGTTGATTTTTTGACGAAAAAAAATCCCGATGGACGGGATTTACAAATTGATGGGGAATTACTGCTTTCTTGCCGCTAGAAGCTCTTCAAAAAGACGATCAAAACCACTTACTTTGTCTTTTAATTCAGATAGATGTCGTTCTTTCTCGCTTTGCGGAAGTCTGTCATAGAGTTCAATTAGCTCGGCCTCTTCTGGCTTAAGCAGGCGCCATCCGGCTGATGAGTAATCCTCTACGTGTGTACCACTTTTCCTTACATAGTTCATAAGTTCAGCAAGATCGGGGCGCAATTCTTCCGGTTTTACGCCAAGCAACGCGGCGAATTTCAGGGCCGCATCTGTATTCAGTGGAATATTGCCGTTCAGATAATGGCTTACTGTTGCTTGAGTACTGAAGCCAAGAGCGTCCGCCGCCTTTTCCTGAGTAAGGCGCAAGGTGATTTTTTTCTTGTCCCAGGCATCTCGCAGACGCTGGGCTGCATCTGACTCAGCTGCATCAAGTGTTTTCTTTCTCATGGCAACCATATTATTCGCAAAATTAATTTCATCCCAATCGTGCAACTATTGACAAACTTATATTCGTGAAACTAATATTCATGTGTCACATACACCGAGGAGGAGATTATGAATCTCAAAAATTATTTAAAGACCTCTGGGGTCCGCCAGCAGGACTTCGCCGCTCTGGTGGGCGAAACACAGGGGTACGTTAGCCGAGTCGCATCTGGTAAATGCCTGCTGGGGGCGGCAACAGCACTGAAATGGGCTGCTGCTACTGGTTACAAAGTAACTCCGCACAGTTTCCGTCCAGACCTTTATCCAAATCCGAATGATGGCGTACCGGACAGAAATGCAGCTTAACAACATGCGAATTTGAAATCTGATTAAGCGTAATCAGGTTTGCAGCGACAGGAGACGCGGGAAGTGGAGAGCCTTGAAGAACTGAAAAGAGAGATTTTTAGCTGGGCGGCCGAATACGGCCAGGAGTATGTCGCAATCGAGATCACCCGCATGTGGTTCCGCCTTGGCGGTAACACTGGCGGCGTTAAGTTGCATCCGATGGAGGATGCTAACGGCCTGGCCGACTGGCGCGCCATCAACAACAACCGGCAGCAGATTTTTCGCTGGTTACGCGGTGACACGAAAGCGGCAAGAAACAAAACGCTGGCGCTGGCCAAAGCGATGGAAGCCGCGCTTCCGGCAGAACGCTACGCCAGATTGGGAATGACAACCCAGTATTTGATCTGCATGGCGATCAAAGAGTTTGCCGCCGCGATTATTGCGCTGTTGCTCGACGCCAGAGACAGACCGCAGCAAGTTGCACGGGCCTTGCAGGCCATGCAGGAAACACAGCGCCTGACCAGCGTTTAAAAGTGCGAGGAAAGACCAATGAGAAATCAAGATCGTATCACCTGGCGGAACGGCTTTCGCCTGAACGGTGAACCCGTTCCGGTTAGCGGTGTGCGGGACATTTTTGAAGAGCGACTTTCTGCCAAAAAATGGGAGACCTACGAGCAGCGCAAAGCTGAAATGTTGGAAGAATGCGTCTTTCTCACGCCGAAAGATTACGAAATTGCCTGCCGCCAGTTGGCTGAGTCGCTGGGGATCTGATGATGAATATTTTGCCATTACTCGACAGGCCGATCGCCTTCCAGCGTAGTTTTATACGCCTGAATATTGGCGTTGCTGCTGCGCTTTTTCTGTCTCAGATGACCTACTGGACAAATCGATCAGATGATGACGGATGGGTATATAAAACCCAGGATGAATGGGAAGAGGAAACCGGGCTTTCCCGTTATGAGCAGGAAGGGGCGCGTAAAAAGCTTCGGTCACTTGGTGTACTGATTGAGAAAAAAAAGGGCGTACCTGCGCGACTTTTCTACAAAGTTGATAATGACGTTTTATATCATGCACTTGTATCTGCAAACAAGGATGCGGAAAAACCACAAACTGGAATGCGGAAAACCAGCAAGCAAGAATGTGGAAAACCAGCAAACATTCATACAGAGATTACTACAGAGAGTAATGATCCCCCTAACCCCCAGGGGAAGGGCGACGCGCAAATTCTCGCTGACGCTCAAAAAGCCCTGGAATACTACAACGCCAAAACTGAAACCCGCTGCCGCGATCTGTCGCCGTTCGTTGTGCTGTTAACGCCAACGTCAACCCGCAGCGGATACACCCTTGATGACATCAAACTGGTGATTCGCTGGGTACTGGCTACCTGGAGCCGTCGCGGTGCCGGACTGCCGAAGCCTGCGAATATTTGCCGTGTGAAACGCTTTGATGGGTATATCGCAGACGCCGAAAAATGGGCCATCACTGAAGCAAGTATCGATCCCGAAGCTGTGATGGATGGTTTCAATCAGATTTTTGCCGGGCTGATGCCGCTGGCGGAACTCGATGATGACCGCCGTCGTTCAATTATCCGACTGGCCGCGCACATGAAAAATAAAACTACCGGGGCGTTCCTTGGGTATTTTGAGAAATTTCGCGAAACCGCATCAGATTTTTATTTTGGTGGCGAGCATGACGACGGCTGGCGCGCGAATTTTGACTACCTGATGAAACCAGAAGTACTTCGCAAAACTCGCGAGGGGGCGCTGTGAGTCCACAACAACTGGAATCCATCGTGCTAGCCGGGCTGATTAACGGCGGCGCCACGCCAGACGCGTTCGACGTTATCGCAACAACGCCTGACGTGGCATTCAGCACAAGCTTTTATCGCCGCACATTCAGCGAAATCAAAAAGCAGGCGCTGACTAGCGGAATGATCGATCTGCTGTTTGTGAGCGAAGCGCTGGGAGGTCAGGGAACGCTGGGCAATCTGGCCGAAATCTGCAAACAGCCTGCGACCGTGGCAAACCTTAAAGGCTACGCCGGAAAAATGGTTAAGGCCTGGCGCAGCCGTGAAATGGCTAAGTTGCTCCAGGAAGGGGCAGACAGCATCCGCAATGCGGTTAACCAGGAACAACGTGATCTTGTTACAGAAAACGCCGTCGCGCAGCTGCTGGACATGACTGCCGATACCGGCGATGTCCAGCCAGTTCACATTTCGGAACTTTTGCCAGCGTACATGGACACGGTGCAAAAACGCCTGGATGGTGATGCCTCAGTGCAGAACCTGCTTACGGGCATTGACGATCTTGATCAAGCAATGGGCGGGATAAACACCACCGATTTGATTGTGGTGGCCGGTCGCCCTGGTATGGGTAAAACAGAATTCACGCTGAACATCGTCCATAGCGTTACTGAGAGACGCGCCGGGGCGCTGATATTCAGCATGGAGATGCAGGCCGGGCAGATCGTCGAGCGTTCACTTGCGGGAAACGGGAATATGTCCGTGTCACGTCTGCGTAATCCTCGCGATATGGACGATGAGGACTGGGCGCGCCTGACAAACGCACTGACACTGCTGAATGACCGCGATATCTGGATTGTTGACGCTACAGATCTGACCATAGAGCAGATTCGGGCCATTGCTGAGACGCATAAGCGCCGCTATCCGCATCTGGGGATGATAGCGATCGATTACATGGGACTGATTAAAAAGCCCAAAGCCGAGCGTAACGATCTCGCTATCGCCCACATTTCACGAAATCTCAAAACGATGGCGATGCGGCTGCATACGCCAGTGTTTGCCCTTAGCCAGTTATCCCGTGCAGTTGACGCTCGCCCGGCGGCACAGCGCCGCCCGGTAATGTCCGACCTGCGTGATTCCGGCTCTATCGAGCAGGATGCCGACAGCATTCTTTTCCTGTACCGCGACGAAGTTTACAACCCGGAAAGCCCTGCCGCTGGCGTGGCAGAGGTCATTCTTGGTAAATGCCGCTTTGCCGCTGCTGGTACCGTAATTTATCAGGAGTTCAGAAACGGCCATTTCCTGCCAATGGATCAGCACGTCGGCAAAGAAAAAACACGTATTCAACTGGAGGCAACTAAACCACGAAAACAACCGAGAAAATATGCAGAGAAGTACAGAACCGATGCATTTTAACCGCGCCTGACCAGCGCTTTTAAAACCAAAGAGGAAAGACCAATGACCGAAGTAATTTATACCGACCGCACCAAACATGTGGATGATGGCTGCGATTACACCGCTGTAATTTTATGGCAGATGAATGCTGGTGCCCGCGCCCGTAGCCGTTCTGCTTATGTTCCGCCGCCGCGCCCGATTCTGGTTGTTCAACCCCGCATTGTCGCCAAGACGACAGCAAAAGCCAAAAAGGCAGCACCCGAAACCCGCGCTACCAGATTTCGCAAAACCCACACCGCAGTCGTGATCCGTTCCGATGGCCAGCACACCGTTAAAATTCGCGAAACTGCGACCGTGTGGACTGCTGGCAGCAAAGAAAATTACGACAAAAAAACCGGGCATCGTGTCGGCACCCGCGGACGCTGCCGCATGCTGCTGGAAACCATCACCCCGATTGAATCAGAAAAATCATCTGCTGATGTACCTCAGGGCGGAGATCTCTCTGCACAGCAACTCGTCGCGCTGATGAAAGGCAAAACGTTGTCATATCAGGCCATTCTCGCCGCTATCGCTAAGCATCACCCCGGCGTAACGATGTCCCTCCAGCAACTCCAGAGACGTGTGTTCGGAATGATGAAGTCGAACTATGTCGGTATTACACGGCATGACGATATGCCGGTACCGCATTTCACGCTTACCAGAGTCGATCCACGTTTCTACGTTCACTCGGAAAAAAACACCAGGGCGTGACCAATGGCCGGGCAATCGGATTATCTCCCGCCCGGCCTGCCGCACAACCGCGCGCTGTGGCCGCAGGAATGTCAGATCAAAGAGCATTACGACATGTGCGCCGCCGCGATGATTCGGCAGCTTTACGAGAAAAAAATGACTCGTCTGGCTATCACCGAACAGCTTGATGCGACGCCGGAACCGTACCGGGAGTTTTTTAGAGAGCGTCTGAATTACTGGCGCGAACGGAAAGAGAAGGGTGAAAAATGAAATATGAAAAATACTCATCACTTCAGCCACTTATGCTTGCTCTGGTGATTAATGTTTGCGGCTGGGCGCTGATTATCAGCGGTCTTATCGGACTTTATTATCTGATTTTGGGGGCATGAGCATGAAACAGGTAACGATTGAGAACGTGAAAAAACGCATTGCGCGCATTGAAAATGCCGAGTCGGTAATGCTGCCTGGAATGACTGATATGAGCGACGCATTACTCGAGTATGCATACCGCCGACTCATCGAACTGGAAAGTCTGCTGCTGGTGGATGTCGCAGAAACTGTATGGCCTGCCGAAGTGAGTCTGGTCTATTCACAAATTGAAAGCGCCGGTGATCTGCCGGCGCACCACCAGAACCGCCTGAAACATCACATCAACCGCATGTGGCTGGAAAAAATGCCGGTACCGGCAATCGTGGATGCTGCCCGCTCGCTGGCGGCCGCAATGGAGAAATACGCGTGAAAGAAATCATCGTTGATAATTTTGCCGGTGGCGGCGGAGCGTCTACCGGGATTGAACTTGCGACAGGCCGCAGTGTGGATATCGCAATCAACCACGACCCGAACGCCGTGGCGATGCACACTACAAATCACCCTGCGACGCTACACTATTGCGAAAGCGTGTTTGATATCGATCCGCTCACAGCGACCACTGGTCGCTCTGTTGGGCTGGCGTGGTTTTCGCCGGACTGCCGTCATTTTTCAAAAGCGAAGGGCGCAAAGCCGGTTGATAAAGCGATTCGCGGTCTGGCGTGGATTGTCGTTAGATGGGCGCTTGCTGTACGCCCGCGCGTCATGATGCTGGAGAACGTCGAAGAGTTTCGCACCTGGGGGCCGCTGCTGGCGGCAGAAATGCGCCCTGACCCCGCGCGCATCGGTGAAACGTTCGCGGCGTTTGTCGGCATGCTGGGTACCGGCATTGCTGCAGATCACCCGGCGCTGGCCGAATGCTGCGAGTTTTTGAAAATTGAACCCGAAAGCGAGCTGGCGGCGCAACTGGTGGCCGGGCTTGGCTATGCTGTGGATCACCGTGAATTGCGCGCATGCGATTATGGAGCGCCAACAATCCGAAAACGTTTTTTTATGGTCATGCGCTGCGACGGTAAGCCGATTGTCTGGCCCGATACCACACACGGTGATCCGAAAACACCAGCAGTGCAGGCTGGCGCGCTGAAGCCGTGGCGAACTGCGGCGGAATGCATCGACTGGTCTGTTCCGTGCCCGTCGATATTCGACCGTAAAAAGCCACTTGCAGAAAACACGCTTAAGCGCATCGCGCGCGGCATTCAGCGGTTTGTCATCGACAGCCCGTCGCCGTTTATCGTGAAATGCAACCACACGACAACGCGCGGGAAATATGATTGCTTCAGGGGACAGCCGCTTGATGAACCCCTCCAGACAATTACCAAAACTCATGGTTACGCAATCGCGGTACCGCATCTGACAAAATTCCGCACCGGCGCAACCGGGCAGGAAGTTACCGAACCTGTACCAACGGTCACCGCTGGCACGTCAGATCGCCCTGGCGGGAATGGTCATGCTCTGGGCATAGTTCAGGCTGAGCTTACACCGTTTATCGCCGGGGCTGGTGGCCCGAAATATTCCGCTAAGCCGCGCAGCGCCGAAAGCCCGATGCACACGCTGTGCAATACAAACCATTCCTGTGTTATCG
>Ga0209371_1002294_pt1 | contig 10928 bp, 8 predicted proteins | sample AgamicAtAmrz_FD_187165 | JGI IMG/M metagenome (GOLD analysis project Ga0209371, IMG submission 187165) | Agave microbial communities from Guanajuato, Mexico - At.Am.rz (SPAdes) (version 2) | ecosystem: Host-associated > Plants > Roots > Rhizosphere | place: Guanajato, Mexico | collected 2012-06-07
TTTGGCGCAGGCCAGTTCGGCACCCCTTCAAACATCAGCGTGGTGGCGCCGCAGGCGAGCGGGCCGTAGAGCAGGTAGCTGTGGCCGGTAACCCAGCCGATATCCGCGGTGCACCAGTAAATGTCGCCCGGATGGTAGTCGAAGACATATTTAAACGTGGTGGCCGCGTACACCAGGTAGCCGCCGGTGGTATGCAGCACCCCTTTCGGTTTGCCGGTCGAGCCGGAGGTGTAAAGAATAAAAAGCGGATCTTCAGCGTTCATTTCCACCGGCTGATGGTGGGCGCTGGCCTTTTCCACCCGCTCGTTCCACCAGAGGTCGCGCCCTTCCTGCCAGTCAATCTTGCCACCGGTGCGCTTGAGCACGATGACATGCTCAACGCTTGTCACGCCCGGGTTTTTCAGCGCGTCGTCGACGTTTTTCTTCAGCGGAATGGTGCGTCCTGCGCGAATGCCTTCATCGGCGGTGATAACCAGCCGTGAGCTTGAATCGATAATGCGTCCCGCCACCGCTTCAGGCGAAAAGCCGCCGAAAATCACTGAATGCACGGCGCCGATGCGCGCGCAGGCGAGCATCGCCACGGCGGCTTCCGGCACCATCGGCATATAAATGGCGACCACGTCGCCTTTTTTGATGCCGAGATCGGTGAGCGTATTGGCGAAGCGACACACGTCGCGATGTAGTTCCCGGTAGGTAATGGTTTTGCTCTGGCTGGCGTCATCGCCTTCCCAGATGATGGCGGTTCGATCGCCGTGGTCATGCAAATGTCTGTCGAGGCAGTTGGCCGCCAGATTCAGCGTGCCGTCTTCATACCATTTGATAGCGATATTGCCGGGCGCGAAAGAGGTGTTTTTTACCCGTTCGTAGGGCTTGATCCAGTCGAGGATTTTGCCCTGTTCGCCCCAGAAAGCGTCAGGATCGTGAACAGATTGCTGATAATAAGCTTCATACTGCTCCGGATTAATCAGGCAACGTTCCGCAATATTTGCGGGAATAGGGTGTTTATGAATTTGGCTCATGGCTTTTTTTCTCCTTGAAGATGTTAATGATATGTCACGCAAAAGTTAATTGTAGGGCCGCGGCCTGCTTTGTTTATTATTTGGGCGACAGATCACGCAAAGTTTTCTCTGTATGAAAATTCAGCAAACGAATCTTTGGAGGAAAATAATTCATAAGAATGATTATTTAACTGAGGTGATATTTTATGCTTTTAATAACAGTAGGTTATGCAAACAAACTGCCACAAACTCGGTGTTAATCGCGAATTTTCAGTGAATAAGACTGTTCTGGAAGGGTTGCGCAGCATGCCGTGCAAGTGGTACTGATTAAACGCGTTAAAAAACCCCACATCATCACCCAACGTTTGTCATACCCCTTTCAGTTTGTGACGTTCTCATACGGGCACGCATGGGAATGGCGCTTTTGATTCAGGAAGTGTAGTCGTTATGAAAAACAGTAAAGTCAGCCTGGCCTGGCAAATTCTGCTGGCCCTGGTGCTGGGTATTCTTCTGGGCAGTTTCCTTCACTATCAAACCGATAGCCGTGAATGGCTGGTGGCGAATCTGCTTTCTCCCGCCGGGGATATCTTTATCCACCTCATTAAAATGATCGTGGTGCCGATTGTTATCTCCACCCTGGTTGTCGGCATCGCCGGCGTAGGCGATGCGAAGCAGTTAGGACGCATCGGCGCCAAGACCATCATCTATTTTGAAATCATCACTACGGTTGCGATCGTGCTGGGCATTACGCTTGCGAACGTCTTCCAGCCAGGCAGCGGCATCGATATGTCGCAGCTCGCGGCAGTGGATATTTCAAAATATCAGCACACCACCGAAGAGGTGCAGAGCCATGCGCACGGGCTGATGGGCACCATCCTGTCGCTGGTGCCGACCAATATCTTCGCCTCTATGGCGAAGGGCGATATGCTGCCGATCATCTTCTTCTCGGTACTGTTTGGCCTGGGCCTCTCTTCGCTGCCCGCGACGCACCGCGAACCGCTGGTGACCGTCTTCCGCTCGGTTTCCGAAACCATGTTTAAAGTCACCCACATGGTGATGCGCTATGCGCCGGTGGGGGTGTTTGCGCTTATCTCTGTTACGGTGGCGAACTTCGGTTTCGCTTCGCTGTGGCCGCTCGCGAAGCTGGTTATCCTGGTCTACGTCGCCATTCTGTTCTTCGCGCTGGTGGTGCTGGGCGCGGTGGCGAGAATGTGCGGGCTGCGCGTGTGGACGCTTATCCGCATTCTCAAAGATGAGCTGATTCTGGCTTACTCCACCGCCAGCTCCGAGAGCGTGCTGCCGCGCATCATCGAGAAGATGGAAGCCTATGGTGCGCCTGCTTCTATCACCAGCTTCGTGGTGCCGACCGGCTACTCGTTCAACCTCGACGGCTCTACGCTCTATCAGAGCATCGCGGCTATTTTTATCGCTCAGCTCTACGGCATCGATCTGTCGCTGGGGCAGGAGATAATCCTGGTGCTGACGCTGATGGTGACCTCCAAGGGCATCGCGGGCGTGCCGGGCGTCTCCTTCGTCGTGCTGCTGGCGACGCTTGGCAGCGTGGGCATTCCGCTGGAGGGCCTGGCATTTATTGCAGGCGTCGACCGCATCCTCGACATGGCGCGCACCGCGCTGAACGTGGTGGGCAACGCGCTGGCGGTACTGGTTATCGCCAAGTGGGAACATAAGTTCGACCGTAAAAAGTCGCTCGCCTACGAGCGTGAAGTGCTCGGCAAGTTTGATAAAACCGCCAGCCACTAACCGCAAACCCCGCTTCGGCGGGGTTTTTTATGCGAGTCCTTTCACACCCTGGCTCTCCTGCCTGTGACGCGGCTTACACTTCCCGCATCCGCCTGGAAGAATTCATCCTCACCGCCGCTGTCATCGCTCACACTCTTTGCAGGATAATGTTTCCCGGCGGAGAGAACGATGAAACCTGCCATCATGGTGGTGGACGACGACCCGGCGATTTGCGAACTGTTAAGCGATGTTTTCAGCGAGCACGTTTTTGAGGTCTGTTTGTGTCACAACGGCGGCGATGCCCTGCGCCTTGCGCAGACAAGAACGGATATCGCGCTTATTTTGCTGGATATGATGCTGCCCGATATCAACGGCCTGCTGGTGCTGCAACAGCTTCAACGCCAGCGTCCTGCGCTGCCGGTGATTATGTTGACTGGCCTTGGCAGCGAATCGGACGTTGTCGTAGGGCTTGAAATGGGCGCCGATGATTACATCGCTAAACCTTTTAATCCTCGGGTCGTTGTGGCGCGCGTAAAAGCCGTGTTGCGCCGCACCGGCGTACTGCAAACCGAGTCGACGGCAGCGCGAACCAGCGGCATGCATTTCAACGGCTGGTGTCTTGATACCGACCGCTGCCTGCTCATTAACCCGCAGCAACAGGCCGTGACGCTGACGCAGGGCGAGTATGGCCTGCTGCTGGCGCTGATGCAGAACGCAAGACGCGTGCTCAGCCGTGAGCGGTTGCTGGAGTTGACCCACAGCGAAAGCCTTGAGGTGTTCGATCGCACCATTGATGTGTTGGTGATGCGCCTGCGCCGCAAAATCGAGAGCAACCCGCATCAGCCTTCGCTCATTCGCACCATTCGCGGGCTGGGATATGTCTTTGCCGCCGACGTGACGCAAACCGAGCATGCGGCCTGAACCTGGGATCGCTACGTTCGCATCACCGCATCACCGCATCACCGCAACGCGCCGGGCGCCGGGTGAGGAGGCGCTATTGCTGGCGTGCAGACCAGGCAACGTCAGGCAAGCAACGGCGCGCTGATTTAACCCGCCTCGCGCATAAACGCCGTTAATTCCTCCAGCGTTTTGGCGCCGTCAATGGCGTTGGCGCAAAGTAAACTGGCGCGCGCGCAGGCATGGGCGAGTTTAATGCTTTCGGTAAGCGACCAGCGCTCGTGACAGCCGTAAAGCAGGCCCGCGCAAAAGGCGTCGCCCGCGCCGACGCTGCCGACAATTTCCGCTTTCGCCAGCTGCCAGGAGGGCACCCACACCCCTTCGCCGTCAGCCTCTATGCCCCAGGCGCCTTCCGGGCAGTGGATAACCACCCGCTGGCGCACCCCTTCGGCCAGCAGGCGGCTGGCGGCCGTGGCGATATTTTCCGTATGCGGCGCGCCGTCGGGATGCCGCACCGGCAAGCCGCTGAACTCACCCGCTTCAAGCTCGTTGATGATGAGATAATCAAGCCAGCGCAGCGCAGGCATCACCAGCGGCTGATAGCGCGGGTCGCCCTGGCGCGAGACCAGGTCGAGCGACGTTTCATACCCTTGCTGCTGCATTTGCGCCAGCAGCCTGGCGCTGCGCGTGCCGTACCTGTCGTCCGGCAGGTCGAGGCTGTCGAGCAGCAGCAGATAGCCGAGATGGAAAATCCGCATGGTGGGGTTGAGCCGGTCGAAGGCGGGCAGATCGAGCAGCCGGTTGGCGCCGGGTAAATGGAAAAAGGTACGTTGTCCATCCGGCGTGGTCATAACCTGCGACATTGACGTGGGCGCGAAGGCGGTACGACGCACATGCTGACGATTGATGTGATACTGCTCCAGCATCGCCATAATATAGTCGCCATCGACATCTTCCCCGGTCAGCCCCACCGCCTGAAGCGGCAGGCCCACGTGCAGTTTAGCGAGCGTCAGCAGCACGTTGAGCGGTGCGCCGCCGGTGGCGCGTTCGCTGTGGGTTATCTCCGCAAGCCAGCCCGGTTGCGGCCAGGCGTTAATCTGATGGACATGATCGACCAGCATATTGCCCGCTGCGATAATGCCTCTGCGCTCGCTCATACCGCCTCCTCACGCTTTGCCGCTGCTGCCAAAGATGCGCATCTGTTGCGCCACGACGTCGGTAATCGCCTCCTCGATGCCAACCAGCAGCTCTGCGAATTCGTCATAAATCGCCCGGCGGTTCGTCATCCGCTGTTCTGTGGCGCCCAGCGCCGCCTGCGACATGCCGGTATAAAAGTTGATTTTGTGAATGCCAAGGCGGATGGCGTTGCGGAAATCGTCGTCGCTGATGCCGGAGCCGCCGTGCAACACCAGCGGCAGGCCGGTTTGCTGGCGAATGGCGGAAAGCCTGTCGAAATCAAGCTTCGGTTCGCCTTTATATTTGCCGTGCGCGTTGCCAATGGCGACGGCCAGCGCATCGATGCCGGTACGGTCGACAAAATCTCGCGCTATCGCCGGGTCAGTGAACTTCGCCTCATCCGCTTCGCCATAGAGCGCGCCGCCTTCATCGCCGCCCACCGCCCCCAGCTCCGCTTCTACCGAAACGCCCACCGCATGGCACATTTTCACCACCTCGCGGGTCTGGCGGACGTTTTCTTCATACTCAAGCGCAGAGCCGTCAAACATCACCGAGCTAAAGCCAAGCCTTAGCGCCTGCACAACCGCCTCGAAGTGCAGGCCATGGTCGAGATTCAGCACCACAGGAAGAGTATGGCGCGCCGCCTCAAATTTCACCGCCTCCACCAGCGAGGGGAGGGAGAGATATTTAAAGTGCACCTCGGCGATGTTGATAATAAAAGGCGAATTTTCCTGGCGGGCGGCGGCGAACAGCGCGCGCAAGAAATGGCTGTCGAGCACGTTGAACGCGCCGAGCGCATAGCCGTGCTTGCGGGCGTGAGCCAGCCCGTCGGCGAGAGAAATCAGCGCCATTATCTTCTCCTGTTAGCGGTACGCGTCATATTCATTGCACAGCACGAGCTGCGCCGTTTCGTCTTCTTCTATGGTGTTAAAACGCTCAAGCGGCTTTAAGAAGCGATTGTCATGGTCGTCATCGTTGACCGAAGAGACTTCGCCCACCAGCACGTCGCCAAACCCCGCCTCGCCCCAGAAGCTGTGATAAAGGCCTGGCGTCAGACAGATGCTTTCCCCTGGTGAAAGGCGCAACTGGCTGCCAGCGGCGTGCGTTTGCCTGCAACCGTCGATAACGACCGTTACGTCGCTGCCCGTGGTCTGCTCAAACTCGTCGCTGTTCCATAATTCGATGATTAAATTGCCGCCGCCGCGGTTGATAATGTCCTCGCGCTTGCGCCAGTGAAAATGCATTGGCGTTAACTGGCCGTCGCGGACATGCATGATCTTCTCGGCGTAACATTTGGCGTAAGGCGCACCATCCGGCGAACCGTTGCGAAGCGTGAACAGGGTCAGCCCCTGGGCGGCGAAATCGTTGCCGCCGAAGGCAGTCACGTCCCAGCCCAGCTTCAAATCGAACACTTCTCTCCAGGCGCTGGCGTCGAGCTGCTGCCATTTCGCCGGGCTGAAGCTGGCGAAGGGCGGCAGATGCACGTCATGCCGGGAGAAGAACTGTCGCGTATGGCCGAGGATTTCATTTATTTCGGAGCGTTTCATGCTTTCTCCCCTCAGTTAAGAGATGAAGAGCTGCGATGCTTGTCCCACTGGGCTAACCCTCTCCCTGCGGCGGCGGGAGAGGGAATAAGAGGGCAGCCGTCGGGCTTTATTTCACCGTCCAGCCCTTGTAGTTGCCGACATTGTTTTTATCGATCATCGTCACCGGGATCAGCACCGGCTCTTTCGGCGCGGGCTTGCCCTGCAGGATGTCGTAACCAATCTCCACCGCTTTGGCGGCCATCACCTGCGGGTCCTGCGCGGGGGTGGCGACAAACAGCGAGTTGCCGCGCTTAAGCGCCTCTTCCGCATCCGGCGATCCATCCACGCCCACGATAAAGAACTCGTTGCGCTGCGCCTGCTTCGCCGCCAGATCCGCGCCGATCGCCGTCGGGTCGTTGATAGCGAACACGCCGTCGATTTTCGGGTTCGCCGCCAGCAGGGAGGTCATGACTTCAAGGCCGCCCTCACGGCTGCCTTTGGCGTTCTGGTTCCAGGAAAGCACTTTGATATCCGGGTGCTTTTTGAATTCAGTCTGACAGCCTTCGACGCGGTTCTGCACGGCGGAAACCGGCGGGCCGTTGATTATCACCACATCACCTTTGCCTTTCAGACGGTCGGTAATGTACTTACAGGCCATCTCGCCCGCCTGGGTGTTGTTGGAGGTGATGGTGGCGTCCGCCCCTTCGGCGGCGACGTCCACCGCCACCACCACAATGCCCGCGTCTTTCGCGCGCTTCACCGCCGGGCCGATGCCTTTGGAATCGGCGGCGTTGAGGATAATCATGTCCACTTTCGCGGCGATGAAGTTATCGATTTGCGAGACCTGCTGGCCGAGATCGTAGCCGCTGGAGACCAGCGTCACTTTGACGTTATCTCCCGCCAGCTTGCGCGCTTCCATCTCCGCCCCTTTGGTGATCTGTACGAAGAAGGGGTTGGCGAGGTCGCCCACGGTGACGCCAATCGACTTCAGCTCTTTTGCTGCCTGGGCGAACGGGCTGCTGGCAAGCAGCGCTCCGACGCACAGCGCGGTGACAAGAGGTTTCAAACGCATGCTGTTCTCCTCAGTTCGTAGGGTGTTGTTATGCATTTTGATGGTGACGGGTACGGTATTTGTCTATCAGCACCGCAATGATGATCACCGCCCCTTTGATCACCAGTTGCCAGAAGTAAGAGACGCCCATCAGCGTCATGCCGTTGTTCAGGGTGGCGATAATCAGCGCGCCGACCAGCGTACCGGTGATGGTGCCGATGCCGCCGACAAAGCTGGTGCCGCCGAGTATGACCGCCGCGATGGCGTCCAGCTCATACCCCACGCCCAGGTTGCCGTTGGCGCTGTAAAGGCGCGAGGCGCTCATAAGCCCGCCAAGTCCGGAGAGCAGCCCGCTCATGCCATAGACGAAAAGCAGCACCAGCCAGACTTTAATACCGGTGAGGCGCGCGGCCTGCATGTTGCCGCCTACGGCATAGATATGCACGCCAAGCGTGGTGCGCCGCAGAATGAACCAGCAGACCGCGATGACCGCCAGCGCAATCACCACCAGCCAGGGAATAGGCCCAAGGTAGGCGTTGCCTATCCACTCGAAGCTGATGCTGGAGTTGATTACCGTGGTGCCGTCCGCCAGCAGGTAGGCGGCGCCGCGCAGCGCGGTATAGGTGCCAAGAGTGACGATGAAAGGCGGTAGCCCGGCGAAGGCCACCAGCGCGCCGTTGAACAGGCCCAGCGCAAGGCCAAGCAGCAGCGCTGCCGGAACGGAAAGCATGGAAAGCTCCGGCATCAGCGACACCACCATCGCCGCCACTGCCGTGGTGCCAAGAATAGAGCCGACGGAGAGATCGATGCCGCCCGTCAGGATGATGAAGGTCATGCCCGCCGCCAGCACGATGTTAATCGACGCCTGGCGGGTAATATTCAGCAGGTTGCTTTCGGTAAAGAAATTAGGCGCAATAAAACCAAATACCGCCACAATCAGCACCAGTATCGGCAGAATGCCGACCGTTTGCGTGAGATCGCTGAACAGCATTTTTTTCGCCGAGGCGGATTTAACCGCCTCTCTGGTGGTGGAATTCACGGAGGCGTCCTTTTGCGTGGGGGAGAGTTTAGTCATGTTGCACCGCCTGTTGATGGGCTTCGGTAACGCCGGTCGCCAGCGTCATTATCTTTTCCTGCGTGATGTCGTCGCCCGTCAGCTCGCCGGCGATGTGGCCTTCGCGCATGACATAAACGCGATCGCTCATGCCGACCACTTCCGGCAGTTCGCTTGAGATCATCAGGATCGCCACCCCGCGGCGCGCCATCTGGTTCATGATCCGGTAGATCTCGCTTTTGGCGCCGACATCCACGCCGCGCGTGGGTTCGTCCAGGATCAGAATGCGCGGGCCGATAGCCACCCAGCGGGAGATAAGCAGCTTTTGCTGATTGCCGCCTGAAAGCCCGCCTGCGCGCACCTGGGCGTGCGGCACGCGAATATTCAGCGAGGCGATGGCCTCATCGGAAATGGTCTGCGCTTTTTTTCGGTCCAGCAGGCCGTAGCTGGCGTCGCGCTCAAGCGTCGCCATGGTAATGTTCTCCGCCGCCGCCATCTCCAGAAACAGCCCCTGTTCCTTGCGGTTTTCCGTCAGAAAACCGATGCCGTGGCCGATGGCTTCGCGCGGCGTATGAATCGTCACCGGCTGGCCGTCGATTTCGATACTTCCGCCTGTCGCCTTACGCACGCCGAAAATCAATTGCGCCAGCTCTGAGCGACCCGCGCCCACCAGCCCGGCGAGGCCGACGATTTCGCCTGAGCGCACCACCAGGCTTGAGGGTTGCACCTTTTTGTCATCGGTCAGGTGATGCACGGCCAGGCGAGGATCGCCCTGGGGGATATCCCGCTCTTTGTTAAAGAGATCGCTTAGCGGGCGGCCCACCATCATGCGCACCAGCTCTTGAGCGTTGAGCTTGTCGCGCGTCAGGCTGCCGACATACTGCCCGTCGCGCAGCACGCTCACCCGGTCGGAAAGCTCATAAACTTCCGCCATGCGGTGGCTGATATAGATAATCGCCATTCCTTCATCCCGCAGCCGCATAATCAGCTCGAACAGACGCTGGGTTTCCCGCGAGGAGAGGGCGGCGGTGGGTTCGTCCATCACCAGCACACGGCTGTTGCGGTGCAGCGCGCGGGCGATTTCCACCTGCTGCTGTTCGGCAATAGTGAGCTTCATGACCAGGTCGCTGGCTTTAAAGTGGGCGCCGAGGCGGTTAATCACGTTCTGCGCCTGCTGCACCATCTCTTTTCGCTGCACCAGCCCGCCGCGAGAAAGCTCGCTGCCAAGGAAAATGTTTTCCGCAACCGTAAGGTTAGGGGCGAGCTGCATCTCCTGGTAAATCAGCGTGATGCCCGCCGCCAGCGCATCTTTTGGCCCGCGGATCGGGTGCGGTTTGCCGTCGATAAAAATTTCGCCGCTGGTGGCGGTATACGCCCCGGCGAGAATTTTCATCAGCGTGCTTTTGCCGGCGCCGTTTTCGCCCATCAGGGCGTGGATCTCGCCGGGATAAACCGTCAGGCTGACGCCCTTCAGCGCGTAAAATTTGCCGAACGCTTTGGCAATGTCGCGCATTTCAAGGATAGGGGTTTGGCTCATGGCGCACTCCTGCGGAAAATCGTTACGCCACTCCACCACTCGCCGGTAAACAGAACATGTCAGCCGCCATTCATAATTGTCATAATGTTGAATAGTTAACCGCGATCACATTACCGCGACGACAGCGTTTCACTTTTACGCGGCTCGCCGATAGTGAGGGGAATTTACTGAGCGGAGCAGACCATGAGCACGAGCAGCCGTTTTTTCTCCAGCGCCCGCGGGCGGCTGCTTTTCTTCAACCTGCTGGTGGTGGCGGTAACGCTGATGGTGAGCGGCGTGGCGGTGTTCGGCTTTCGTCACGCCAGCCAGCTTCAGGAACAGGTGCAGCAGCAGACCTTAAGCGACATGGGCGGCAGCCTGGCGCTTGCGCGCGATACGGCGAACGTGGCGACGGCGGCGGTGCGTCTCTCAACGGTGGTGGGGGCGCTGGAGTACCAGAGCGAGGCGGCGCGCCTGAAGGCGACCCAGCAGGCGATGGAACAGTCGCTGCGCCAGCTGGCCGACGCGCCGCTGGCGCAGCTCGAGCCGAGGCTGGCCGCCAGCATTATTCGCCGCAGCCTTGAACTGCAAAGCAGCGTCACCGGCATGCTGCAACGCGGCCAGCGCCGCCATCTGGAACGCAACGCGCTGCTAAGCTCGCTCTACCAGAACCAGAGCTATCTGCGCCATCTTCAGTCTCTGAACGCGCCCGGCGCCGCGCAGCTAAACGAAATGGACCGGCTGATTGAGGCGGCGATACGCACCCCTTCGCCAAAAGCCACCATTACGCAGTTAAATGACGTCATGGCGGCGCTGCCCGCTCGCGCTAACGACCCGCTACAAAACGCCATCCTGCTGGACTTTAACCGCGAACTGCGCCGTCTGGTGCCGCTTTCGCAGGCGCTGGAAGAGAGCGATCTGGCCATAAGCTGGCACATGTACCACATCAAGGCGCTGGTCGCCTTCCTTA
>Ga0209371_1002302_pt1 | contig 10895 bp, 8 predicted proteins | sample AgamicAtAmrz_FD_187165 | JGI IMG/M metagenome (GOLD analysis project Ga0209371, IMG submission 187165) | Agave microbial communities from Guanajuato, Mexico - At.Am.rz (SPAdes) (version 2) | ecosystem: Host-associated > Plants > Roots > Rhizosphere | place: Guanajato, Mexico | collected 2012-06-07
CCCGTGCCTTCGATCTGATGGGCTTTTGCCGGGGCCGTGCGGATGATGTGCGGCTTTCAGAAAAATCGCCGATCACGGCTGCGGAGGTGGTCTGGCTGATCCGCTTCGAACATGTCCGACACCTGACCGATCTTGTCCTGCGGCGCACGACGCTCGCCATCACCGGCGTCATCGATGCCGATCTGACCGACGCGATCCTCGCCGTTGCGACCCGCGAGCTTGGCTGGTCGGCCACCCAGGCGGCGGCGGAACGGCAGCGGCTTATCCATGAGCTGGAGACTTTTTACGGGGTCACGCCGGCAATGCTTCAACACAGATGCAAGGAGAATGCATGATGATGCGGATTTCGAAAAAGGCGCGCATGAACCGGCTGTTCCGTAATGGCGGTTGCCTGGATGTGGCCATCGATCACGGGGTTTGCAACGAGCCGAGCTTCCTCGTCGGGCTGGAGGATATGGCGCAGACCGTGGACAGGCTGGTCGAGGCCGGTCCGGATGCCATCCAGATGGCCTATGGACAGGCGGATCTGCTGCAGCAGAGGCCGGAGCGCGACAAGCCGGCCCTCGTCCTGCGTATCGACATGGGCAACCCTTACAATTCCACGCGCCACAGAACCATGTGGTCGCAGCTCCAGAACCATCAGGACCCGATCATCGGTGCGCTGGAAATGGACGCCGCCTGCGTCGTCGTGAACCTGTTCATGCTGCCGGATGAGCCGGAGCTGTTTCGTCAATGCGTCGAAAACATCAGCCGCGTGCGGGCAGATTGCCATCGTTTCGGCATGCCGCTGATGATCGAGCCACTGGTGATGCTGCCCAATGATGTGCGCGGCGGTTATCAGGTGGATGGCGATGCCGAAAAGATCGTCACGCTGGTACGCCTTGCCTCGGAAATGGGAGCCGATATCATCAAGGCCGATCCGACCAGCGATCCGCATGATTTTCACAAGGTGATCGAAGCCGCGCGGTGCCCGGTGCTGGTGCGGGGCGGGGGGCGTGAGGACTTGCGTAACGTGCTTACGAAATCGGCGGCTCTTGTGGCCGAAGGTGCGAACGGGATGGTTTATGGGCGCAATATTTACCAGCACGACAATCCCAAGGCCGTCGTTGCGGCTTTGATGGCCATCATCCATCAGGGTGCGGGCGGTGAGGAAGCATGGGATATCTATAATCGTGGCTGACAAAAATTACATATTGGGTCTCGATGTCGGCAACACGGTCATCAAGGCCGTGCTGTTCGACACGGAAGGCCGGCAGGTCGCGCAACATGCCATCGACGGACAGTCGACATTTCCCCAGCCCGGCTATGTCGAGCGCGATCTCGAGGAGTTGTGGCGGAACGGCTGCGAGGCGATCCGCCAGCTTCTGGTGAAATCGTCCGTCGATCCCCGCAGCGTCCTGGCCGTGGGCTGCGCCGGCCACGGCAATGGTCTTTACCTTCTGGACAGGGACCAACAGCCCCTGATCGGCATCCAATCGCTCGACAGCCGCGCTGCCGATGTGGCGGCCGAGCTTGACCGGAAAAGCGGAACGCAATTGCAGGCCCGTTGCCTGCAACGGCCATGGCCTGCGCAAACACCCAGCCTTCTGGCCTGGGTGAAGCGACATGCACCTGATCTTTATGCCCGGACCGGTACGGTCCTGTTCTGTAAGGATTTCGTCAATTTCCGCCTGACGGGGTGCCTTGCCAATGATATTTCCGATCTCAGCGGCGCGGGGCTGCTTGCCTTGCCGGAAGCGCGGCTCGACCGCGAGCTTCTGTCACTTTACGATCTTGAGGACGCGTTCGCGTTTTTCCCCCGTCGCGTGGAATCGGCTGACATCGTCGGCCATGTGACGGGCGAGGCTGCGGCGATGACGGGGCTGTCCGAAGGCACGCCCGTCATCGGCGGTTTCTTCGATGTGGTCTCCAGCGCCATGGGGTCGGGTGTCATCAATGCCGGGGAAGCGTCCATCATCGCCGGCACCTGGAGTATCAACCAGGTTTTCGCGGACAGGCCGGTCATCAGTCCCGATGTCTTCATGGTCACCACCTTCGGCCGTGACCGCTATGTCAATATCGAATCCAGCGCCACCTCCGCCGCCAACCTCGAATGGTACGTGCACCGTGTTCGCGGCGACCATGGCGACCACGCCTTCGAGCGCTGCAACGAATTGGTTGGCTCCGTCACACCCCGCGCCGACGATCCGTTCTTCCATCCGTTCATTTTCGGCTCGCGGCTGGGTGCGGAATTTCGCGGCGGCTTTTACGGCCTCGCGGGATGGCACGGCGAAGGTCACATGTTGCGGGCCCTGTTCGAAGGGGTGTGTTTCGAACATCGCCGCCATATCGGCGTCCTGCGCGAAGCGGGACTGCCGGTGGAAAGCGCCGTGATGTCCGGCGGCGGTTCCCGCAGCCAGCATTGGCCGCAGATCATGGCGGATGTTCTGGAAATTCCGCTGCGTGTCGCGGAGGCCCGCGAGACGGGCGCGCTCGGCGCGGCCATTGGCGCGGCCGTGGCGATTGGGCTTTATCCTGATTATGAGGAGGCGGTTGCGGCGATGACACGGGTTGCGAATGCTTACCGGCCGGATGCTGCGCAAGTCTCGCATTATGGGCGGCGCTACGGTCTCTATGCAGAATTGACCGCGCAGTTGCGTAGCTTCTGGAGCGCTTTGCGGTTACCGCAATAGTCTCCGGCTTCGGCAGAGCGCAATCGCTCGCCTCATCCCTGCGCAGAGCGAAAGTATCTCTGCAGGGGGTGAGGATATCGCGCAATAGTTTGTATATACTTCAATATTGCAACTTTATAAAGTATTGATGTTTGTTTATGGCGCTTGAAAAACAGAACTGAAAGTAAATTTTAAACATAACCTCTTAAGCTCACCCTCCAGCCCGGTCGCCAACAGTTGCGCACGCACCCGTAACTCGCGCCACCGTCGCAGCATAGTTTTGGGGGATGGGACATGCTTTTTAAATCGACAACGGGTCGGAATATTTTTGCGGTTGCCGCATGCGGCGTGTTTGCGACGATCGCGGCCTCGGCCGTGCTGTTTTATCGGTCCATTGAGGATACCAGGGCCAACAGTCTCGAGCGTATGCGGCAGATCGCCCATAGCGAAGCCCTGGCGACCGAAAAGAATATCGGCGGCACGATCCATATCGTCAACAGCCTCGCCTCGGTTCTGGAATCGATGAAGCAGTCAGGCGATGCCGACCGGGGTAAGGCCGATCAGATCATTCATCACATGCTGGCAAACAACCCCGATGTGCTCGGTCTCTGGACCGGATGGGAGCCAAATGCATTTGACGGCAAGGATGCGGATTTCGCCAACAGGGAGGGGCATGACGCGACCGGCCGGTACATACCCTATTGGGTGCGCAGCGGCGGCAAAATAAGCAATACCGCTTTGACCGACTATGCCACGGCAGGCCCGGGCGATTATTATCAATTGCCCTTCACCCTGAAGAAAACGGTCGTCGTCGAGCCCTATTCCTATGCAATCGACGGCAAGGAAGTCCTGATTACCTCGATCGCCAAGCCGGTTATGGTCGATGGCAAACCTCAGGGGGTTGCCGGCCTCGACCTGTCGCTCGATGAAACAAGCAAGGCGCTTTCGGCGGTGAGGCCCATGGGAACGGGTTTCGTCAGTCTCGTCAGTGGCGGCGGCAAGATCATCAGTCATCCGGATGCGGCGATCATGGGAAAAAGCCTCGCGGACGGCGGTGCGAAGACCGCTGGCTGGGACCAGCTGATTGCAAATCCCGGTGCTGAGCGCGAGATCACCGCACAGGATGGAACGGCATCCTTCGCCATCGCCTTGCCCGTCATGCTTACCCAGGACATGAAATGGTACGCAATCATCTCGGTGCCGGAAGAAACGGTGTTTGCGCAGCTGCATGCCATGATGCGTGACGCCGCTTTGACCATCGTGACGGCCACCGTACTGCTGGCGCTGGCGGGATGGTTCATCGCGCGGCGGTTCATCGGGCGCATCGCAAACATCATCGATGAGACCGCCCAGATTGCACAGGGAAATCTTCATCTGACATTGAAGGATATCGGGACAAGGGACGAAATCGGCGATCTTGCCCGCTCTCTCGATGTTCTGCGCGAAAACAATCGGCAGAAGGCCTCGCTGGAACAGCAGGCCGAGACCAACCGCACGCTTGGTGAAGAGGAGCGTGCGGCCCGGGAACGCAGGGCCGCCGATGAGGCGGGCAGCATCCGCTTTGCCGTCGACAGCCTGGCTTATGCGCTGGCGAAGCTCGCTGACGGCGACCTGTCCTGCCGTATCAACAATCCCTTTGTCGAGCAGCTCGACGCGGTGCGTGGCGATTTCAACGGCTCGGCCGGGAAATTGCAGGACGCGCTTCTGCGGGTATCGGAAAACGCCTCCGGCATCGACGCCGGCGCCAATGAAATCAAGGCGGCGTCGGATGATCTGGCGCGGCGAACGGAGCAGCAGGCTGCGGCCGTTGAAGAAACCGCTGCGGCCCTTGAAGAGATTACGACAACGGTAAAAGACGCCGCGAACCGTGCGCATGAGGCGGGCCGGCTGGTTTCCCGCACGCGCATCGGTGCGGAACGGTCGGGTGAGGTCGTGCGCCAGGCCGTGATGGCGATGGAGCGGATCGAGAAATCGTCGAACGAGATTTCCAGCATCATCGGCGTAATCGATGAGATCGCCTTCCAGACGAATTTGCTGGCGCTGAATGCCGGGGTGGAAGCGGCACGTGCCGGTGAGGCGGGCAAGGGTTTTGCCGTGGTGGCGCAGGAAGTGCGGGAGCTTGCCCAACGCTCCGCCGCCGCGGCGAAGGAAATCAAGTCGCTGATCACCAAGTCGAACCAGCAGGTCGAAGAGGGCGTGCATCTGGTCGGCGATACCGGCAAGGCGCTCGATGTCATCGTTGCCGAAGTGCAGGAGATCAACCAGCATGTCGCCGCGATCGTGGAATCCGCGCAGGAACAATCGTCCGGCCTGCAGCAGATCAACGTCGCCGTCAACCAGATGGATCAGGACACGCAGAAAAATGCCGCGATGGTCGAGGAGATGACCGCCGCAAGCCACACGCTGGCAACGGAGGTCGATGCGCTGAACCGGCTGCTCGGCCAGTTCGAACTCGGTCAGGGAACAGGTGTGCATCGGGGGTCTCTGAAGGCGGCCTGACTGGGCGCCCTGAGCGGCCGTGTCCATCAGCACCGATGGGCACGGCGGGCAAATGGAAGATGGACTTTGTCTGCAAATTGAGCATCTTATTTCCTGCAAGCAAGTAATGGGATGATCAACAGCAGATGGATATCAGGCGCCTGAAATCGTTTATCACGATTGTCGACATGGGTAGCATAACCAGAGCGGCCGATGTGCTGCATATTGCCCAGCCGGCGCTCAGCCAGCAGCTGGCAAGCATCGAGGAGCATTTCCGCCAGAAACTGCTGACCCGAAGCCAGCAGGGCGTGGTCATGACCGATGCCGGCAAGGTCGTCTACAGGCATGCGCAGGTCATTTTGCGGCAGATGGAGCAGGCGCAGGCGGAGGCGCTCGAAGCAGGCGCTGTGCTTTCCGGCAAGGTATCGGTGGGCCTTGCGCCCTTCAGCAGCGCCGCCACGCTTTCGCTGCGTCTGATGGAGGAAACCAAGCGGCTTCATCCCGGCATTCTGCTGCACATCACGGAAAGCGTCAGCCAGCCCTATAGCCAGATGATCATGAATGGCCGTCTGGAAATGGGTTTGATCCACGGCACCGGGCCGATCCGTGGCGTCAAGTTCACGCCTTTATTGCGTGAGGAATTCGTGCTGGTCGTGCATCGCAGCTTTGGCGTGGAGCCCGGCGATGCGCCGATCACAGTTGCTGATCTGGCATATCTGCCCTTTCTTCTGCCGCCTACCTATAATTTCGTGCGCCGGGCAATCAATCTCGCCTTCACCCGCAGCCGCAAGGATCTGCTCGTGATGGCGGAGCTGGAATCGGTAAGGACCATCGCACGTGGTGTGGATGCCGGGCTTGGCGCGACCATAACGCCCAAGGCCATCGCCGACCGCATCGTGGCGGAATCCAATGAGGACATCGTCGTCCGGCAGATCGCCAGCCCGATGATCGAGGAAACGCTGTCCTTCTGCGTATCGGACAATACGCCGCTCTCCGAGCCCGCGCTTGCCGTGAAGGAGATATTGCTGCAACTGGCCGAGACCCTGAAATAAAAGGCTCAGACCGGTTCTAAAGCCACGCGCGGCACAATCCTTCTGTACCGCGCGCAGAAAAGATCAAAGCATGGCTTCCTTACGGCAGTTCACCAGCAATTCGGCCACCGAAAGGTTGTTCGGCAGGCGAAGCAGGGTTTCCACCATTTCGGCGAGATCCTCCGGCTGGGTCATGTCCTCGCGGCTGACTTCCGTTTCGCCGACGGTCATATCGGTTGCGATATAGCCAGGGCAAAGCGCGGTGGCGCGCACGCCGCTGTCCCACAATTCCTGCCGGATACCATGGGTGAGGGCGACGACGGCGAATTTCGTCATGGCATAACCCACATTCGACCCCACGCGGCGTCCGGCCAGCGAGGCGACATTGATGACCCTGCCCTGTCCGGTTTTTACGAGATGAGGAATGGCGGCGCGCGTGACCCTCAGCGGACCCTTGACGTTGATGCGCCACATCTGGTCGAGGCTTTCTTCACCCGCATCCATGACCCGGACTTTGGGGTTGATGCCGGCGCAATTCACCAGCCCGTCGATCCGGCCATATCTGGCGGCAATGGCCTCGACCCAGGCCTCCGCCGAACCAGCCTCTTCCGCATCGTAGCGATCGGCCGAAAGCCGGTCCTTCACCGCAACGGCGGCCGGATTTCGCGCTCCCGCCGCGACGGTGAAACCGGCTTCGTGAAGCCTTTTGGCGATCGCAAGGCCAAGGCCCCGCGATGCGCCGGAAACCATGATGACACGGCCACTTCCTCCCAACATGCTGTTCTCCTTATTTCATTCCATTGCAGAATTCGGCGATGCGGGCGCAGCCTTCGGCAAGGTTTTCCATGCTGGTGGCATAGGAAAGCCGGAAGAAGGGGCTGAGGCCATAGGCGGCGCCCTGCACTGTCGCAACATGATGTTCGGCGAGCAGCGCCATGACGAAATCGGTATCGTTTTCGATCTTCGTGCCGCCCTTCGTGGTCTTGCCGATCAGCGCGGCAATGTTCGGGAAGATATAGAAGGCGCCTTCGGGCTTGTGGCAGCGGAGCCCCTCGATTTCCGAAAGCTTGCCGAGCACGAAATCGCGGCGCGTCTTGTAGATATCGGCGCGCTCCTTCAGCAAATCCTGCGGGCCGTCGAGAACCGCGACGGCTGCAGCCTGCACGATGGTGGCGACACCGCCGCTATTCTGGGTGTTGACGTTGCTGATGGCCTTGATGAGATCTTTCGGGCCGCCGCAGAAACCGAGACGCCAGCCGGTCATGGCATAGGCTTTCGATGCGCCGTTGACGGTCAGGACCCGATCATAGAGGCGCGGCTCGACTTCGGCGATGGTGCAGAATTCGAAGTCGTCATAGATCAGGTGCTCATACATATCGTCGGTCATGATCCAGACATGCGGATGCCGCAGCATGACCTCGGCGATTTCCTTCATTTCCGCGCGAGAGCAAGCGGCGCCCGTGGGGTTGTTGGGGAAGTTGAAAAGCAGCCACTTCGTCTTCGGGGTAATGGCGGCTTCGAGATCTTCGGCGCGCAGGCGGAAACCGTTATTCTCCGGGCAAACCACCGGCACGGGCACGGCGCCCGCGAACTTCACGATATCGGCATAGCTGATCCAGGACGGCGCGGGAATGACGACCTCATCGCCCGGGTCGCAGGTGGCCATGATGGCGTTGAAGATGATCTGCTTGCCGCCGCCCGCCACCAGGATCTGGCTCGGATCGTAGTCGAGATTATTGTCGCGCTTGAACTTCCGCTGGATCGCGGCCCGCAGCGCCGGCGTTCCGTCGGCTGGCGGATATTTCGTGTCGCCGGCAAGGGCTGCCGCATGCGCCGCCTCGACCGCGTGGGCAGGGGTCGGGAAATCCGGCTCGCCGGATGACAGGCTGATGACCTTGATGCCCTGAGCGGCGAGATCGCGGGCTTTCTGGGTCATGGCGAGCGAAGCTGACACGGTGACGTTGTTAAGGCGTTGGGCGATAGTGGGCATGGATTATTTCCGATTGTAACGGTGAAGGCAGGCATCGTCGCGACGCCAGTGCATGACAAAGAGGTTACGGGAATTTTCCGCCGTTTCCCCAATACGACTTCGATGTGAGGTCATACGGGATTTTGATGCATTGCCATCAAAATGGGGTGGGCAGTCCATACTCGTATGCGATGACCTCAGAGGAATAAACTATTATGCAGCCCATCGGCTTAGCCCCTAAGCTTGGCTCAACAACAAGGGAACGACGCGTCGGGCAATGTTACCCAGAGAGGTAACCGGCGCGAAAATGCAGAAATATGCGACAGGCGCCGGCAAAAGACCGGATGCCTCGACAGGGAGCACACCCAGCAAATTCTAGTCATAGGGCCTGGACGATCTCGTTCGGCTCAAAGCGATGCCTCGTGCCGTATTCAACGCGACGGGAGTATAGATGTCGGATATTGCGATCATGGAACCACATGCCCCGCCACGCCGTGGAGTTTCCGGCTGGAAAGCCCTTGAGCGTCGACTGTTTTCGCCCGGCATCCTCATCCTGCCGCTGCTGATCTTTCTGCTGATCTTTTTCTTCTGGCCGGCGGTTCGGCTGATGAGCTTCAGCGTCATGACCCAGAATTCCCAAGGGCTGATCGGCTCCCCCTTCACGCTGGCCCATTATGTCGGGTTTTCCGAGGTCGATCTTTACCAGAAGGTGCTTTGGGCGACGATCCGCATCAGCCTGATCACCTCGGTTCTTGCGGCCATACTGGCTTATCCGGTCGCGACCGTTCTCGTGCGCGGCAATATCGTCACGACCCGTATCATCACGTTGATCGTGATTGCGCCGCTGGCCGTCAGCGTCGTGGTACGTGCTTACGGCTGGCAGCTCATTCTCGGTAATGGCCCGACCGGCCTTTTGAACTACATGCTGATGAATCTGGGCCTCATAGACAGTCCGATGACGCTGCTGTTTTCGGATGCCGCCGTCATCATCGGCTCCCTGCACATTTTTTTCCCGATGATGGTGCTGCCGCTGTCTTCGGCTCTCGGAAAGATCGATCCGAATCTGCAGCAGGCCGCCAGAACTTTGGGCGCGCCGGCATGGAAAGTGTTCCTGCGGATCACCTTCCCGCTCAGTCTTCCCGGTCTGGTCGCGGGTTTCACGCTGGTCTTCTCTCTGGCCTCGGCATCCTACGTCATTCCCGCTTTGATCGGCGGGCCCGGCTCGCAGATGCTCGGCAACATGGTCGAACAGCAGGTTCTCGCGGTCTATGACTGGCCGTTCGGCGCCACCATCGCCACCATCCTCGTCTTCATCGTCATTCTGATCAACGCCGTCTCGATGCGGCTGCTCGGCGGGCGTCGTATCAAGGCAAGCGCGTCATGAACAACAAGCTGACCGGCACTTCCGCCATCGTCCTTTACGCGATCACCGCCGCCATGATGGTCTTCATCCTGGCCCCCATCGTTCTCGTCGTCGCCATCTCGTTTTCCGACAGTTATTTCGTCACCTTCCCGCCGCAGGGTTTCACCTTCCGCTGGTATGCGGCGGTAATGCAGAACGAGGAATTCACCGCCGGCCTGACCTTCAGCGCGGCGCTGGCTGTCGCCACCACCATTCTTTCATTGGCGCTCGGTGTTCCCGCAGCCTTCGCGCTTTCCCGGGGAAAATTCATCGGCCGTTCGCTGATGAAGGGGCTGCTGCTTTCGCCGCTGATCTTTCCCGTGCTGGTGACCGGCCTGGCACTGCTGCAGCTTTTCTCCGGCTATGGCTGGATGGATACCAAGCTGAAGCTTCTGATCGCCCACACCGTCGTGACGTCGCCCTATGTGATCCGCACGGTGCTGACCAGCCTTCAGCTCGTCAATGTCAGCCTCGAGGAGGCGGCGCGCACGCTTGGCGCCACGCGCTGGAAAACTTTCACGCGGGTGATCTTTCCGCAGATCGCGCCCGGCGTCGCCTCGGGCTCGATCTTCTGCTTCATGGTTTCTTTCGACAATTATCCCGTTTCGATGTGGCTGGCCGATTCCGCGAACCTGCCGGTACCCATCGTTCTCTATCGCCAGATCGGCACGGTCTTTGATCCTTCGGTCGCGACCATGTCCACCATCATCATCCTTCTGGCGGTGACCGTCGTGCTCGTCCTCGACAGGCTGGTGGGTCTGCGCCGGGCAATGGCTATGTAAATCAACAACAAGAGGGGTACCGGAAATGACAGACAAGACCATCATCATGAAACGGCGCAGTTTCCTGACAGTCACCGCAGGCGCGCTCGCCACACCCTATTTCTACACCGCGGCTTCCGCACAGGACCGCACCATGTATGTCGGTGTCTATAATTCGGCGCAGGGCGGGCTGATCAAGAAGGAAGTCATCCCGGCTTTCGAAAAGGAATATAAGTGCCGGGTGCTGACGACCGAAGGCGCGACGCTCGCCAATATCGCCACGCTGCGCGCCACCCGCGAAAATCCGCAATATAGCGTGATGTCGATGGACGATGTCGGTGTTCCGCAGGCCAAGGAGGAAGGTCTGATCGAGCAATTGCCGGCGGACGAAATCCCCAACCTCAAGAATGTCTATTCGCGTTATCTTTTCGAAGACAATTTTGGCGTCGGTTTTGCAATCTCGATTGCCGGCCTGTTCTATAATCCGACGACGGGCAAGCCGTTCGAAAGCTACGAACAGATGTTCGACAAGAAATATGCCCGCCGCATGCTTCTCAACACACCGAAGAACACCCAGAGCGTGCTGATGCTGATGGTGGCGGC
>Ga0209371_1002312_pt1 | contig 10861 bp, 6 predicted proteins | sample AgamicAtAmrz_FD_187165 | JGI IMG/M metagenome (GOLD analysis project Ga0209371, IMG submission 187165) | Agave microbial communities from Guanajuato, Mexico - At.Am.rz (SPAdes) (version 2) | ecosystem: Host-associated > Plants > Roots > Rhizosphere | place: Guanajato, Mexico | collected 2012-06-07
GGCTGCGCCCGCGACATCGACACGATTGCCGTCGGCGAGGGACGCCGGACGATTTTCGACGGCGTCAGCGTGGTGCTCTGGCGCGATGCGGAAAACCGTTTCCGCATGGATATCTGGAACAGTTTCGTATCGCATCTTGGCCATCTGCTTGAAACCGGCTGCAAGGAACTTGCGGCGGACATCGCCTGATCTGGGAGAATAAAACAATGCTCAACCGACTGTCGCATAATACCGTTTCGGACACAGTGATCGCCGACGCCATCGCCGAGGAACTCGACCGCCAGAAGACGCAGATCGAGCTGATCGCTTCGGAAAACATCGTCTCCGCCGATGTTCTGGCGGCGCAAGGCTCGGTGCTGACCAACAAATATGCCGAGGGCTATCCCGGCAAGCGCTACTACGGCGGCTGCGAATTCGTCGACAAGGTCGAACAGGTCGCCATCGACCGGCTGAAGCAGCTTTTCGGCGCGGAATTCGCCAATGTACAGCCGCATTCCGGCGCGCAGGCCAATCAGGCGGTATTTCTGGCGCTGCTTCAGCCGGGCGACCGGATCATGGGCATGTCGCTCGCCCATGGCGGCCACCTGACCCATGGTTCGCCGGTGACGATGTCGGGCAAATGGTTCGACGTCGTTTCCTATGAGGTCGATGCCGATACACATTTGATCGATATGGAGAAGGTGCGGGCAAAAGCGCTGGAGACCAAGCCGAAGCTGATCGTCGCCGGCGCATCGGCCTATCCGCGCCAGATCGATTTCGCCGGCTTCCGCAAGATCGCCGACGAGGTTGGGGCCTATCTGATGGTCGACATGGCCCATTATGCCGGTCTGATCGCCGGCGGCAAATATCCGAACCCCGTGCCGCACGCCCATGTCGTCACCTCCACCACCCACAAGACCCTGCGCGGTCCGCGCGGCGGTGTGATCCTCACCAATGATGCCGATCTCGCCAAGAAGCTGAACTCGGCTGTCTTCCCCGGCAATCAGGGCGGTCCGCTGATGCATGTCATCGCCGCCAAGGCCGTGGCTTTCGGCGAGGCGCTGCGCCCGGACTTCGCGGATTACGCCGGCCAGGTCATCGCCAATGCTCAGGCGTTGGCGAAGGTACTGACGCAGGGTGGTCTGGGGATCGTCTCTGGCGGAACCGACAGCCATATGGTGCTGGTCGATCTGCGCCCGAAAGGCGTGACCGGCAAGGTTGCCGAAATCGCGCTGGAGCGGGCGGGGCTTACCTGCAACAAGAACGCCATTCCCAACGACCCGGAAAAGCCCTTCGTCACTTCCGGCATCCGGCTCGGCAGCTCCGCCGGCACCACGCGCGGTTTCGGCGTGGCTGAATTCGAACAGATCGGTGCGCTGATCCTGCGTGTCATCGATGCGCTGGCGGCGAATGCCGAGGGTGACGCCGCAGTCGAGGCCGAGGTGCGGGCGCAGGTCGCAGCGCTTTGCGACGCCTTCCCGATCTACGGTTCGTAAATGTTCCTGTCGGTCTTCGATATATTCAAGATCGGCATCGGCCCATCGTCCTCTCATACGATGGGGCCCATGGTCGCGGCCGCCCGGTTTCTCGACGATCTGCGCGGCGGCGACAAGATCCCGGGGGCCGGAGACCTTTTCGGCCTGCGGGCGAGCCTGCATGGCTCACTCGCCTTCACCGGCAAGGGCCATGCGACGGATCGTGCGGTTGTCCTCGGCCTGTGCGGGCTGAAGCCAGATACGCTCGATCCCGACCGGGTGGAGGAGATCGAGGCGGAGGTGCACAGGACCGGCCTTGTCCAGCCCGCGGGGCTGCCGGCGCTGCGGTTCGATCCGGACAGGGATCTGGTTTTCGATTATGGCCCGCCGCTTCCCGGCCATGCCAACGGGCTGGTCCTCATTGCCTGCGACCGTCAGGGCAACACCTATCACCGGGAGGTCTATTATTCGATTGGCGGCGGTTTCGTCGTCACCGAAACGGAGCTGCAAAGGTCGGCTGGGGGATTGAGCGCCGGCAAGCAGCAGCCGGTGCCCTATCCCTTCAGCACGGCGGCGGAAATGCTGCGCATGGGCCGCGCGTCGGGCAAGACCATCGCTCAGATGAAGCGGGCGAATGAAGAGGTTGTTTACGGGGCGGAACTGGATGCGAGACTGGACCGCGTCTGGGAGGTGATGGAAAGCTGCATCGAGCGGGGCCTGACGCAAGAGGGCATCCTGCCCGGCGGGCTAAGGGTGAAACGCAGGGCCAAGGCGATCCACGAGCAATTGCAATTGGAACGCGGGCTCAATCTCACCCAGCCGCACCAGGCCAATGACTGGATGAGCGTCTACGCCATGGCGGTGAATGAGGAAAACGCCGCCGGCGGCCGCGTCGTCACCTCTCCCACCAATGGCGCGGCGGGCGTGGTGCCGGCGGTGGCGCGCTATTATCTCGACCATTGCGTCGGTGCGCACCGCGAAGGCATCCGCGACCTTCTGTTGGTGGCGGCGGCCATCGGCGGTCTCATCAAGCACAATGCCTCGATTTCGGGGGCGGAAGTCGGCTGTCAGGGTGAGGTCGGTTCGGCGGCGGCCATGGCGGCAGCCGGGCTTTGCGCGGTTCTGGGCGGCAGCAACGCGCAGGTGGAAAATGCCGCCGAAATCGCACTGGAGCATCATCTCGGCATGACCTGCGATCCGGCGGCCGGGCTGGTTCAGGTTCCCTGCATCGAACGCAATGCGCTCGGCGCCATCAAGGCCGTCTCGGCGGCCAGCCTTTCGCTGCGCGGCGACGGCACCCATTTCATGCCGCTCGACAATTGCATCACCGTGATGCGCGAGACCGGCCGCGACATGCATGTGAAATATAAGGAAACCTCGCAGGGCGGCATCGCCGTCAACCTGCCTGAGTGCTGATCCATCAAGGGGGAGCAGGATTTGACCACCTATATCATGAAAGTCTCGTGCCCGGCGCGCAGCGGCATCGTCGCCGCCGTATCCGGTTATCTCGCCCGGTCCGGCTGCAACATCAACGACAGTTCGCAATTCACCGATCAGGAGACGGGTCGCTTTTTCATGCGGTTGAGTTTCGTTTCCGAACAGGGAGCGGGACGCGAGGCGCTGCTTGACGGCTTCGGTCCCGTCGCGGCCGATTTCGATATGGATTATGATATTCACGACCTTTCGCGAAAGACGAAGGTCGTCATCATGGTCTCGCGCTTCGGTCATTGCCTGAACGATCTGCTGTATCGCTCCCGCATCGGCGCACTGCCGGTGGAGATCGTCGCCGTGATTTCCAACCACCTCGACTACCAGAAGCAGGTGGTGAACGAGGATATTCCCTTCCATCACATCCGCGTCACGCCGGAAACGAAGCCCGAAGCGGAAGCGGCGATCCTGCAGGTGGTGCGGGATAACGGGGCGGAGCTCGTGGTGCTGGCGCGTTACATGCAGGTGCTGTCGGACCGGCTATGTCAGGAAATGTCTGGCCGCATCATCAACATCCACCATTCCTTCCTGCCGTCTTTCAAGGGCGCCAACCCTTACAAACAGGCCTATGAACGCGGAGTGAGGCTGATCGGCGCGACCGCCCATTACGTCACCGCCGATCTCGATGAGGGACCGATCATCGAGCAGGATACGATCCGCGTGACGCATGCCCAAAGCGCGATGGATTATGTCAGCCTGGGGCGGGATGTGGAAAGCCAGGTGCTTGCGCGGGCCATCCACGCCCATATTCATCATCGGGTCTTTCTGAACGGAAACAGGACGGTTGTCTTTCCCGCGTCGCCGGGAGAGCATGTCTCCGAGCGCATGGGCTGAATTTGGGTCCAAGGCGAAACGCCAGTCCATTCAGAAAATTTTCAGTGGCTCGTCGTCATGTCGTCCCGCCAGTAGCAGGCGTTGAGATAGCGTTTTTTGGACAGGACCGTCAATTTGTCCCGGAAACACTGCCATTGCGAGAAGGCATTGGCGAGCCACAGGAAATATTCATTGTTGGAGGCGGCCGTTTCCAAGGCCGCATCGCCAACGCGTTCAACGAATCTCATGGGGCAAACGGTCGAGCGGGGCAGCCAGCATATCTGGATGCCGGAGGGGGCGGCGATGCCATATCGGCAATTTTCGGCCCTGAGAAAAATCCGGCCCGTCGCATTTTCGGGCAGGTTTTCGCAGATGCGGGCAATGGCGGGCAGGGCGGTTTCGTCTCCGGCCAGCAGATAGTGTTTTGCCGGCTTCATTCCCAGCCCGCAGGGGCCGGACATGCCGCAAAGCGCGCCGGGACGTGCATTCCGGGCAAAGGAACATCCCGGCCCCGCATCCTCATGCAGGACGAAATCGATGTCGATAAAGCCGCTGTCGGCGTCGATCGCCCGGATCGTATAATAGCGCACGTCGAAGGCATCGGCGGATGCCGCGACATTTTCACCGGCGGGAAGATCGCCGATGAAGTCTTTGCTCCGCTTTGAAAAATAAAGCCTGACATGCAGGTTCTCCAGCGTATCGAAACGCTGAAGGCCGGTGCCGGAAAATCGCAGGCGCTGCATGAAAGGGGCGACGCGCTGGCTGTCGACCACCGTCAGTATCCGAAAACTCTCATCCGTGAGAATGGTCATGCGCGCCTTCCGATCAGTACGAGCAAAAACGGCCCGCCGACCACCGTCGCCAGGAGGCCTGCGGGTATTTGAAACGGGAAAATAATGTTGCGGCCCAGCCAGTCGGCGACGAGCAGGATAAGCCCGCCGATCAACGCCGCCGCCGGCAATTGCGTGCCGGCGCGTTGGAAACCCGCAAGCCGCGCCAGATGCGGCCCCATCAGACCGGCGAAACTCAAGGGGCCGACGAGGATTGTGGCGCTTGCCGTGAGAATGGCGGAAAGCGAATAGAGGCCGTTGCGGCTCGTCACAACCGAGACGCCGGTATTTCTGGCGATATCCTCGCCAAGCGGCAGCACCTCCAGCCAGCGGCGGATGAAGGGGACAAGGGCAAGTCCTCCGGAAAGCAGCAGCGTCGCCATGATGGCTTCGCCCGGCGCGACCGCATAGGTGGAGCCGGAAAGCCAGGCGAGAAGCTGACCGAGCCTCGGATCCTGCGACGTCATCAATATGGCCATGACGAAACCGGAAACGGAACTGAGTGCGATGCCGATCAGCAGCAGCCGGTCGCCCGAAAAACCGGGCTTGCGCGACAGGCTCAGCATCAGCAGCAAAACCGTCAGCGACCCCGCCGCACCGGCGAGGATTTGGACGGAGCGGGTAGGTGCGGCAAGGGTGAGGAGAACTGCAATGACGCCGAGCATCGCCCCGGAAGAGACGCCCAGCACTTCCGGCGATGCCATGGGATTGCCGGTGACGCGCTGGAGAATGGCGCCGGCAAGCGCCAGCATGGCCCCACCGCTGAAGGCCGCGAGCGCCCTCGGCCAGCGCCAGCCGAGACCATGCGTGTCGTAAAACCCCGCTAAAAACCAGCCCTCCGTGCTTTTCCCGACGAAGAGCGCCACGCCGGCCGCGCCGCACAGAATGGCGACGAGGCTGAGCAGAGCCGGCATGGGCCGGGCAAGGCGCGCCACCGCCGGCTGTGCGCCCGGCTGCGGCGGGGCGGGCATCTTCAGCCGCCGGATCAGCGCGAACATCAGCGGCGCGCCGAGAAGAGCGGTGACGGCGGCGGTCGGGAACAATCGATAGGTGACGGGGAAAAACAGGACGATCTGGTCGGTCAAGGTGAGCAACAGTGCGCCAAGTACCGCCGAATAACCAAGCTGCGCCGCCATTCGTCTTGCGCCGCAGGCGCGCGCCAGCGCGGGGGCGGCAAGGCCGATAAAGCTGATGATGCCGACCGAGGCGGTGACCACCGCCGTCAAGGCCGCCGCGACCACCAGCGTCAGCAGGCGGTAGGCGGCAAGCGACAGGCCGAGGCTTTTTGCATTGGCGTCCTCAAGCGTCATGATCGTCAGGGGGCGAAGAAGCAGCGCGACCGCAAGGATGAGCACGGCGAGACGAGGGGCGAGAAAGGCGACGGCGCTCCAGTCCTGCTGATCGAGATATCCAGCACCCCATAAAAAGATGCTGACGAGAAAATCATGGTTGAAGAGCACCAGAACGGCGCTCGCCGCGCCGCAATAAAGGCTGACGATCATGCCCGCCAGCGTGACGGTGACAGGCGACAGGCCTTTGCGCCACGAAAGCGCGAGTATCGCCAGAAGCGACAGCGCCGCGCCCGCAAAGGCGATCCATTCCTGTGCGGCCATCCATTGCGGGAACCAGAGCGTGGCAATGGCGAGCAGCAGATAGGAACCGGCCGAAATGCCGAGTGTCGCCGGTTCGGCAAGCGGATTGCGCAGGATGTTTTGCAGGATCGCACCGACAAGGCCGAGCGTCGCGCCGGTCATCAGCGCGACCACGATCCTCGGCAGCAGGGTATTGTGAAGCAGCACCTGCGCCGTCATGTCGGGATCGGGAAAAAACAGGGCTGCAAGCGGCGTCCCATGGGGCATGCGCAGAAACAGGTTGAAGCCGGCAAGGCCGGCGCAGACGATGGCGAGCGATGCGACCACGATCGCGGATATGTTCGCCGTCCTCTTCATGGCGATGCCTCACCGGCAAGGGCTTCGGAAACGAGGCGGGCGAAACGTTTTGCCGGCGGCAATCCGCCGTAAAACAATACGTCCCCGATACGCACCAACCGGTTTTCGCGAATGAAGGGCAGGCTTTTGATGACCGGTGCGCTGAGAAGCGTATCCAGCTTTTCGCTGCTGGTATCGCCGATGCACAGAAGCCGCGCCTGCGGATGGCGGGAAAGCTGGTCAGCCGTCACTGTCGTATGACCAAATCTCGAGGTGTAACCATCCCAGGCGTTCTCGATGCCGAATTGATCGAGAACATTCTGGAAAAGGCTGTTCCTCCCGAAAACCAGCAGTCGCCTGCCATCTATGACCGTCGCCAGCAGCAGAGGCCGTCCGTCATAGGCGGAGAGCCGTGCGCGGGCCTGCTGCATTTCCGCGTCGAAACTTTCCTGAAACGCATCAAACCGGTCGGGTTCACCGATCTGTGCGGCGAGAGCGATGAGAGCGTTTCTGCCACTGATTAAATGGTTCTCGCCCGCAGTGACGTCGGCATCGAAAAGGTGGGTGGGGGCAATGGCGGCAAGCCGGCCGGCGGCCACGGTGAAATCATTACTGTGCAGGATGAGGCTTGGCCGAAGATAGTCGACAAGTTCCAGATTGGGCTCGGACCGCAATCCAAGCTCGGCAACGGAGGGCGACAGGGCCGGTTCGACGACGAGGCTGGCATAACGTTCCAGTTCCGGCATGGCTGCGGGCTGCACGCCAAGCGCCAGCAGGTTCTGCCCGCTCACCCAGTCCATGGCGACGATGCCGCCGGAACGGGCGGCCAATGACGGCCGGTTTGTGAGGAAAAAAGCACCTGTCCCGCAGAGCAGCGCTCTGCGGGACAGGGAACTGCGCAGCATCATCAGAATTTCGCCTGAACCGAGAAGGATACGGTTCTCGGCGCGCCGAGATAATAGCTGTTCTGCCAGTAGTTCTCATCGGTGATGTTGCTGACATTCAGCCGGAAGGTCAGCGGATTGCCGAAGTTTTCGGTGGTGTAACGCAGCCCGAGATCGGCGGTGACATAGGAGGGGAGGCGGTCGTTGTTGACCGAATTCGCCCATTGCTTGCCGGTGTAATAAAGGCCGCCGGTCAGGAACAGTCCCTCGACGGTGGGAACCTCATATTCGGCATAGACCTTCGCCAGAACATTGGCGACGTTCATGGGGCGCTTGCCGTCATAGGTTCCGCCCTCGACCTGTGCATCGAGGAAGGTCAGGCCGCCGAGAACGGTCAGATCGTCCGTCACCTTGCCGGTCGCCGTGAACTCGACGCCGCGATGGCGCTGGCGGCCGTCCTGCGAATAGAGGTTGGCATCCGTCGTGAGTTCGTAAGCCTTGGAGATGTCGAACAAGGCCGCTGTCAGCAGCAGGTCGCCGACTTCGCCCTTGATGCCGATTTCCTTCTGCTTGCTGACCATGGGGGCCATGATCTGCCCGGAATTTACCGTCGTCGTCGGCGCGACGCCGCCCTGCTCCAGCCCTTCGATGTAGCTGCCGTAAAGGGTTACCTGTTCGATCGGCTTGAATAGCAGTGAGACCGAAGGCGAAAGCCGCCCTTCGTCGTAATCGGGAGCGGTGCGGACGCCGGCACTGTTCAGAGACTGGGTCTGGATCACGCTGTAATTGGCGCCGACAAGGGCCGACCATTGTTCGCTGAACTCGATCTGGTCGCCGACAACGAAGTTGTGGTTGCGCGCATAGCCCGCTTTATAAAGCGGCGAGGTGTTCGCAGGAAAGGCCGGTTCCGGCAGATGAAGAGGAGACGACATCGGGAAGGGGCCGATATATCCGGTACTAGGATTATCCACCGTCGACCATGATCTGTCCTGAAACATATGATATCCGACAGTCAGCTTGTGCGACACGGCTCCCGTGTCGAACGAAACGTCAGCGAACGCGTTGGCGGCTTCGAATGTGTTTTTTGTTTCACCTGAACGCATTGCGAGCTGGTAATATTGACCAGGTGCGCGAATGGAATTCATCGTATGGTCCTGCACGGGCCGGTCGACATATTCCCGCATATATCCACCGCGCAGGGTAATGGCATCGTTCACATCATAGGTGAGTTTTGCCGAGTATCTTTTTTTCTCGATCTCGTCGTGAATCCATGGCTGGCTCCAGTTTTTGCTCGCGTCCGGCGCGTCGGGCCGCGTTACGCCGGCACGGACGAACCAGTAGGAGTTCGGCGCATCCATCTTGTATTTGCTGTAGGACGCGTTGAGTTCCAGTTTCAGCCGGTCGGTAATGTTCCAGTCAAAAGCGCCGCTTGCCAGAAAGCGGTCGACATTCTGATCGTCGATGGCGGTGTCACCCGCCGAGCGGACGATATTGAGGCGATAACCCATGTCGCCTTCCGGATCGATGCGGCCGCCGAAATCGCCATGGACGAAGGCCTGCGCGCCGCCGTAATTGCCGACGGTCACGCTGTTCAAACGTTCCTGTGTCGGGCGCTTGTACACATAATTGATCATGCCGGCGGGCGAGGCCGCGCCATAGAGAAAGCCCGAAAGGCCGGAAAGAACCTCGGTGCGTTCCTTGTCTTCCAGCACCGTCGCATGGCTGTAGGAGCGGCGGAAGCCGTCTTCGGCCGTGTCATAGGTGGTGAAGCCGCGAATATTGGCCATCGGCGCCCAGCCGGACATCTGCGGCGTCTGGCTGCGGATGGTCGGCAGGACACGATAAATATCCTCAGGGGATTGCGCCTGGATATTCTGGATCAGCTCCCTCGGCGCAACAGTGACCGAAAACGGCGTATCGCGAATGGCCGTCTGTCCGAGCAGGCCGAGGGAGGACAGGGTTTCCGTGCGGTAGCCATCCTGCGCCAGCCCGTCCTGCTGCAATACGGATGCGCCGCGCGCGCCCTGAACCGTAATGGGTTCGAGAAGGGTGGAGTTTCCGGCTGCCGCAGCACTTGCCGCGCTGACCGGTGCGGCGATGATGACGGAGGTGGCGTCGGTGAAGGAATAAACAAGGCCGGTGCCGCGCAGAAGCTCCACGATTGCCTGCTCGCGGGTTGTCGCGCGGCTGACGCCCTGTGAAAGTTTTCCGCGTGCAATCGAGGCATCGTAGGAAATCTGCGTTCCCGACAGTTTTCCGAAAGTTGCCAGCGATTTGTTCAGCGGGCCGGCCGGAACCGAATAAACCGTCTGCGCAAAGGCTGGCTGTGCTGCGATGCCGGCGGCAAGCGTCGTGGTCGTCGCCAGAAAGGCGAAAAACAGCGCGCCACGACCCTTACGACCCCTGTTTGTACCCTTATGAGCCGATGAGAACTCATTCCCCATGTGAAAGCCACTCCATTAAATCTGTCCCCGGAGACCGGCCGGCCTGTGCTGGCGGCGGGTTCTCTGAGGACAATACGAATGACGTTCGAAAATTTTCCTCTTTTTCTCAAGTTTTCTTAAATGGAGGAAATAACGGTCAAAAACGGCGTGACGGCCCGCACCTTGCCGCCGAATGGCCGCACCACCGCATCGAGCGCGCGGATGGGGTCGGCAAGATCGAAGACGCCGCTGACGACGTTGTTTTTCAGGGCAGGGGTGGCGATGACCACCTTGCCCTTTTGCCAGCGGGCGATGCGATTGACCACCGCCGCGACCGTCTCCTTTTCGGCAATGAGCATGCCCGTGCGCCATGCCGCGATTTCCGAAGCCTCCCTGACGCCGCGATCCATACGGCGCGATGCCTGATCGTAGGTCAGCCACTCGCCTGCCGCCAGTTTCTCTCCGCCTGGAGAGGGCAGATCGGGCGATGTGGCCAGAACCAGCCCATGATCGACGGAGACGGAGATGGAGAGATCGTCGCCCGAAACGTCGAAAGCGGTCCCGAGCGCCGTAGCGGTCAATGGTCCGTAGACGACGGAGAAGGGGCGCGAGGCATCGGGCCGGACATCGAAATAGGCCATGCCGGTAAGGAGGTTCACCCGTCTTGCCCGCTCGCCGAAATCGACGGCGATTGCGCTGTCCGGTCCGAGCGTGACCATGCTGCCGTCCTCGAGGGGAATTTCTCTGATCTCGGCCGTCGATGTCAGATAATCGGCGCGGGCGCGTAACGTCGCATAGGGTGCCAGCACCGAACCGCCTGCCGCCGCACCGAGACAGAGTGCGCCTCCGACAAGCAGAAGACGCCGGTTGGGGTCGAAGCCCTTTTGCGAGGAATGGGCCTCCTCGGCCAGAATCTGGCCGGTCATGCCGTGGATCGCGGCGACCTTCGCCCAGGCGGCGGCATGGGCCGGTCCGCGCTCGATCCAGGCGCGTGCCGTTTCGATGGCGACGGGATTGCCGGGATCGTTCTGCAGGCGAATG
>Ga0209371_1002313_pt1 | contig 10851 bp, 9 predicted proteins | sample AgamicAtAmrz_FD_187165 | JGI IMG/M metagenome (GOLD analysis project Ga0209371, IMG submission 187165) | Agave microbial communities from Guanajuato, Mexico - At.Am.rz (SPAdes) (version 2) | ecosystem: Host-associated > Plants > Roots > Rhizosphere | place: Guanajato, Mexico | collected 2012-06-07
CTGAGAGACCGGCGCGCGCGCTTCTTCTATTACGTCGGTGAAAAGCTGGTGCGCGTTGAAGTTAAGCTGGCTCGACTCAAAGGCCGGCAGCGAGATATGCGTGCTAAATCCCGCCTGGCTAAGGCCATTCGCCACGCGCGCTTCAATCGGCGCTATCGCGTCGCGCAAAATACGCCCGAGCGCATTCTCAAGGTGGCGAAAATGCAGCGCCAGCTCACGCGTCAGGTTCTCCTGAACAGAGAGCAGGATCACTTCGCACGAGGCGCGAAGCTTGTGCATCATCAGGCGCGCATCGCTCTCCTCTTCCAGCACAATCTGCTGGCAGCCTGGCTCAAAATCGCTGCGGCGAAGCACCGCCTTGCTCATGGTGCTGCTCAGCTCGATAGGCGGCACCTTGCCGGTCTGAAAATAGGTATGAATGGCTTGCTGGATCTGCTTTTCATGGCCTGCGATGCACTCCGCCCCGGTTTGCAGCGCAAGCTTTACCTCGTGCTGCACCGCCTCTTTTACACTCTCCTGGCAACGCTCAAGCCGGTCGATATCTTCTTCCAGTTGGGTAATATTCTCCAGCAACCGCTCGCTTTTAATCTCCAGCCCCTGGCAGCGAAAGGCCAGATACTCTTCAGCGCTTTGCGCATAGTTCAATAGCTTATGCGAGGCGGAACGCAGGGCATAAAGTGAGGCGTTGGCGTGGGCGGCGTGCAACAGCGCTTTGATGGGCTGTTCGAACAACGAATCTTCCCACAGCAGGTTCGCCGCGTGATGAACATGATCCACATCGCTCAGGTCCGCCGTACGCCAGCGGCGTCCCAGGGCCGCTTCGGCGAAATCCTGCACCCAGCGCTGCTCGGTATGGTCGGGTAACGATCCGCGTAACGCCAGCTCATGCCGGGCGCGGTTCGCCAGATAGCCCCACATCGACGACACCGGGAAAACGTGGCTGGGATCGATAGCGCCTTTCATCAGCGTGCCGGCAATCAGCGCGCGCACTTGCGCTTCATCGTCGCTGTTGCGATCTTTCTGGTCGAATTTATTAACCAGCGCAAACAGCGGCACCGATTTGCTGACGGAGGCAAGCGCCTGACGCACCTCTTCATCGGAAATTGACTTTAGCTGGGTGTAATCCATTACCGCCAGCACCGCGGAGGCGCGGGAAATCTGCTCTTGCAACATGTGTTGCAGATGAGGCTGCCCGGCCTCGTTGGGCCCCGGCGTGTCCAGCAGCGTCAGCTGCCCGTGGCCTTTCTCAAGCCCGGCGAGATGCATGAACTCCACTTCGATAACCGGAATATGCTCAATGGCCGCATAAGCGCTGAAAGGGAAAGGCACCTCCAGCACGCCTGAAAGCCGCACCAGGTCGTTGAGGCTTTTCAGACAGTGGAAAATAGGCTGCGCGCCGAGGTAGTGCTTTTCAAACGTGGTGCCGCTGATAATACGCTGCAGCAGGCTTTCCATATCGTTATCCACTTCCAGCTGGCCGGCCAGCAAGTCGCGGGGGTAATGAGCGAGCCGCTCTTGCAGCGCCTGCATTAAGGTCTCTATCGGCCGCACGTGGGAGAAATGCAACACCGGCTCTTTCTGTCCTGGCGTGTGGCGAATAAGCGTTGGCAACGCAGTCATCGGTCGATTGCGATTAGGCAACACTTCTGTGCCGACAATGGCGTTAATGGTGGTGGATTTCCCCGCTTTCATGGTGCCGACAATCGCCAGCACCATTTCCTGTTGGGTAATTTTACGCAGCTCGTTTTGCAACGTTTCCTGCTGCGCCTCTACGCCCCGCGCGCTGAAGTGCAGCGGATGAACGGTGGCGCTTCGTCCGGCATCCGCCGTCGGGTGGTTTTCCTGCATGCCGGAAGGCATCTGCTTTAAGGCGTTGAGATTATGCAACGCGAATTGAAGCAGCCGCTCCGCCTCCTGGCTTAATTCAAAAAATGTCTGTGTGTGCATGAAAAATCTTTCCTTAACACAAATTGGCTAATTTTTTGTGTCTTCTCTTTTTAATAATCTGAGACCGCTTTTTATAATTACGTGAGGAAAATATCTTGCGAATCACAACGACACCAGGTGCAACCCAGTTAATAAAATGCCATACCATCGCTATGGTAAAATAAACTTTAAGCTATATAAGCAATGCGGGAATGTTTTTCCCGTCGTTACAACGCCCTCCGCATTGCGGCGCAATACAGAATAGCGTGTTTTAAGTGATTAAAAGGATATATCGCCCACGCTTTACCAGACGGTTTTAAAGCGCTAAAGCCAGTCTGCCGTAAAAGGCTAATAAATTCCGTTCAGATAAGCCTCCTCAGAATAACACTGCGCGCTAATAAATCACGATATATGTTCTTGAGCAGAGAAGAAAACGATACGCCGACCGTCTTTATCTGCGAGACATTCCTATCATGAACCAGGCATTTGACAGGGTGTGTCACGCCCTGTCCGTTATTCGCGTTTTTAACGCAGAATAAACCCAAAAAAGGCAGGGAATTGCGGTATAATTGCCGCCCTTTGCGCCCTGGCGCCTGTTACTTTTCTCTGGCGACGCCACTTTTACCGCCAGTTTTATTCTTTTTAGAGGACACTTTATGTCACTACCCCACTGCCCTGAGTGCCAGTCTGAGTACACCTACGAAGACAACGGTCTGTACGTTTGCCCGGAATGCGGCCATGAGTGGCAACCCGGCGAAGCCGCAGCTGAAAGCGACGCGCTTATCGTGAAGGACGCGAACGGCAATCTGCTTGCCGACGGCGACAGCGTTACCGTAATCAAAGATCTCAAGGTAAAAGGCAGCTCTTCGATGCTGAAAATCGGCACAAAGGTGAAAAACATTCGCCTGGTGGAAGGCGACCATAATATTGATTGCAAAATCGAGGGCTTTGGCCCCATGAAGCTCAAGTCTGAGTTTGTGAAAAAAAGCTGACGCCCCGCCCTGCCTTGCGCAGGGCGCTTTTTCGCCCTTTCGCTGCGCCTGCACGCCCTCTTCCCCGCTCGCTATAGCCCGCTGGTACAACAACCTGACGTAAGGGGCTGAACTGACTATAAATCCTTGTCTGCCTCAGCATTTTCTGTTTATTTGCCGCCAATAGCGAGTCTATTTCCGCAGAAACTCATTCACATAAAAAAAGAGAACTCTGACGGTATCGGGTTAATTGTGCGATCAGAATCACGCCTCTTTCAGGTAATTTATTTCTTTTTTATGCTGTATAAAAACATTATTAAAGCTATGCTAGCTTCTTATTCACGCCCAAAAAATGCCGCTACGGCAGTTTCACATAAATTCGTTTGCAATCAACAGATTAAATTACTGCTTAAATTTTAATTACCAGTACTTAAATTGAAATACCATTTTATTTACTGACACCGCCCCGTGCAAAACAAATTTTTCCGCCAGGCTAAAGCGCTGTGATTTCCCGCCGAAAATAAAAGTAACGATCAGAATTGATGGATTAAGCTCCAACGGATGAAATTATGCGCAAGCACCCTTTCGTTACCGATATAGAATATATCCTTGAAGACCACGCAACATTAATGTCGACCACCGATACCCAAAGCTATATCACGTATACCAATGACAGCTTTGTTGAAGCGAGTGGGTTCGACCGCGACGAACTTATCGGACAGCCGCACAATGTGGTACGCCATCCTGATATGCCCGCACAGGTTTTTGTCGATATGTGGGAAACGCTGAAAAGAGGCGAACCCTGGACGGGGCTTGTGAAGAACCGCCGCAAAAATGGCGATTTCTACTGGGTGCGGGCGAACGCTATTCCGATCGTACGCGATAACCAGACGCAGGGCTTTATGTCGATTCGCACCAAAGCCAGCCGTGAAGAGATTGAGAAAGCGCAGGGAATTTACCGGGCGATGAATGCCGGTCAGCTAAAGGGCTGGCGCTTTCATCGCGGCCTGCTGGCGCGCCGCGGTCCTGCCGCCCTGCTTGCGCCGTTGAGAACGCTGTCGCTGCGCTGGCGGCTACGCGCGCCGCTGCTGATGCTGCTGGCGGCAAGCGCGCTGGCGCTCTGGTGGGCGAACTTGCCGCTTCACCTGACGGGCCTGCTGCTTGGCGGCCAGCTGCTGGCGACGCTGCTGCTGGGGGTGTGGCTGGAAGCGCAAATCGTCCGTCCAATGGAAAAAGTGTGCCAGCAGGCGTTGCGTGTCGCCACGGGCGCCAGCCATAGCGTGGAGCATATGCAACGCGCCGATGAAACTGGCGTGATGCTGCGCGCTATCAGCCAACTGGGGTTGATGTTCCGCTGGCTGATTAACGACGTCTCAAGCCAGGTTCACTGCGTGCGTAACGGCAGCGACCGGCTGGCGCAGGGCAATGAGGAGCTCAATGAACGCACCCGGCAGACCGCGGTTAACGTTCAGCAGACGCTCGCGACCATGAACCAGATGTCGGGCACCGTGCAGAGCAATACCGAAACCGCGCAGGAGGCAAACGCCCTCTCTCGCCGCGCCCGTATGGCGGCGCAAAATGGCGGCGAGGCGATGCACACGCTTATCGCCACCATGGACCAGATAGCCTCCAGCACGGCGGAAATCAACAGTATTACCACGCTTATCGACAGCATCGCCTTCCAGACCAATATTCTCGCGCTTAACGCCGCCGTTGAAGCCGCCCGCGCAGGCGAACAGGGTAAAGGGTTCGCGGTGGTGGCGGGCGAAGTGCGAAGCCTCGCCAGCCGCAGCGCCACCGCCGCCAGCAATATTCGCCAGTTAATAGAGGCCAGCGCCGATAAGGTGCAATCCGGCGCGGTGCATGTGCAGGAGGCAGGCCAGACCATGCGCGAAATCGTCGAGCAGGTGAAAAACGTCAGCGGCCTGATTGCGCAGATAAGCGACGCCACCGCCCATCAGGCGCAGGGGCTGAATGAGCTTACCCGCGCCGTGGATGAGCTGGATGACATCACCCAGCAGAACGCCACGCTGGTTGAGCAAGGGGCGCACGCCTCGGCGACCGTGAAGCGCCAGGCAACGCGGCTTGCCGACGCGGTGGCGGTGTTCCGCTAACCTCTTCAACGGGTCGCTCTGCGACCCTTTTTACTGGCGAACGCGACGCTTCACTGCGCTGCAATCTGAGTTTCATTTAATCGTCATCTTCTGCGGTCAGCCTACTTTCATGGCCGAGCCAGACATGTTCGCTGGCGGCCCCGGTCTTTTTCGGTACGACCATGAGGCACTGTTAACCATGTACTTATCCAGACATCCGACCAGCTTTCCCACGCGCTACCAGGAGATTGCCGCCCGGCTTGAGCAGGAGCTGCGCCATTACCGTTGCGGCGACTATCTGCCTGCGGAAAGCCAGCTTGCCGCTCATTATCAGGTAAACCGCCACACCTTGCGCCGCGCTATTGATGAGCTGGTCGAGCGCGGCTGGGTGCAGCGCCGCCAGGGCGTCGGCGTGCTGGTGCTGATGCGCCCGTTCGATTACCCGCTCAACGCCCGTACGCGCTTTAGCCAGAATTTGCTCGAGCAAGGCAGTCATCCCACCAGCGAGCGGCTGCTGGCGGTGCTACGTCCCGCCTCCGCCATCGTCGCCGAGGCGCTTGGCGTTGCAGAAGGTGAAAACGTTATTCATCTGCGCACCCTGCGCCGGGTGAACGGCGTGGCGATATGCGTCATCGACCACTATTTCGCCGAGCTGCGCTGGTGGCCTGCGCTACAGCAGTTCGCCAGCGGCTCGCTGCATGATTTTCTTCAGGAGCGCCTGGGCGTGGCGCTGCGTCGCACCCAAACACGCATCAGCGCCCGTCCGGCCCAGGCGAAAGAGAGCCGCTGGCTCGAAATCCCCACTCTGTCGCCGATTCTCTGCGTGCGCACGCTCAACCACCGTGCGGGCGACGCACAGGCGGCGGAGTATTCCGTCAGCCTTAACCGCGCCGACATGATTGAATTTACGATGGAACATGAATGAGCCAGCTCCCGTACCCTGCGCGCCGCGCGCAAAGCGCCCCGCTGTTTTCTTTCTGTGTGCCTTTTGTCGCCCGGCCAACGCCGCCGGGCTTTTTTCGTTGCGCCGATGCGCGGAGAAATTGCATGACGCTAACCACTGATTCCTCTTCTGCCCTTCATGATGCACAACACAGCTTTCGTCGCCTGCTAAAAGCGATGAGCGAGCCGGGCGTCATTGTTTCGCTTTCACAGGTAAGCCACGGCTGGCAGCCGCTTGGCATCGCCACCAGCAGCCTTTTACTGACGCTTACCGATGACGCCACGCCGGTCTGGCTCGCCGCGCCTTTCGCTAACGACAAGGTGCGTCAGCATCTGCGTCTTCATACTGGCGCCCCGCTGTGCAACGCGCCTGAGCAAGCCCAGTTCGCCGTAGCGGATGAGACTCTGAACGCCGAGGTGCTGATGACGCTTTCACAGCACAACGCCAGCGCCTGCGGGACCGGCGTTACGCTCATTATGCAGGTGGCGAGCCTGAGCGGCGGGCGCATGCTGCGCCTGACCGGCGCGGGCATCGCCGAAGAGCGCATGGTGGCCCCGCAACTGCCGCAAAGCGTTATCCATATGCTTGATGAATTTCCCCATGCCCTTTCGCTCGGTCTGGATCTTATCCTCACCTGCGGCGACCGCCTGCTGGCCATTCCTCGCGCTGCGCATGTGGAAGCCTGCTAATACTGGTAGCCTTTAATAAGCATTCTGGCGCAGGTGCAACGGACGGCGCTCTGCTACAGTCAGTCGACACTTTGCTAACCCGTCCGAGAACCCGTTCCCAGGAGCCCGCTATGCCAGTCTGTGAACTTCGCCGCGCGACAACGGAAGACAGCGACGCCGTTTACGCCCTGATTTGCGAATTAAAGCAGCATGCTTTTGATCGCCATGCGTTTATCGTCGGCTTTACGGCCAATCTGAGCGACCCGAACCTGCGCTATCAGCTGGCGCAGCGCGACGGCGAGGTGGTGGGCATGATTGGCTTGCATTTGCAGTTTCATCTGCACCATGTGAACTGGATTGGCGAAATTCAGGAGCTGGTGGTCATGCCGCAGGCGCGCGGCCTCGGCGTGGGCAGCCAGTTGCTCGCCTGGGCGGAAGCGCAGGCCAGGGAAGCGGGCGCGGAGATGACGGAGCTTTCCACCAACGTAACGCGTGTGGACGCGCACCGTTTTTATCAGCGCGAAGGTTACACGCAGAGTCATTTTCGCTTCACCAAACCGCTGTAAGGAGGCGCTATGAGCCTGACGATAACCCTGACCGGGACGGGCGGCGCGCAGCTGGTGCCCGTCTGGGGCTGCCGCTGCGCCGCCTGCGAGCGGGCGCACGCCGAGCCCCAGCATCGCCGTCAGCCCTGTAGCGCGGTAGTGAAGTTTAATGAGGCGGTTACGCTGCTCGATGCGGGCATGACGGATATCATGGCGCGCTGGCAACCGGGCGGCTTTCGCCAGTTTCTGCTGACCCATTACCACATGGATCACGTGCAGGGGTTATTCACGCTGCGCTGGGGCGTGGGAGAGAAAATCCCGGTCTACGGCCCGCCCGATGAGGCAGGCTGCGACGATATATTCAAACACCCCGGCGTGCTGGATTTCAGCCATACCGTCGAGCCGTTTGTGGTTTTTGATTTACAGGGGCTACAGGTGACGCCTGTGCCGCTGATTCACTCTAAACTGACGTTCGGCTACCTGCTGGAGAGCGCCCACAGCCGCGTGGCCTGGCTTTCCGACACCGCCGGGCTGCCGGAAAAATCACTAAAGTTTTTACAGGCCAGTCGCCCCGACGTGATGGTCATCGACTGCAGCCATGAACCGCGCCCGCAGACGCCGGCTAACCATTGCGATCTTAATACGGTGATTGCGCTTAACGAGCAGATCCGCTGCCCGCGCGTGGTGTTGACTCACATCAGCCACCAGTTCGACGTCTGGATGATGCGCAACCCGCTGCCTGCGGGCTTCGAAGCGGGTTACGACGGCATGGTGATAGCGCTGGACTAACAAAAAAGGGGGGGTGATTTCTCATCACGCTGCGTTAAAATGGCCCCGCTTAGCCTCTCTGTATTATCGCGGCTGCTGAACCCGATAAATCTGACCAGAGAGAAAATGATGGAAAAATCCCGTACGCGGGCCTGGCGGCTTAGCCAAAAGCAGCGCAACCAGTCCCGAGATGTTCACACCGCCCTGCAGCGTTTTCGCGGCGAAAAGCAGTGGAAGATGCTTTATCTTCGTTCCTGCAAGCTTGCCCGCGCGGCGCAACTGGGAATGTCCTACCCGCGCATCACCAACAAGCAACTTGCGCGCGAAGGCCTGGAAGAGTACAGCCTCGTTAATGAATGTCCTGTTTATTTGCAGCCGTAATCAATGGCGAAGCCCCACGGCGGAACAGCTGTTCCGCCGTTATCCGGGCCTTTGCGCCCGCTCCGCCGGCACCAGCCGCCATGTCAGGAATGTCGTCACGGCAGAGCTTCTCAAATGGGCCGACGTCATTTGCGTGATGGAGCAAAAGCACAAACAGCGGCTTGTCGCCGACTGGCGTCGGCTCATTGAGCATAAGCCGCTGCATGTGCTCGATATTCCTGACGATTATCTGTTCATGTCCGCCGAGCTTATCGACATTCTGAACGCAACGGTGCCTGCGGCGCTTGGGTTATCCCCTTCTCGCTCAGCGTAAATTAACGGTCATACTCCTCTTCAAGACGACGCGCCTCGCGCTCAAGCTGACGGCGATCGTCATCCAGCTGGCGCTGGCGGTCATCCAGCTGCCGACGGCGGTCTTCAAGCTGGCGGCGGCGATCCTCATACTGGCGGCGCGCTTCATCGCTGCGGCGGTAATCTTCGTCGTCCCGGCGGTCTTCATCATTGCGGCGGCGGTCGTCGTCGTAGCGCTCGTCGGCAGGCGTATAAGCGTCGTTAATCGCCTGTGATATCGAGTTCACCGTGTCATTAAGGATATTGTCGAGGTTATCAGCGCGAGCGAGGCCCATCTGGCCTGGCAAAAGCGCGCAAAAAAACAGGGCGAGAAGAGAACGGTTCATAGCGTCGGTCTCAGCGGTTGACTGCCTGTGACTTTGCTAAAACCCCGCCGCGTTCTGAAGCGGAGGATTCTCAAATCGTTATCTCACCTCGCCCTCACGCAGCGCCCGCGCCAGCGCCTCACGGGTGAAAGGCTTACGCAGCAGCGCGACGTCGGGCAGTCGGGGCGGGTTAGCCGGGCGCAAATCCTGGCCGCTTATCAGCAGGAGTTGCAGGTGAGGATAACGCTCGCGGGCGTAATGCATCACGTCCGCCCCGCTGAAGCGTCCCGGCAGCATCAGGTCGCTGATAAACAGATGGATGTCGGGCACGTTGTCGAGCATCTGCTTCGCCTCCTCGCCGTTTCCCGCCTCCAGCGTCAGCCAGCCGAGCTGGTGAAGTTGCTCGCACAGCGTCTGGCGAACGTCTGGCTCATCCTCCAGCACCAGCGCCAGCCGATCGTCGCCCCAGGCGCGCTGGGCACTTTCGATGCGGTTATCCTCCACCGCCTGCGCAGGCGCGCGCGGCAGTTGCAAACGCACGGTGGTGCCCTGACCCGGCGCGCTCTCAATTTCTACCCGCCCGCCGGACTGGCGCACAAAACCGTAAACCATAGAAAGCCCCAGCCCACTGCCGCTGCCGGTGGGCTTGGTCGTGAAAAAGGGCTCGAAGACCTGCGCTTTTACCTCCGCCGACATGCCGCAGCCGCTGTCGATGACCTCCAGCGCCACCATATCCTGCCGCCGCCCGTCGCCGCGCGTGACGCGCTGGTTCCAGGTACGCAGCTTAATGACGCCTTCCCGCCCTTCCATCGCGTCGCGGGCGTTCATCACCAGATTGATGAGCGCGTTTTCCAGCTGGTTAACATCTATCCAGGCGGGCCACGCCGGCTGCTGCGCTTCTATCTCAAGCGTTATCGAAGCGGGCAGCGAGTGACGAATCAGCTCCTGAATGTTTTCCAGCAGCGTTTTCATCGCCACCGAGCGGGGGTTTAACGACTGTTTGCGCGAAAAGGCCAGCAGCCGCGCCGTGAGCTGCGCCCCGCGCTCCGCCGCTTTTAAGGCGCGATTGATGCGTGGGGCATCCGGCGTGCCTGGCGCAATGAGCTCAAGGCTGCCGATAATCACCGCCAGCAGGTTGTTGAAATCGTGCGCCAGCCCGCCGGTCAGCTGTCCTACCGCTTTCATTTTCTGGCTGTGCGCCAGCGCCTCTTCAAGCCCTTTACGCTCAGTGCGATCCAGCACCACGTTAACCATGCCGCGCCCCGGCACCGGGCTGAAACGCAGTTCGATAATGCGCCCGTCCGCCAGCCGGAACTCCTGCGGCTTTGGGCGCGGACGTAAGAGATCGTCCGGCTGTAAAGGCTGCTGCGGCGCAACCTGGCGCAGCAGCGCCTGGTAATGCATGCCGCGCTGCAAATTCTCCGCCGCCAGCCCCAGCAGCACCGGGTATTGCGGGTTCCAGACCACCAGCACGCCCTGGTTATCAAAGAGCGCAAAGCCGTCGCGCATGGCGTGGAAGGTCGTCTCAAGCTGGGTGCTCTTCTCCTTAAGCAACCGTGACGCGTGTTCCAGCGAAGCGGTATTGCGGGCGAAGACGTTAAACGCCCGCGCCAGTTCGCCCAGCTCGTCGCGCCGCTGCTGGGCGGGCACCGTGACATCATGCTCGCCGCGCGCCAGCCGCGCCATCGCGCCAGAAATCGCCGCCAGGCTGGTGCCCAGATTGCGGTAGATATACCAGCCCGCAAAGCCGGTTATCACCAGCGCCAGCAAGGCGAAGGCGGTAATAAAGAGAATGATGGAGCGCAGCTCGCGGTGGCTTTGCGCCGTGCGCGCCTGCGACTCCTGCGCCACTCGCTGTACGTACTGGTTGATGTCGGCGTTAAGGAAGGCGACCAGCGCC
>Ga0209371_1002315_pt1 | contig 10842 bp, 11 predicted proteins | sample AgamicAtAmrz_FD_187165 | JGI IMG/M metagenome (GOLD analysis project Ga0209371, IMG submission 187165) | Agave microbial communities from Guanajuato, Mexico - At.Am.rz (SPAdes) (version 2) | ecosystem: Host-associated > Plants > Roots > Rhizosphere | place: Guanajato, Mexico | collected 2012-06-07
CGCGACAAGGGGCGCAGACAAAAGCTCGAGAAAGGCTTCGCTCACGCGGATCGAAAACGTGGTGTCCAACGTGGCAACATCGAGTTCGCCGGCCGCAGGCCGAAGAATGGCGCGCGCATCCAGTGTGACGGCATGAACGCGATCCCGAAGGGTCTCGGCAAAACGTGTCGGCACGAGGGATCTGCCTGCCCTGACAAGCAACGGATCACCCGTCACGGCACGCAGCCGCGACAACGTGCGGCTCATGGCGGAAGGGCTCAAGCCAAGACGCTTCGCCGCTTCCGTCACGCTCCCCTCGGCAAGCAGGACGTCAAGGGCGACGAGCAGATTGAGATCTATGTCTTCCATGGCAATTGGGTAGACCAGATCCATCAACATGCCTAGCGTCTGACGCAACTATTCTTTGCATCCTGTGCGTCTGGCGAAATCCGGACCGGACTTTCATATTGCGCTCACAACAAATAGACAGAGGAGGCGTGCCCATGCCGTCATCATCATCGTCCACCGGTAGCATCCTGATCATCGGCGCATCACGCGGTCTCGGCCATGCCATGGCCGAAGAATTCTTCAAGAAGGGCTGGTCCGTCGTCGGCACGGTGCGGGCCTCGACGGCGAAGACGAAACTGCACGATCTGGCGGACCGTTCCGATGGCCGCGTCACCATCGAAACGCTTGATATCAACGAGCCGGAACAGCTCGCCTCGCTACGAGAGCGCCTCGGCGGACGCATCTTCGACATGCTGTTCGTCAATGCGGGAACGACGAATGTCCCGACCGAGACGATCGCGGAGGTGACGACGGAAGAGTTCGTGCGTGTCATGGTGACGAATGCGCTGAGCCCGATGCGGACCGTGGAGGGATTGCAGGACCTCGTTTCGCCCATGGGGCTGATCGGCGTCATGTCCTCGGGCCAGGGGAGCGTCAGCAACAATACCACGGGCATGCGGGAGGTCTATCGCGGCAGCAAGGCGGCCTTGAACACGTTGATGCGCAGCTATGCCGCCCGGCATGCGGAAGATGCGCGTGCATTGGTGCTCATGGCTCCCGGGTGGGTCAAGACCGATCTGGGCGGTCCTGACGGGCGGCTGACGATCGAGGAAAGCATTCCGAACCTGGTGAATGTGCTTCTCGGACAGCAGGGGAAGCGGGGCCTTGAATATCTGGACTATCTGGGCCGAACGGTTCCCTGGTAAACGAAAGGTAGGCACTTCCAAAAACGTTCGTAGCGCGGAGCCGGCGCCTGGCCGATGCGGCTGACGATTGTTCGGCGGATCGCCGAACACATAACGGAAATGAATCGAAGCCGGCCGACCGATTCAAAACACTCGTTGGACCGCAGCCGCGCGATCGACGATTCTTCCGGCATGCTTACTCAACCCTATCATCTCTATATCGAACGCACCAATGCCGCGAAGAACGTGGCCCGCTATTATGCACTGGAGATATCGACGACGCTGTTCGGGGACACATGTCTTACGCGCCGATGGGGCCGGATAGGCTTCAGCGGACAGACGATGGCTCATCATTTCGAGGATGAAAGGGATGCCGTCAGACTGTTCCTTGCGCTGACCCGGCAGAAGCGGGCGAAAGGCTACCGCCCATGCCCACTACAAAGCAGGGCGCTTACCTGAATTCTCACGGCGCCCGAGTGCACTACCCGAGATCTCGGGTAGTGACGTGTCCATAATGATTAGAGCGGTCTGACGTTTTCCGCCTTCGACTTGCCCGTCTTCCGGTCCTGACCCAGATCGTAGGAGACGGATTGCCCCTCCCTGAGCACATTGCCGTATTGCAGGGCGGAGACGTGAACGAAAACGTCAGGTCCTCCGCTTTCCGGCGTAATGAAGCCAAAGCCCTTGTCGGTGTTGAAAAACTTAACCGTGCCAGTTGGCATGAAATCCCCATGTCTTTGCAGTTGATCGCGGCGGCAACCTAGCGGGCAACTGCTGTCAGATCAAGCACATCTGCTAATGGCGTCCGTCAGGTCCTGTGATCAAACGTGTTTTTTCGTACCAGATCGTCTTTGAAGCCTTGGTATCAGCGATGGCCATCCCTTCTGTGGCTCGGCTTTTGCCCGTTTTCGTAGAGCATTCGCGCGCAGCTCCGGTCATCCGTGGTAACTGGAATCTGATACAACTTTGATGGACTAGCCCGTAAAAGGATCTATTCTTGCGGCCTGCCTCCCAGTTTTGGAGGCATCAATCGATCTGCCAACAAGCACGAGCTCCATCCATGACCAAAGGCTCCGATCTCCTGGTGGCCGCACTCGAAAACGAGGGTGTCGACCGTATCTTCGGTATTCCAGGCGAAGAAAATCTCGATGTCGTCGAATCTATCCGCAAATCGTCCATTCAGCTGGTGTTGACCCGGCATGAACAGGCGGCTGCGTTCATGGCCGCGACCTATGGTCGCCTGACCGGCAAACCGGGTGTGTGCCTGACGACGCTCGGGCCGGGCGCCTTGAACCTTTCGACGGGTGCGGCATACGCGTTGCTCGGCGCCATGCCAATGGTGATGATCACTGGCCAGAAAGGGGTACTTTCGTCCCGGCAGGCCCGGTTCCAGGTGGTAGACGTGGTGGCGTCGATGAAGCCGCTCACCAAGCTTGCCCGGCAGATCGTTTCGCCGCAGATGATCCCGACGATGGTCAGGGAGGCATTCCGGATCGCACAGGAGGAACGGCCGGGGCCGGTCCATCTCGAGCTTCCGGAAGACATCGCCGCCGAAGAATGTGAACCGGTCGCTCTCGTCGCCCCGCATCAGCTGGAGCTGCCGATCGCAAGTGACGCGGCGCTCGATCGCGCGGCCGCGCTGATCACCGCGGCAAAACGCCCGCTCCTCATGCTTGGGGCAGCCGCTTCGCGCCCGCGCTCGACGTCCGACATCGCGCAGTTCGTCATCCGCACCGGCATTCCGTTCTTCACGACCCAGATGGGTAAGGGAACGGTCCCGGGCGGAACCGAGCTCTACATGGGCACGGCCGCGCTGTCGGAGCGGGACTATGTTCATGAGGCGATCGAGCAGGCCGATCTCATTATCACCATTGGCCATGACACGATCGAAAAGCCGCCCTTCATCATGGGCAAGGATGGGCCGAATGTCGTCCATGTCGGATATCAGCCGGCGACCGTCGAGCAGGTCTACTTTCCCCAGTCGGAGGTCATCGGCGACATCGGCCCATCGCTGAAGGCACTGGCGGATCGCCTCGAAGGCAAGCTGCCGAACGCGCAGGCCCTTCTTCATCTTAGGGAACGTATCCTCGAGCGCATCGCGGATCGGGCGACGGAAGATCGGTTCACGCCGCAGCGGCTGGTCCATGACATCCGGGAAGTCATGCCGCATGACGGCATCCTCGCGCTCGACAACGGCATGTACAAGATCTGGTTCGCCCGGAACTATCGGACGCGCATGGCGAACACGCTGCTGCTCGACAACGCACTTGCGACAATGGGTGCCGGACTCCCTTCGGCCATGGTCGCCTCGATGCTCTATCCCGAGCGGCGTGTCATGGCAGTCTGCGGGGATGGCGGCTTCATGATGAACTCGCAGGAGATGGAGACGGCCGTCCGGCTGAAACTGAACCTTGTCATCCTCGTCATCGAGGATGATGCCTATGGCATGATCCGCTGGAAACAGGCGGTGGACGAATTTCCGGACTTCGGAATGACGTTCGGCAACCCGGATTTCGTTAGATATGCGCAATCCTATTGCGCCAAGGGGACGAGGGTCGATGACATCAGCCAGTTCAAGCAGGTGCTCGAAGATGCCTTTTCCGGCGGTGGCGTTCATCTCGTCAACGTCCCGGTCGATTATTCGGAAAACGAACGTGTGCTGGTGAAGGAATTGCGTGCGCGGCTTCCCGCCATCCTGGAGGATCAAGATGACGCTTAATCTGAAGGTTTATCAGGCATTCGATCGCGCGCTCATTGCCGAAATCCCGGCCGATGATGCCGCTGCTCTCGAGCATAAGCTCGATGTCGCCGCGAAAGCCTATGCCAATCGCGGCGCCTGGCTACCCACGCATCGCAGGATGGCTATCCTCAGAAGAGTGTCCGAGCTTCTCGCGGAGAACCGTGACCGCTTTGCCATCATGATCGCCCGTGAAGGTGGCAAGCCGCTGGCGGATGCGATCGTGGAGGTCACGCGCGGGATCGATGGTCTCGTCAACGCGGCGGACGAGCTGCGCAATTTTGGCGGCAAGGAAATCCCGATGGGCCTGACTGCTGCCAGCACCAACCGATGGGCTTTCACCACCAAGGAGCCGATCGGCGTCGTGGCGGCGATATCGGCGTTCAACCACCCCCTCAATCTCATCATTCACCAGATTGCGCCCGCGGTGGCCGTTGGCTGCCCTGTCATCGTCAAACCGGCGGCAACCACACCGATTTCCTGCATCGAGATCGTCAAGCTGTTCTGGGAGGCGGGACTGGACGAGCGCTGGTGCCAGACCTTCATCACCGAGGACAATGCGCTTGCCGAGAGCTTTGCTACGGATCAGCGCGTCGCCTTCCTGAGCTTCATCGGCTCGGCGAAGGTCGGCTGGTATCTGAAAAGCAAGCTGCCGCCAGGTACGAGATGTGCGCTCGAACATGGCGGAGCAGCCCCGGTCATCGTCGATCGAAGCGTCAGCATCGACGCAATCATTGAGACGATCGTCAAAGGTGGATATTATCACGCGGGGCAGGTCTGCGTGTCGGTGCAGCGCCTCTTCGTGCACAATGACATCCTGGCCAACTTCGCCGACGCGCTTGCCGCCAAGGTCGCAAGCCTGCGTGTCGGCGATCCTACGTTGAAGGAGACGGAGGTCGGGCCGCTGATCCTGCCGCGCGAGACGGAACGTGTCGCAAGTTGGATCAAGGAAGCGACCGATGCGGGAGCAAGGCAATTCGGGGGAGGGCGGCTGTCCGAGACCACGCTTCTGCCCTCCGTCCTGCTCGATCCGCCAGCGGATGCCAAGGTGTCGCGGCTCGAGGTGTTCGGGCCGCTGACCTGTGTCTATGGCTATAGCGACATCGACGAGGCGATCCGTACAGCCAACTCGCTGCCCTACGCATTCCAGGCGAGCGTCTTTTCCACCGATATAGCCGTCGCGCTCAAGGCGGCAAGGCATCTCGATGCATCCGCAGTGCTCGTCAACGACCACACGGCGTTTCGAACCGACTGGATGCCTTTTGCGGGGCGCAGGCAGTCGGGATATGGTGTCGGGGGTATTCCCTGGACGATGGAGGAGATGGCCGACGACAAGATGGTGGTGTTCAACGGCGTGAGCTAGGTAAGCCTCGGCAAGCGTCATCCGCGGGCTGTCCCCCCGCGATCGTCTTGCCGGATGATGCAGGCTGCCGAACGACGCCGGGGTGCCCCTTCGAAATAAGTCCTCCTGATAACCCCAGAACATGCGTGTGTATCTATTCACAATACAACCGATAAAGGCAGCATGTTGAGGTTTACGAAGCGCCCCAATGGGAATTATCGGGCGCTGTCGATAATCTGCCCGCCGTCCGGCGTCAGACTTGACCCCGTGATGAATTGCGAATCGCTGCTGGCGAGGAACAGGGCGACCGGAGCGACATCATCTTCGGGCGAGCCAAAGCGGCCGAGAGCATTCGCCGGCGGAGGAGTGTCTCGTCCTGCTCCCCAAGTGTCGGCCACGGGCAGAAGGTTGTTGACGGTGATCCTGTCTGGACCCCATTCGCGTGCGGCGGATCGCGTTAGAGCGCGGACGGCCTCCTTGGCGAGGTTGTACGGCCCGTAAGGCGACATGCCGAGAACGCCGGCCAGAGACGCAAAGTTGATCACTCGACCTTCCCCACTGGCTTTCAGGTATGGGTAGCAAGCCTGCATGGTCCGCAGGTACGCAATCGGTCCCATATCGAAGTTGCGTTGCAGCTGCTCGATGGAGAGATCGAGGATAGAGGACTGAACGACGGTCGGGTCGAACGCGACATTTACAAGGATGTCGATGCCGCCGAATGTCTGCACGACCTTAGCCACTGCTTCAGCAATCTGCTCGCCGTAACTCAGGTCGCAGACCACGCCGAGTGCGATACCTCCCGTGGATTGAATATGATCGACGACCGCATTCACGTTGGCGGGGGTGAACGACAATACGGCCACTTTCGCGCCTTCGGCCGCAAAGAGTTCCGCCGTGGCACGTCCGATGCCTCTACCGGCACCGGCGACGATAGCCACTTTTCCGGTTAGCTTTCCCATTTTGGTTTCCTTTCGGGTTGGCAATTAGAGCGTCTGCGCGAGCGCATACGGTGAGGGAACCTCGCGTCCTGCGTTCTGTGTCGCGAAAGAGGTAGCGAGCAATGCCAGTCCGATGACAGCGGGCAGTGCGCCTAGGGGTTTGCGAGCGCCCATGTGGGCAAGCCCGGAAAGCAGGAGGTGAAACAACATGCCTGCATATGCCAGATCACTGACGGCAACGTTGAAACGCGAGGCGATAGCGGCGACGGCAGCGAGTTTCACGAAGGTCAGAAAGCGGACAAGATAGCTAGGATAGCCGAACCCGAGGATTGTTTGCCGTACCCACTCGATCTTGATAATGTAGGTCACGGCAGAGGCCAGGTACAACAAGATAAGCAAGGTCGTTGCAACCCAATAAATATAGAATTCAGACATAGGATATCCGTTGCCGCCGGATAGCTCCGGCAGCTTGCTCCGTTCAAGATTTTCGATGTCCGGAATAGCGATCCGCTATCTCTCCGGTGCGTGGATTGAAAATGTGGTATTAAATGAATGTACGCAAGTAGGATGAATTCGGCACTGTAAGTATGAAAAACCAGACTAATGAACCGGCGAGCATCAACATGCATGAAGAGATGCGTCGTGCATTCGCGTTGCTTTCGGGAAAATGGAAGCTGGAAATCATGTGGTTTCTTAACCAACGGATCTATCGGTTTAATGAGCTGCGCAAAGCGATCCCAGGCATCACCCAGCACATGTTGACCGCACAATTGCGGGAGCTGGAGGCCGATGGCCTTGTGTCGCGCACTGTCTTCGCCGAAGTTCCGCCTCGCGTGGAGTACGAGATCACCGCGAAGGCGCGAGGGCTTGGACCGACCATGGAAGCCTTGACGGCGTGGTGGAACGAGTATGGGAGAAGCGTGCCCGAAAGGACGACAACTCGGGGACGAAAGCAGGCTTCGAAAAATAGGTGATTAGAGAGCCGCCGAAGGGCAGCCGGATGGCCGGCGTCTGCCTTTCCGTGTCCATCACCCCTCCCGGCCCAAAGCAGTTATGACTTTGGGCCGAGCATTCACTGGTTGTTCGTGTACCTTTTGAGGCAGTCGCCAGGCAGCTCACTATCTCCTCATTTGCGCGATACGATGCCCGTCTCATGGATCTTGCAAATCAACACCGAACAGCTCCTGATGCATGTGCTCGACTGCGATGCCAATGCCGCCGACGAGAGCCGCCCGATTGCCAAACTGGCTGATCTCGATGCGGGGTGGGTAAGGCGTGCAACGTGGCAAATATCTGCGAATGGCTTCAACAAGTTCGGGGCGCGCGCCGATGCTGCCGCCCATGATCACCAGCTCTGGATCGAGCGTCGCACCGATCGCGGCAATGGCAAGCGCAATCGATCGCGAAGTTTCCTCGATCACCGCAACAGCGGCTGGCTCGCCAGCCACCAGAGCCGAAAAAAGGTCCGCTACGGTTGCCTCGCTCTGCCCACCGTATCCGGAATAGCGCCGCACCATTGCCGCGCTACCCACGGCGCTTTCAAGAGTACCAAGGGTAAAGCCGCCCGGATCAAATGGCTCACCGCCGAGAGGCAGATAGGCGATCTCGCCGGCGGCACCGCGCGCGCCGCGCATGAGGCTACCATTTGCAATAATGCCCATGCCGATACCAGTGCCTACGGCCACGAAGGCAAAATTATCCGATGTGGCGCCGTGCCCCCGCCATCGCTCTCCCTGCGCAGCAAGATTGACGTCGTTTTCAATGATGACCGGGATTGCCATCCGGTCACTCAAGAGCCGGCGCAAGTCGATTGTTTCGACTCCCGGGATGTTCGGGGCGACATTGATGTGTCCGGTGGCCGGATCACGCACCCCTGGCGTAGCCAGCACTATGACGCGCAATTTGGAGAGATCGACGCCGGCGCCCCGGGCGAGGTCCTGTATAATGGCGTGGAATTGATCAACAAGATGAACGCCACCGCGCGAGCTTGTCGGCACCTTGGTTTCGGCAACGATATTTCCAACCAGATCGCAGATGACTGCCGCGATTTTGGTTCCACCGAGATCGATGGATACAGCGAAACCGGCACTTGCATCGAGCTCGTAGGTTATTGCGGTTCGCCCCAAGCGCCCATCGGTATATCCAGTCGGCTTCAACCAACCATTATTTTCGAGATTGCGAACGACGTCGGAAATCGTTTGCTTGGACAAGCCCGTTTGCTTGGCAATATCCGCGCGGGAAATAGGGCCTTTGGCAAGTATGGTCCGAATGACGGAATTTGTTGAAATTTTTCGCGCTATCGGTGTCTGGGTCGCATTTGGCATCATTGCTGGCTCGCGTTCTGCCTCTAATTAGTTCGGGACCTTTTCCTAATTCATCCAACCTCGCGCTGCGGCTGTGCAAGCTTCGACCGGAATACCGCAGAATTCAAGTGAAACTCGGTGAGTTGGCTAAACAAAACCATTTAATTTGTCCATGTCATTGACAAATTAAGCGCCCAATTCGTAGACTGTGCCCAGGCTGAGCAAGTTGCGGAGGGGTAATGAAAGCGAGGTCAAAGGATGTGTAATCCTGCGTTCGCCGAGGACTTCGTGGCGCTCCATCCCGGCGAGTGTATTGGATATTGCAACCTGGATTTCACGCCTAATCCCATCTTTGATGCCGCGCGTTGAAAGGTGCTGGATTTGCCATGATGACCCCCACATCCCAAGGCGAAATCACAACCAATTACCCGGTCATTTTGCCGATCATGGCGCCTCGACTGCAGGCGGACGCGCATCCCGATGGGTATCTTGATCTCGCTCTTTGGGGAAGCGGCCGTCTTGGTCGCATACGTTTTTCCAAGCTTGCCGGACCTTACGTTTACGGTCCAAACAGAGTCACCGCCGAAGCAGGCGGCATTTTCGTCGCCCAGTCAAAGCCTATCCTTCTAATCCGCAATGCCCGCCTGGAAGGAATCCATCCGGCTCGTCGGGGTGCTTGGTGGCATGAGATTGACAAGGATAGTCCGAAGCCCAAGCTCATCAAACGCAATAATCGCCGTATCGTCGTGACCGGTTGGGGTGCGATGATCGTCGAGGTTGGCGACGGAGATGTCCGCGTCACGGCCGGGGCCACTGAAGAGGAGGCTGAAGCCGCATTTAGCCTTGCCAGCGACGCTATCGTGGCAGAAGCGGCGAATTATGTCGCCCGGTGCGACCTTGCGCCAAAGGCCGATCCCGTGATGCGCAGCATGGTGATGCAGGGCACACATGCCGCGCTTTCCAGCATTCGGTTAGACGAGAATGGCGTGTTCGCCGGCCTAGCCGCAGGTCAGGCCTATAGCGCGCCCGCGCGCACCTATTATCGCGATGGCTACTGGACGATGCAAATGCTGCTGAAGCTTGCGCCAGAGGCGGTACGCGATGAAATTCGACTTTTGGCCAAGGGAATTCAGCCTGATGGGGAGGCGCCGAGCGGCGTGATATTGACGGGACCGGCGCAATCGCGCGCCTGGCAGAACTTCGTTCTCGATGCCAAACGAAATCCCGAGAAATATCGTGGCAAGGCTGCCCCGGAGCATCATAATCGTCCTGATGATTGGTGGAGCGATCATTTTGACAGCCCGCTTTTTTTCATCCTCTTTCTCGTCGATTATGTGGACGCCACAGGGGATACGGCGGAAGCATTGCGGCACTGGCCGCTTGTGACCGCCATCGTTGAACGATATCTGGCTCTTGCTGGCCCCGGCAGCGTATTGCCGTTGAAGCCGCGAAATGACAGGGATTGGGCGGACAATGTCTATCGGGAAGGTCTCGTCTCCTATAATCTCGGCCTTTTCGTCGGTGCATTGGATGGCGTGGCCAAGCTGGGGGCCGTGCATGATCCTGCATTGGCGCAGAAGGCACGCGAGATAGCGGCCTCCGCTCGTGCCGAAATCGAGGATAGGCTTTTCGTCCCGTGCAAAAACGGTTACGCCGATTTCGTCACTCCCGATGGATTTGTCGAGGATCATCTCGTGCTCGATAGCCTGACACTCTCTCGTTATGGGGCGATTTCGCAAACGCGCGCGATTGGTCTCCTGAAGGCGATGGAAGCGGCTCTGGAGGCTCGAAACAATACGAAACAGCCCTATGGGGATTGGGGCGTCCTTTGCGCGTTTCCACCATTTAAACGGGCAAGTGATGTAAGATCGAAGACCGCGTTCCCCTTTCGCTATCACAATGGATCGGATTGGCCCTATTGGGATGGCGTCTATGCGGAAGAAAGAATACGCCACGGTCTCGGTGGAGCGCGTTATGCGCTTATACGCTGGTGGGAAACCTGCTTAGCCAACGGTTGGGCAGGTGCGGTCGAATATTTCTCGCCGCCCTACGGACGCGGTTCCCTGCTGCAGGGATGGAGCGCGATGCCGGCGGCTGTTGTTCTTAAATATGGCCTAGAGGCTGCGAACGCGGAGAATAGGTAATGAGCGGATGCCGGCAAGATTTGCGTTCAGATTGCCGGCTTGTCCAATCTCATGACGAAGGCAAGGTGATCGCCATGGCGGAGTTCTTCGAAGCCGAGATGCCTGTAAAAGCCCTTGGCACGTTCGTTTGCGGGACTGACGCCAAGATGGACCGCGGGTACGCCATGGCTCGAAAGCTCGTTGAGCACGGTCTTGATCATCAGGCG